>JGI1221J13441_10001382_pt1 | contig 10313 bp, 19 predicted proteins | sample LakVidmifraction_4_FD_13441 | JGI IMG/M metagenome (IMG submission 13441) | reverse complement strand
CTTCCCCAGCACGTTGATGGCGCGTCGTTGTAGAAAAAGTTGCACCAATCCCAAATGGCGGCGCGGTTGATATCGTCAGCCTTGCCAAGCGACTGAAACAGATCGTTGCAGATAAGGGCTGTGAGGAACGAGCCGGGCTGAACACCGTGCTCGACGTAAAGCCGCGCACGGTCCTGCATGTGAGCGGGGATGTTGTTGTAGTTGATTGTCATTGAACTTCTCCTTTGTATTTTAAAGAAAACTCTGCTTTATTGCCTCTTCCTGCTTTGCTTGATCTGAATACAGGCCTTTCAAATTTTTGAGTTCTTGCACATATCCACCTCATCTGCTCAAGAAGGTACACCCTCCAGCTTTTGGGAGGGATTGGTCCGAAAATTAGGCTAGAAAAGTCCTCGACAGCCCAGACCCTTTCGGGATCAGAAAGCATCTTTTCATATATCTGCTTTTGCTTTTTTGACAGCCCAACCATCAGAAGTCCTCTTCGATTATAGCATTTATGTCTTCAAGGGCGAGATCGCTTATGCCCTTTTTTCTTTTCAGATTGTTCAGCAACAATGCATCAACCGCCCCTTTGCAAACAATGTCTGTGTAAGAGACAGTGCCCACAGTTCCGATCCGATGTATCCTGTCTTCGCTCTGCCACCGATCAATTGCATTGAAGCTGTTGGAGTAATACACAGCATGACGGCAAAGACCCTGGAGATTCAGCCCGGTTCCACCTGCCTGTGGATTTGCCAAGAAGATCCTTGCACCGCCTTCTAAAATAAAGTCATCGACAGCCAGTGTGCGATCTTTGTCGCTTGTGCCTCCGTGATACTCTACAAAAGAAATCGAGGACTCTGAAAGGGCTTCAGCAATCATCTTAATGTCCTTTCGAAACCTTGCCCAGACAATCGTCTTGCCTTCGTAGGAATCAAGGACCTCCATCAAGGCAGAAATTCTGGGACTCTTCTTCGGCGGGTCGAGTCGGATGAAATCTCCTTCGTCCGAAACCAAAAACCCATTGCTGGCTTGTTGGATCTTTATCAGAGCAACTGCAGCTGTTGAGGCGCTTGCGACCTCTCCAGTCTCAATCTGGTGCCTGAGGTCTTGCTTCAGGCCTTTTATCGCCTTCTTCTGGTTCTTAGACAGATTGAACTGCCAACGCCTGTAGCTCTTTGGGAGGATTCCGAGTTCATCTTTAGTCGCTCTGAAGGTGAATGGATCAACTCTTTCCCTGAAGCGTTCGATGTTCCTGTGCCCGACGACAGCCCTGCCCTCAAAACCGCCCATGATGCAATATTCGGCTCGGAAAGAGGTGGCATACCTCATGCCGAGTATCTTATCATCAAGCCATTTCAGCTGAGCCCATTCATCAGTCAGGTCTTTGGCAATCGGCGTGCCCGTCAAAGCAAGTCGATAAGGCGTCTGCGTTGCCTTCGCAAGCTCAGCTGCAGCCTTGTGCCTCGCTGAGCTTGCGTTTTTGATCTCTTGCGTCTCGTCGCCGATAAGCAAACAACGCCCCTTGTGCAGTGCTATGAATTCAAGACAGGCCTTTTTGCCCTTTGGAGACTTCGCTCCGTCGAAATTGATCGCAGCAAAATGCAGCTCTCCGGCGGGATCAGGAGAGCCTTCGACCTCGACCCACTTTGCACCTTGCCAAAACTTCCCAGACCAGCCAGCTCCGAAGTGCTCAGGAATTTGGCTCGCGATCCACTGGCGGTGAACGCCTTTTTTTGAAAGGATCAAAACGCCTGTTATCTTCCCTCTCGCCCAAAGCTCGCCAGCACGAGAGATGGCGACCCAAGTCTTGCCGGTCCCTTGCTCTTTGAAAAGGGCGAATCCCTTCTTGGTGCGTGCCTTCTCGAGAGCGCGTATCTGGTGGGGGTAGGGCACAGTCTTTGGGAGGTAGGGGGCACCCCTAGTCGGAAGATCGAAGTGGCTCTCTAGATGGATGTCTCCATGGGCCTCCTGCGTCGCGTCTGGGAAAGCCTCGGAAAGGACTTCTAGGTTGTGACCGGAAGCGGTGATTGCAAGGCCACCAGCCTTGAGCCATGCGCGATGCCCCTCGAGCCTCGGCAATTGCGAGCAGGCGCGGTGTTGGGTTTGTGTGCAGGGTGGCGCGGTCGCCATTGATTGAGATCTTCACAGGTGCACTCCTTCTAAGTCTTTATTTCTCGGAATCGTGCCCAAGAAAAGGTTTATTTTGGAAAAGGTTCCAAGTTCGCTTTTTTCGCTATAATCGGGAACTCTCCGGCGTTTTCTCTCTTACTCTTCTCTTTTCTCTCTCTTAGGACAACGAAGAAGAGTAAGAGAAAAAAGGAACCTAAACACCGGGGGAGTCTTCAAACAAACGAATAATTGGAACTTGGAACCTTTTAAGTTGTTGTTATCATTAGATCGGCGGAAAACCGCCTGAAAACCAGCGTCAGTTTCAGGCGGTTTTTGATCACTCAGCCAGTTCGAGCAACTTCCAGATTCCGGACCGAGCTGTCACGACTTATCCCACCGCCCCGGCATGAGCGTGCCGCGTAGTCGTTGGCTGGCTTTGAAATCCACCCGGATCGGATCGCCTTCGGACGCGCCGGGTGTGAGCCTGATGGCGCGACCTTTGTCGATTACATCGGCGGCTTTGATGAGGCGTGCCAGCACTGCAGGATCATAGCGCAGGCTGGATGCGCCGCCGTCGCCCTTGGCCACCGCGCGCCGCCAGTCGGGATACGTGCCGTCGATCACCTCAAATTCCAGAACGCCCGTGCGATTCATGCGATCATCCCTGCCGTGGTTTGCCACAAATTGCAGGATGCCCGTCGTCACGTCGCCATAAACCCAAAGGCTTCTTCCTGGCACCTTGGCCTTAAACGCCTTGTCGGTGGCATCACAAGACAGGATTAACCCCGCACCGATGTCGCCGGGCATCTGGTTTTGTGTGAAACATTCCTCGCCAATGTGGCAGCCGTCGGGCAATTCAATCGTCAACATCTGGTGGCCGTCCAGCGCGATGAGTTTGTCACCCTCGACAAATACCCCACCGAGATAGTAGCGCGCCTGTTCGGTGCTGACACATTGGAACGCCGCGCGCAGGTCGTCGGCAGGCAGGAAGAACGTTGTCGGGGTGTGAGTGACTTGGATGGTTTTCATGGTCATTTTCTCCTGGGGTGGTTTTCAACAATTCATTTATTACAGATGTGAGCGTTCCCGCCCAGCGCGTCGATGGCATAGATCATCGTCCGCCGATCGCCGAACTCAGCCGCCAAAGCGAATGCCTCTTCAATCGTTTGGCAGTCGAAGCGCACTCGCTGGTCGCCGATCCCTCGGACAGCGGTGAAGGCCACGGCACTGTCGTAGACCTCCTTCTCTCTGGGTGTGGTAAATTCCATCAGATCAGCCCCCAAACTGCTCATTGACGGACAGCCGACGCACGTCGTAAAGGGTTTCGCCGGGAAAGCGACCAAACTCTGCATCGGCTGCTTGGCATGCTGCTTTCAGGGCTGGTTGGTTGGCGTGCTCGGCGTCCGCTAGGGTGGCTGCGAAGGCGTTGATTATTTGGCAGTTGGTCATTGTGTTGAGCATTTTCGTTTCTCCTAGTCTGTGTTTGGCGGGTTTTTCTTCCCGTACCCTCTCTATGCGCCATCCGATCGCAAAAGAAAAGGTTTATTTTAGCAAAACCCAAACTATTTTACCTGTTGCAGATTATGCTTCAACATCATTGCAAGAATTTTGATGTACATTATCATTGAATAGCCGTCCATATATTGCGGCCTGCTACCAACAATTTTTACAAGGGTGCCATTCTCAAACTCCGCAAAATCTGATATGTTCTCGTATAAGACTGCCGATCTCTTTTTAACGGAATGACTTGCGCAATTTTCGCACATAAGATAAGGCCCTTCATGCCTTAAAGGCCAAGCAACAACGTGCTTGCTTCCGTCTATAACAGTGCCGCAATCTTCACATTTATCATTTGCCATTGCATTGCCCTCACTTGGTCGGTTTAAATAATGAGCCTATGAGACGGCCCGTGATCTTCCCAGCGATGCGTCGGCCAATGCGCTTGGGGATGGCCTTGCCTGGCTTTTTGTGTGTCGCGGCCTGCACGTCGCCAAGGATTTTGGCGAGGGCGTACAGCTTGCTGCGGAATTTGCTGATACTCATATCATCCTCCAAAAAGGTGAGCAGCCCAAAGACCAGCCCACAAAAGAAAAAAGAGTGCGGCGACCCCGATCAGGTCGCCGACGATTTCAATAAATCGGCGCATCACCGCACCGTCCGCAACTGGCCGTTCTTCAGGCCGTGAGTCAGGGTGCGCACACGGCCGCCAGCCGCCTCGAACTCTGCACGGGTGATTCCCGGCTGGCCCTGGATCAGCGCGAATGCATTGTGGCTGGCTGAGCCTTCACGGTAAGGATTGGCCGCGTCCTTTCCGCCGACGACCGCGACCTTGGCATCCTTGTCAGTGCGCGGCTGGCGGTCTTCAACTTTGCGGCGCTGAATTTTAGGACCCCGCTCGCCATTGCAGCCAAGGCCATCAAGCTCGTCGCTGCTTAGGAATTCTGCATCTGAGTCGGGTGCTTTAGCNGCCTCGGTGATTGGCTCAACCAGAGCCTCAGCCTTACGCAGCTGGCAGCTCTCGTCGAAGGCCATCCCAGCCTCAGCCAGAGCGGCGCATGTGCGGCGGATCGCAGTCTCTTTGTCAGAGAATTTCTTCACCGGACGCTTGGCATATTCGTTGTGGAATTCGACGATGGTCGAAGCGACCATTGTGGTGAGTGCTTGTTCGTTGGTCATTTTATTCCTCCTTGTGGGTGCCTGTCTCATCAGCGGCGGGAGGCAATCCGCCAGACGCCCCAATTGGGGCGTTTCGACTTCAGCGCAACTCGAACAGTTTGTTGGTGCGCAGGGAGTCAAGCGTCATTTCGACCCACTGCATCGTGATGGCAACCTCAGGATCCATCTTGTCAATATCAAGGCGCATGACTTCTTTCTGAAAGGCGAAGATCATGTCGTTCAGGGCGGTGTACTGGTCGGTCATTTTCTTTTCTCCTGGGTTGCATTTCTTTCCACACCCTCTCTATGCGCCATCCGATCGCAAAAGAAAAGGTTTATTTTACGAAACGGTGAAAAAAGAATCACCGAAAAACAAGGGCTTAGCCAAACAACAGGAAAAAACACAAAAACAAAGGCTGAAAACCCTTTCGCTGGGCACGGTTTGCAGCCATAGAGAAGGAGCCACGACTCCGGTGGCTTAACAACCTGAGTGAAAAGGAACACAACCCATGGCCAACAAGGCTCTGACGACCGCTCAAAAGAGCGAGCTAACCACCCCGACCGATTCCGGCTTTGAAGACTACGCTGGTGCCGGTCTCGAGCAGGTCACTGCCGACGACCTGCTCGTCCCACGACTCGGCATCTTGCAGTCGCTATCTCCCCAACTGAAGAAGTCCAAGAGCGAATACATTGAAGGTGCTGAGCTCGGCCAGATCGCCGACCTCGGGACCGGCGAGATATTCCCCGACGGCATCTGGTTCTTGCCTGTTTACTACCGCAAGGAGTATCTTGAGTGGGCACCGCGCGACACTGGTAAGGGCCTGGTCAACATCCACGCCGACCCGGCAATCTTGGACAAGACGACAAGAGACGATCGAAATCGTCCGATCCTCGACAATGGCAACTACATCGCAGAGACGGCGCAATTCTTCGGCCTCAACCTCTCCGCTGGTCGGCGAATGTGCTTTTTGCCGATGACCAGTACGCAGCTGAAGAAGGCGCGGCGCTGGAACACTCTCGCAATGGGAGAGAAGCTGAAGCGCGGAGACGGCAGCGAGTTCACTGCACCGCTCTTCTACCGCACCTACAACCTGACGACTGCCGAAGAAAGCAATGCTCAGGGCGAATGGGCCGGGTGGAAGATCGACCGAGGCTTGGCGCTGCCAGAAATTACCATGGAAGATCACGCCATGGACTGGCATCAGATAAAAGGCGAGGCTCTGGCATTCCTCGAGTCGCTGATCAAAGGCGAGGCAAAAGCAGACGTCAACTCGATGTCCGACGAAGATTCCTCTGCAGAAGAGAAGGCGATGTGATCATGAACGATGAATTTGACATCGGGGGAGCAGCTCAGGCTGCTCCCGACAAACTCGAGGTGCTCAACTCGGCACTTGAAGAGACAATCGCCTTTGAGGAGGCAGTCGCACAGATGGAGGAAGACCTGAAGGTTGCCAAGAGGGCTCTCAATTCTCTGAAGACCTCGCGCATCCCAGACCTCATGACTGAGTTGCAGATGGACGAGATCAAGTTCCGTGGCTGGCAGGTCAAGGTGGCAGACTTCATCTCTGGCTCACTGCCCAAGGACCCTGAGGCCCGGCAGCGAGCCATGGAGTGGCTCGAGGCCAATGAAGGGGGGCCTTTGATCAAGACGGATGTGGCCTTGGCATTCACCAAGAGCCAGCACAATGAGGCGATTGATCTCGCACGTCGGTTGGAGGAGCAGGGCTTTGCTCCGAGCATCCAGAGCGGGGTTCATCCACAAACGCTGCAGGCCTTTGCTCGTGAACGCATCCGCAATGGCGACCAGATTGACACCGACCTGCTTGGGCTATACACAGGCAAGGTCGCCAAGCTGAAAAGGACTGAGCCATGAAGCGCATATGCTGCCCGAATTGCGGCTTGCAGGTTGATCCTGTTCCGCAATCGCTAGGGGATATACCGCTCGAGGAGCTGGTCGCTGACAGCGACGAAGTTCGAAAGGGCCAACTCACTGCCATCCTCTCTGGCCAGCCCTATCGCCACTCGCTTTCGATTGCAGGGGGCGCTCCGCATGTCAAAGATTGATATCGTTGGAGCAGGCATGGCAGGGCTGCTGGCTGCTGCCATGCTCCGCAAGAAGTGCAATGGCGTTTTTGAATCGCAGAAGGGACTTCCGAACAACCACTCCGCAGTCTTGCGCTTTAGGTCGTCGGTCGTGGCCGACACGCTGAATATCCCCTTCAAGAAGGTGATGGCAATAAAGAGCGTCGAGGCTTGGCGCAACCCGATTGCCGATGCCATGGCATATTCTCGCAAGACCAATGGGACAGCGACGATGCGCTCTGTGCTGACAGCAAGCCCTGAGCCACAGGAAAGATTCATAGCTCCGCCAGACCTGCTCCGCCAGATGGCTGAGCTAATTGGCTCTCCGGTTGAATTCGGGCAGGATTATCCCTTCTGGGCCTTCAGAGACCGCCCAATCATCAGCACAATCCCGATGCCGATGCTCATGTCGATTCTTGGATATGAATTTGATCCGACAGACTTCAACAGCAGGGCAGGGACCAATGTCATTGTGAGCCTCGAGGATTGCGATGCGTACTGTTCACTTTATGTCTCTGATCCGACATTCCCTGCTGCGCGAATATCAATAACAGGCAACCAGCTCGTGGCTGAGTGCTACAATGGCTGGAAGCCTGTCGATGAATTCAAATTCGCAGAGCAGTGTGCTGCGAAGATGGGACTTCACACCTCTCAGATATCGAGGGTTGAAGTCAAGCAGCAGAAGTACGCCAAGATACTGCCAATGCCGGAAGATAAGCGTCGCCGGTTCGTTATGTGGGCCAGCGAAGAGCATGGCATTTACTCTCTCGGGCGCTTTGCCACTTGGCGTCCGGGGTTGCTATTGGATGATGTCGTCAATGATGTCCGCGTCATCCAGAGACTGATCGAAAATCGCAGCGAGTCTTACCTGCACAAAATGAAAGGCTAATACAATGCAAGTCCAATTGATTGACCACACAGGCTTCGGTCACCCCGACCCGGCACGCCACGCAGCCAATGTTCTTGTTTTCACCAAGAACACACGCCTCGAGATGAAGCCGGGACTGTTCGACGAAATCGCAGGCTGGTCTTGGGAGATGGTCGAAAAGGAATTGACCTACATGGCCAACACGATACCAAGCTCATGGGAATTCATCACCTACACCTTCTTGGTGACTGATGTAACGCGCGCCTTCACGCACCAGTTCGTTCGGACGCGCACAGGCAGCTTCGCTCAGCAAACGATGCGCGTTCTGAATGTCAATGGCTGGGGCTACGAGACTGGCCCGACTGTCGCCGAAAATCCGCGAGCCAAGCAGAGATATGAGGCGACCATGGACATCATTGCCGACAACTATGATCAGATGATCCTTGACGGCGCGAAGATCGAAGATGCACGAGGAATATTGCCGACCAACATTCACACTAACATCGTCGCCAAATTCGACCTCAGAACGATCGCTGATACAGCACGCAAGCGGGCGTCTGGACGCACACAGGGCGAGTATCGGTCGGTGATGGAGGCCATGCACTCTGAGGTGCTGCGCGTTCACCCTTGGGCCAAGCTTTTCCTTGGTCGGACCTTTGATCGGGCTGCACACGAACTTGAGAATGCAGTCTCTCAGATGTGTGAAGGAGGGCAATTTGACGAGAGCCAGAAAATAACTCTTGTAAAATTGATCGACCAGCTGAGGGCGACGGCATGACCGAAACAAGCAGCTACACACTGATCCTTTTCCACGAGACCGATCGTGCCTATCTGGTAGGGGAAGATCCTGCCGACCGAGAAACTGACAAGGCGTTCTGGATCCCCTCGTCCCAAGTCGAGATGGGACCGACGCTCTGCAAGGGAGGGATTGAGTGGGCTGATTTCGAAATCCCTGATTGGCTCGCGGATGAAAAGGGCCTCGATGCGAGCCTAAGCGCTGGGTTTTCCAGCGACGGCGATTTGTGGGAGAAGTTTTGATGAAAGCTATCGTGATTGACCTAGACGGGACTTTGTGCAACACAGCGCATCGCGAACACCTGATCGGGCAGTGGGATGAATTCAATGCTGGGTGCAAAGACGACACCCCACACCCAGACGTTGCATGGCTTGTTCGGTCCTTGTCTTCACCCAACTGTGATGGGCTACACCTGATCGGCTGCACCGGGCGCTCCGAGGAGCACCGAGTAGCAACTGAAAAATGGCTGATGGAGAATGATCTGCTTCTCGACTTCGTTCTCATGCGCCCGGCCTTCGACTTCCGCTCCGATGCTGATGTGAAGGTGGAACTTCTTCAGGGCTGGCACGATTCAACCGAAGAGGCTGAGAAGGGATTGACGCTGCAAGACCGCGTTTTGTTCGTGCTCGAAGACCGCGAAAAAATGGTTGAGGCTTGGCGCAATCTTGGCCTCAATTGCTGGCAGGTAAGGTATGGAGCGTTCTGATGAGACAGAAGCGAGAAGTAAAAGATGATGAAGGCTGGACGGGCGCGCGCGTTTCTTATTCGTCGTTCATCGGCGCTCAACCAGAGCATGGCACAGTAATGCGGATGGGCTCTGGCAAGCTGCCTTGTGCATTCGTTGAATTCGACGGCAGCACAACGCCGAAGCTCTGCTACACTAAGGATTTGGAGAGATTGAAATGAACTTTGAGAACCTATTCAAGATGGGCATGGATCGCGACCTGCCTGAATTGCTTACACCACCTGCAGGCCTTTCAATTGGCCTCGGAGAGAGTGGGACCAAGAACCACGGTCGCGACCTGTCGCTGGGTCTGCCAGATTGGAACTGGCCGCGCGACGCGATCCCTTGCGAAGATGGCACAGTCGGCATAATCCATGCCTATCACTTCTTCGAGCACCTGACCGGGACAGACGCGATCGAGATGCTTTTCGAGTGCCAGCGCGTTCTGGTGCCCGGCGGCGTGCTGCAATTCTGCATGCCTTGGGCGAAGACCGAGTGTGCCCTTCACGACCTGACCCACAAGAGTTGGTGGTGCGAGACTTCGTTCAAGAATCTGTTCAACAATTACTATGACGTCGTGCCGGGGCGGACGCTGAAGATGCGTCAGCACTATCTCGTGCTCGCAGGCGTCGTTGAGCGCAACATCGCCGTCATTGGCCAGCTCGTGAGGGAGGATTGAAGATGGCACGAGTTCCTGAGATGCTCCGTGAAGGGGCAGACACCTACGAGCAACGCAATGAGTTGTATGGCGACAGCTACCACAACTTCGGTCGTGTGATGATAGCACTTTTCCCTCGTGGGATGCATTTTGATTCTGTCGAGGATTACAATCGCATCGGCATCATCGTTCAGATCGTCGGCAAGCTTGGGCGCTATTGTGAGCAGTTCGAGAAAGGCGGGCATGATGACTCGCTGCTTGACCTCGCAGTTTATTCCCAGATGCTGCGCGAACTGGACGAAGAAATCCGAAACAGAGACGAAGAAATCCGAAACAGAGACGAAGAAATCCGAAACAGACCAGGGGTGCCTTTCTGATGCGCAAAATTGTTTTTCCTCGCAATCTTGTTTGGGTCGGTGAGTGTTGCTATCCAATTCCT
>JGI1221J13441_10001379_pt1 | contig 10319 bp, 9 predicted proteins | sample LakVidmifraction_4_FD_13441 | JGI IMG/M metagenome (IMG submission 13441) | reverse complement strand
CAGGTGGGGCTTCAGGGCTGTATCTGAATAAAAGACATTTTAATAGACCTGTTGGATTAGAAGGTTGGTTTGGATCAACAAAAGAAAAGCAATTTGATCTAGATGATCACTTAACCCCTTCCAATGATGCCAGTAGATTAGAGATTGGAACGCCAAATTTATTGAGTATGGCACCCTTAGAGGGATCATTAGAGATTTTTAATAAAGCGGGTATTGATAATATAAGAAGAAAATCAATAAATATTACAGAGTATCTTATATATCTTATTGATGAGTATCTAACAGAGTTTGGCTTTGAAATTGGTAGCCCACGGGAATCATCACATCGAGGGGGTCATGTGGCACTACTTCATGATGAAGCAATTCGAATAAATGAAGCTTTAAAAGATGAAGGCATTGTGCCAGATTTTAGAAAACCGAATGTTATTCGTTTAGCACCCGTTCCACTTTACATCTCATATGAAGAGGTCTTTGATGTAGTGATGGCTCTTAAAAGAATCATGACAGAAGAGAAGTATAAAAAGTACGATAAAAAAAGAAGTGTTGTTGCTTAATATAAAAGGAAGAGCTTTCAATTACTTGAAAGCTCTATTTTTTTGAAAATATTTTGTATAAATCTTATATTCTAAATACATTAAAACAAGTAAACAAAATATTACAGTTGCTATGATGCTTATAAATTGACCGTTAAAACCACTTTTTTGTATGTGTTTAATTAAGATACCTGAATAAGCCCAAATGAGTACTAGCGTATAAAATAAATCTTTATTTTTATACGCCGTAAGAGAACCAATCATTAAACCAATGAGTAATATCATAATAGTCCATATATACTCGGGTATTCCAAAACCATTCCAATTGATACTCACAAGAAAAGCTGTCACATTAGCAATAGTTGCTATGGTAATCCAACCAAAGTATAGACTGAAGGGAATACGGATTACTTTTGATATTTTTTGATCAAGGGATTTTTTTTGAATCATCGCATTAATTTTGATTAGGCAACCTAAAATAAGTAACATAAGTAGTAAACTAATGGCTGTATATAGGTAGTGCCAAGAAAAAATCCATAGGGTATTAGCGACTGAAGATATGCTAAAGTAAATACCAATGTCATTGAGAAAATTTTGATCTACTTTATTATTTTTTAAGGCGTAAAGTTGGTAAGCAGTATAAATACCAAGGGCTATATATATAACACCCCAGATAGAAAAAGTAATACCTGCTGGAGCAAATAAGTTTGAAAAATTATCTGAAACTTCTCCAGTATTAAGACCGTTAATAGGCAGTATATTTGCAAGAGCATTCGCTACAACCATAAGAATAAAAGAAAGAATAGTGACGATTCTAATGATCTTTGTATTTTTTGACAAGATAAAACCTCCTTTCGTGTATTAAGTTATATATACCCAATTTTTTTAAATTTATTAACAAATCAGTAAAAAGTTTATTTAATAAACTGTTGGGTATAATTGAATATACTTGGAGGTGGGGTAAATGAAGAAAATTATCATTATTGGAATAATACTAATAGTTGTTATTGGAACAATTCTTTTCATTGATACAACGAAAGAAGAAGAAATCATACGAGAAAAAAGTGACTACACTGTAGAAGACTATGATATTGCCATTTTTGCAGGGGGTTGTTTTTGGTGTATGGAAGCGCCTTTTGAAAAATTACCTGGTGTGATTGATTCAGTTTCAGGCTATACAGGTGGGGCACTTGAAGACCCGACGTATGAAGAAGTATCATCTGGAGAAACGAAACACTTAGAAGCAGTACAAGTGATTTATGACGGGGAGAAAATAACCTATGAAGAATTACTAGATGTCTTTTGGCGTCAGATTGATCCCACGGATGACGGCGGACAATTTGTAGATCGAGGCTATCAATATACATCAGCTATATTTTATGGCACTGAAAAAGAAAAAGTTTTAGCTGAAAAATCACTAAAAGCATTGGAAGCATCTGGTCGATATGATCAATCGATTGTGACACCAATTCGAGAAGCAAAAGAATTTTATAAAGCAGAAGAGTACCATCAAAATTATTATATAAAGAGTGATGTGAAGTATAAATATTATCGCTCACGTTCTGGAAGAGATCAGTATTTGAATGAAATATGGTCTATAAATGACTAGACGATATAAATGTTTTGTATTTTAATGATTAATCAAAGTAGATTATTGGTTTTTGCACTGATATTATTTGTGGTTTATCAATGTGTATTGGTAGTGCATTAGCATTTTATATGAATAAAACAAATGAAAAATTACTATCGGCAGCTTTAGGTTTTTCTGCTGGAGTAATGATTTATGTTTCAATGATTGACATATTTGTAAAAGTAAGGGAATTTTTAGAAATGTTCTATGGTTCTTCAAAAGGCTATCAATATGTTACTATTGATTTTTCCATTGGTATTTTATTAGTAGGGGTTATTGATAAATTTGTTCCGGAAAATGAAAATTCTCATGAAATTCATAATGTGGAAGAAATATTTATAAGTGAACAAGACAAAATGAACTTTTAAGAATGGGTTTGTTTTCAGCTTTAGCAATTGCTATTTTGGTTCCTATTTATTTTGCAACAGGTGATAAGAAAAAACATTTAAATGTTTTTTTCTCTCTGGATTATCTGAACCAGTTGGTGCAGTAATAGGATGTTTTATTTTTAGAAGTTTCATTAGTGATGCTTTGTTTGGTTTAATATTTGATAGTGTCACTGGTATTATGGTCTATATTTCATTAGATGAACTATTACCAATAGCGCAAAATATGGGAATATTATATTGCTATTATTGGATTAATTGCAGGTATAGCAGCAATGGCCTTGCATTTAGTAATATTTGTTTAAAACTAAACATTATGAAAAACTGGTTTTTAGAAATTAGAAACCAGTTTTTTTATTGGTCAAAAAGATAATGATAATTATTATCAGCAATTCCTTGACATATTCTTAACAGAATTATATGATGTAATTGGTATTGATAATCAATATCAAAGTATTAAATAAAAAATATGATTTTGTAGATGAAAAGGAGTTTATATGAAAAGACTAAGCATTTTAATTTCAATGGCTGTTTTAGTGGTGGGTTTAATTGCTGGATGTACAGCGGCTACACAAGAAACAGAAAAAACTGTCAATGAAGAAAAATCTTCAGGGGAAGTGAACTTATATACTAATAGACATTACGATACAGACGAGGCATTATATGATGTTTATGAAGAAGAAACTGGAATTAAAGTAAATGTTGTAAAAGGCGATTCCGATGAATTAATTGAAAGACTTGACCGTGAAGGAAAAGATACACAAGCAGATTTATTGATTACTGCTGATGCAGGACGGTTATATAGAGCAAAAGATAGAGGATTGTTACAAACAATCGAGAGTGATTTATTGACTGAAAATATTCCGGAAAATTTACGTGATACTGATAACCAATGGACTGCTTTAACTGTACGTGGAAGAGTTATTGTTTATTCAAAAGATAGAGTTGATACGAATGAATTATCAGACTATATGTCACTAACGGATGATCAATGGAATAATAAGATTTTAGTGCGTTCATCAGCAAATATTTATAATCAGTCTTTACTGGCTTCAATTATTGAGATTCATGGTGAAGAAAAAGCAAAGGAATGGGCTAAAGGTGTTTTAGAAAATATGGCAAGAACACCTAAAGGAAATGATAGAGCCCAGGCAACAGCTATTGTAGCAGGTGAAGGCGATTTAGCTATTGTGAATACTTATTATATTGGTAAGATGATTAACTCTTCTAATGAAGAAGAAGTAAAAGTAGCTGAAAATGTAGGGATTTATTTTCCTGATAAAACACATATAAATATTAGTGGTGTTGGTTTAGTTAAACACGCTAAAAATGAAGAAAATGCCATTCATTTAATAGAGTACTTAACAAGTAATAAAGCGCAGTCAGAATTTGCAACAGCAAATTATGAATATCCTGCAAATCCTAATGTTGAAGCATCTGAATTATTAAAATCATGGGGTTCTTTCAAAACTCAAGATATTGATTTAACAACTTTGGGCATAAATAATGAGAAAGCTGTAAAGATCTTTAATGAGGTAGGTTGGGAATAATTAAGGAGTCAATATGAATCTAAATCGATTAAAAAATGGGATAAGTGGATGGTTTATAATTAGCACATTTATCATAATTTTAATAATCTTACCAAATTTAAATATTATGCTTAGGGTTTTTGATGACACCTCTGAAAATTGGGCACATATTCAAAAATATCTTTTACCTAGTTATGCATTAAATACGATGATAATTGTTTTTTTTACTGGATTGTTAACGTTACTGATCGGTTTAGTGAGCGCTTGGCTTGTTACTGCATATGAGTTTCCTCTAAGAAAATTCTTTTCTTGGGGGCTCATATTGCCTTTAGCAATACCTGCTTATATTGGCGCTTATACTTATCAAGGATTGTTAAATTACACAGGCGTAATTCAGAGTTTCTTTAGAAATCATTTGGGTTTTGGTGAAGGTGTTAATTATTTTGATTTTATGAATCTTAAAGGTAGCATATTTATTTTTACTATGTTTTTGTATCCATATGTATTTATCATTACAAAATCATTTCTAAAAAAAATATCAGCATCTATTATAGAAAGTGCAAAACTTTTAGGAAAAAGTAATTTAGAAATATTTTTTCAGATTGTTTTACCAATCTCTAGAACAGCTATCGTTGGTAGTGTAAGTTTAGTGATTTTAGAAGTAATCAATGATTATGGTGTTGTAAAATATTATGGGATTTCCACTTTTTCAACGGCCATATTTAAGACATGGTTTGGCATGGGTGATACAACATCTGCTATTAGGCTGGCTGCTTTGTTGATGTTATTTGTATTTGTACTTTTAAGTACTGAAAGATTTCTTCGAGGCAGAAAAAAATATAGTTATAGTTCAACAAAAATAAAACCAATGCAAAGAGAAAAATTGACTGGGACGAAGAAATATCTAGCAACTTTTTTTTCAAGTAGCATTTTTATTTTAGGGTTTGTTATTCCTGTTTTACAATTAATTCATTGGGGATATTTAACTTATAGTAAGATAATAGATATTGATTTTATTATGATGACAGTTTCTTCACTATCCGTTAGTTTATTGGCATCTATTTTAGTGATTGTAATTGCATTAATAGTAGGTAATTATGTAAGATTAAATAACAATATCTTATCAAAATTATATTCAAAAGCTGTAACCATTGGTTACTCAATTCCAGGTGCTGTTACTGCCATTGGTGTAATCACGCTATTAATTTTTGTTGATCGTCAACTGAGAAATTTTTATAATAGTATGGATTTTATTTCGGGCAATTTGCTGTTAAGCACCAGTTTATTTATGTTAGTGTTTGCATATATTATTCGTTTTTTAGCGATTGGTTACCAATCAATTGACTCTGGTTATGAACGCATAGGGAATAAATTTACTGAAGCATCAAGATTATTAGGTGAAAATTCATTGTCTACCTTCTTTAAAGTTGATTTGCCAATGATTAAACCGGCAATATATAGTGGTATTTTATTAGTTTTTATTGAACTAATTAAAGAGTTACCATTAACATTGATTTTAAGACCCTTTAATTTTAATACTCTAGCGACGAAATCTTTTGAGTATGCTAATGACGAGATGATTCATGAAGCTTCTATTGCTGCATTAATTATTATAGCAATTAGTTTTTTAGCAATTGTTTCAATGAATCAGTTATTTAAAAAGGAGGCGACATAAATGTTTGTTACAATTAAAGACTTAAATTTTAAATATCCTAGTAATGACGATTGGGTAATTAATGATTTCAATTATACGTTTAATAAAGGGGATATTGTTGGCATTTTAGGTGCAAGTGGTAGTGGTAAAAGTACTTTGTTGCGATTAATAGCAGGATTAGAGATTCCCGATAATGGAGAAATGCTATTAAATGGACGCGTTATATTTAACCAAAAGAAATTAGTTCAACCTGAAAAAAGAAATATTGGAATGGTTTTTCAAGATTATGCCCTGTTTCCTCATATGACTGTTGAAAAAAATATTGGCTATGGTATTTCTAAAACTAAAAATAAAGAAAAGAGAATTCAAGAAGTGCTAAATTTAGTTGAAATGGAAGAATATGGTAAGCGATATCCTCATGAATTGAGTGGTGGACAACAACAAAGGATTGCTTTAGCAAGAGCATTGGCACCAAAACCTTCATTGTTGTTAATGGATGAACCTTTTAGCAGTTTAGATCATGATTTACAAATTAAAATTCGTGTAGAATTAAGAAGTATTATAAAAAAAGCTGGCATAACATCAGTTTTTGTAACACATAATAGAGAAAATTGTGAAAGTATCTCAGATGAAATTATTGAGCTTAAATTCGGTAAAATAGATTCTTAATAAATAAAGCAATTCTACATATAATTTGTGGAGTTGTTTTTTTATTTAAATTTTTCATAATTTTCTGAAAATATAAACATATTATAAACATGCTATAGATATAATAATATTATAGTTAATTGTATGTTTATAGGAGGTTTTATATGAAGAAAGATATTAAGCCGAGTTTTTCCGGTGCATTATTTGTTATTATTTTCTTAGTTGTTGCAATGTCAACACAAATTTTTATTTTACACAGTGATTGGACAACCCATATCACATTAATTCTAGTAACAACAGTAGCAGCCGTTGTTGCATTGATGTCAGGTTTCACTTGGGAAGATGTCCAAGAGGGCATTCTTTATGGTTGTGAAATCGCTATGCTACCAATGTTAATTTTAATGTTAGTTGGTGTATTGATTGCCTCATGGATCGCTGCAGGTACAATTCCAACGTTGATTTATTATGGTTTATTAATTTTATCTCCAAAGACATTTTTAGTATCTGTCGCCATAATATGTTCCGTTGCATCCTTGGCTACTGGTAGTTCTTGGACAACAGGTGCTACATTTGGTGTAGCTTTTATGGGTATTGGTGCAGGACTAGATATTCCCGCAGCAATGACAGCCGGTGCAGTTATTTCTGGATCAATTTTTGGAGATAAAATGAGCCCTTTGTCAGATTCAACAAATTTAGCAGCAGGTGTTGCAGAGGCTGATTTATTTGATCATATTCAAAGTATGATTTATTCAACAGGACCAGCACTTTTAATATCATTGGTTTTGTATTATTTTCTAGGACTAAGATTTAGTGCTTCAGTAATAGATCAAGGTAAAATCAATATAATATTAGATGGATTAAAGAATAACTTCTATATTAGCCCAATTGCCTTTATTCCACCAGTACTAGTGGTTGTATTAGCTGTTAAAAAGGTTAGTGGTTTAGCAGTAATGGTTATTGCATCTATTGTTGGATCAGCTTTTGCCATGATTTTCCAAGGTTTTGGTTTAGCACAAATGTTAGGTTTCCTTCAAAATGGTTATGTTTCTAACGTAGGGATCACAGAAATTGACGCCTTATTGAGTCGTGGTGGTTTGCAGAGTATGATGTGGACAATATCTCTAGGATTTATTGCTTTGAGTTTTGGTGGGCTTCTTGAAAAAACAAGAATGCTTGAAGTCTTATTAGAGAAAATTAAAGGCTTAGTTAAGACAACTGGTGGTCTTGTGACAACACATGTTGTTTCAAGTATATTTGTAAACATATTTAGTGCCAGTCAGTATATGGCTATAATTATACCGGGTCGTATGTTGGTACCAGTTTATAAAGAAAAGAAAATTTTNCCACAAGTTGCTTCAAGAGTTTGTGAGGATTCAGGTACTGTTACGTCACCTTTGATCCCATGGGGATTATGCGGCGTTTATTTTGCAGGTGTATTAGGTGTACCAACAATGAGTTATTTTCCTTACGTATTCTTATCATTTTTAGCACCAGCAATAACAATAATCTATGGTATTACTAATACGTTTATCTTTAGAGAAGGAGATATTAATTCGGTTAGAACCTATAGTGGGGAAAATCACGAAAAAGTAAGTTAGAATATATCTTCGATAGGAGGATAAATGGAATTTATAAATAAAAAAAGAGTAATTGATTTATTAAGTCAATTGATTGAAATTAGAAGTGTTTATCTAGAAGAAGATGAGATCATGGATTTTGTCCATGCCTATCTTAAGAGGAATCGAATAGACTCAAGAATTCAAAATTATAGTGAAAAGGAAATACTTGATTACAATGGTAAAAATGTTATTGGTTCTTTAGAAGGAAAAGAAGAGGGGCCAATTATATACTTGAATGGACATTTAGATACTGTTCAATTAACAAAGGGATGGACAACAGATCCTTTAAAAGCAGTTGTTAAAGGCAATGAAATGTATGGTTTAGGGTCATTAGATATGAAATCTGGTGTCGTTGCTATTATTTTAGCCTTGCAAGAGTTTAAGAAAAATTATAGTGATTTCAAGGGGAAAATACTATACAGTTTTGTTTCTGATGAAGAAGGTCCTTTTGGTTTAGGAACAGACGCAGTCATTAATAGTGGTTTTGCAGAGGATGCAGATATTGCCATCGTTACTGAGCCGAGTAGCGGTTTTAGTAACATACCTTTTCCCTGTTTGGCCCTTGGTGCCAGAGGTGGCTTTTCATATACTGTTGAATTCTTTGGAAAAGCAGCACATGGTGCAAATCCAGAACAAGGCCTCAGTGCAATCTTAAGTGCAAGCAAATTTGCTTTAGCTATTAAAGGTGTTGAACTAAAAGATGATCATGAGTTAGGTCCAGGTTCAAATTGTATTATTGAAATGAATGGTGGAGGCGCGACGTGTTCAGTAGCAGATTACGCTTACGTGAAAGTATTTAGACACATTAATACAATGGAAAATCGGGAAAGTGTAGTGAAAGAAATTGAAGAAACAATAAAGAAATCAGATATACCGTGTGATTATGAGATTAGTTTTAGAAGAGCACCGTCAAAGTCAACAGATGGTTTTTTACCCTATGTCTTTAAAAAATCTGATAATTTTGTAGGAGAGTTTATTGAGTCAATAGAGACAGTTGCAGGAAAAGAACCAACATTAAATCATTTTTCAAGTATTGGAGATTTTAATTATGTTGGTTCAAGACTTCAAATACCGACCTTAGTTTTTGGACCAAATGGTAAAAATTACCATTCACCGGATGAATATGTATTAATTGATTCCGTGGTAAAAACAAGCGAAGTACTGTATGATTTTTTTAAAAAAATATTACTTTAATGCTTTCTAAAAGATTGATCCTTTGGGTCAATTTTTTAGGTTTTAATAGAATTGAAATATATTTTAAAAGTTTAATCCATTGGAAAAGTTAATTTAAAAATGATAAAATGATAATATATATATAAAAGAGATAAATGGGGGGGATATATTTATGAAAGCAAATAATAAGACAAAGGATCAATTTAAAATAAGATTCGCTACAGAATCCGATGTATCATTAATTTTGCAGTTTATCAAAGATTTAGCAGAATACGAAGAACTACTGGATGAAGTCGTAGCAACTGAAGAAATTTTAAAGGAATCACTTTTTATTAAGAAACAAGCAGAAGTTATTATTGGGGAAGAAAATGGTATACCAGTTGGATTTGCTTTGTTTTTTCATAATTTTTCAACTTTTTTAGGCAAAGCAAATTTATATTTAGAAGATTTATTTGTAAAGCCAAATAACCGGGGAAAAGGCTACGGGAAAAAATTACTTTCATATTTAGGGAAAATTGCTGTTGATCGAGACTGTGGCCGTTTAGATTGGTGGTGTCTTGATTGGAATACTTCATCAATAGAGTTTTATAAAGAAGTCGGGGCTATTGCCATGGATGATTGGACAGTTTATCGTATGCAAGGAAAGGCATTAATTAATTTAGCACAGATGAGTGATTAATAATTAATATAATATAGGAAGAAGGAAATTATGTTTGATCTAGTTTTATACAATGGTAAAATTTATCCTATGAATAAGGAAGGATTATCTTACTCCTATATGGCCCTTAAAGATGGTTTTATTCAAGGATTAGGTAAGGATTTTGATAAAAAACTAATGCATTCTAAAAGTTATATTAACTTAGATGGTGCAAGTGTTTTACCCTCCTTTAGTGATGGTCATGTGCATTTGGTCCAAACAGGACTAAACTACTTAGGTTTGAATTTAAGTGATCTAGAAACAATTGATGAAATTTTAGAACGCATTGCAGAGAAATGTCAGAAAACCCCTGCTGGAAAACTTATTCGTGGGATTCACTTTGATATGACGACTGTTAAAGAAAGAAGATTTCCAACACGACAGGAACTCGATGAAGTCTCACCGAATCATCCTGTGTGGATTAATAGTATAGAGTACCATATGAGTGCA
>JGI1221J13441_10001377_pt1 | contig 10320 bp, 11 predicted proteins | sample LakVidmifraction_4_FD_13441 | JGI IMG/M metagenome (IMG submission 13441) | reverse complement strand
TCTACCATCCCCGCCTTGAGGCTGTCCACCCTGTTGTCCTGGCTTTTGTGGCGGGCCCTGCATCTCCTGCACTTTTTGCTGAGCCTTCATCTTATTCTCGAAGTCCTGAACTTCTTTTTTCGCCTTCTCTTGGGTCTCATGCTGCATGATGTGCTGGAGGGTTGCAAGTCTAACCTCTTTAGTCTGACTCTCGTCCTCTGCTAGAATCAAATGCTCTTCGATATGTTTAGCATCGTCATCACCTGGGTTAACATTGACCTCTTGGCCTTGCTCTAGGGCAATATTTTCAGCCGCTGGATCTACCGTCTTCTTGTTAACAAGGTCGGTGAAATATTGGTCCATATCCCTCAAATCAAAGCCCTCTTTTGCCACTCGTTTGTAGAGTTCTGGGATGTTTACTGATTTAGGGTCCATTTGAGCGTATTGAAGGGCTAACTGGAAGAAGGCAATTAATTGTTGCGCTCTAACTGCTGTCTTCTCTTGCTGGATAGCTCCACGCCAAATCCAATCAACCCTACCGATAATATCACCTGGGCTTATATTCTCCATGATCCAATCACCAGCATCAGGGCCTTGATATTTGACCGTCCATTCGTCTTCCATAAACTGTTCAAGACCTGAATGGGTCATCGAGCACATTGGCTTGATAATTCGGAACTCCTCGCCCATAGCCTGAATACGTTGCCGTTGAGTCACGCTGCCTTGAACGATAGAGGCCTGAGTTGCGCTTCGTGCTTTGCCCTCGAGCTGTGGAGCAAGGCCAGGGCTGTTATCTGAGAATTGAGCGATCTGCCCGCGTGTCTCCTGCATTGCTCGTAGGCCAGCTCCTGATACGTCTGGGAATACCTCAAACTTGATACCGTCTGGAGCACCTAGCCACTTAGCTCCCGGGAATACCTTGAAGCTGTTAACATCTCCAGCAAGGGCTGGGTCAATCTTAGCAATTGGGTTTAGGCTGTAGTTTAATGAGTCTGCTGTGTGGTTTGCCAGGTCATTCATGTAGTAGCCCTGGTCTCTCAGCTTATCGAACATAGAGAAGCCATAGAACATCTTACCTGGTCTGTTTTTATAGAAATCGGCTAGGTATGGAACCTTTTGGTGCCAGAAGGGGCAGCGGATCAGCTCGACTACGTGTGTGTCGTTGACGATCGTACCACGGCATAACACCTTGTTCTTGCCATCCAATTTGAAATGGCACCAGACCTCTGTGACAAGGGCGTGATCAGGTCTTCTTTTAATAGCTGTATTGAGGTTTACAATCTCATACTGCTCTAGCTCAACCCATTTATGCTGAGATCTCTGATCTCTGGGCTGAATATCTTCATTGTTAACGTAGTCCTCGTTGTCTTCGATCTCATCAATGGGTCGTAGATCATCTTCAAATATTACTGCAAAGTCTTCTAGAGGACCCTTCTCAGGCCACTTGTACCATTTAAATATGTCTAGAACTGTCCAAGTAACTCCATGGAAGATAGGAACGCTCTCTTTTTTGGGCTTTCCAGTTTCCTGATCCCTGTAGAAGACCTCGTTCATCTCCTTTTTGAAGCCCTGCTTCCAGACTCCAGTTCCGTAGATTACTTTGGATCTCTCAAACTCTTCCCACCTTAGGAAGATCTCATTCTTTTGCTCAAGCTCGTAGGCTACTGCCTTTTTAATCTTATCTGCCTTCTCTGGACTAGTTGAGCCCATGGGCACGGTATGTAGAAAGTCGGATGCTGGGAACATGGTGGCAAGGGCCTTCTCAACAGTCTCCTCAACCTGATTATTCAGCTCTGGGACAAAGAGGTTAGCTCTACCTTGATAGCCCATACCATCTTTAACACAGGACCATTGCCTAGTGTCGTCGATCCATTGATCCTCAACATCGGTCCTATTGTTCCTAGCATCTCGCATAGGATCGTTAACTTGCTCTAAGAAACGCTTTACAACGTCCTCTTTTCCCGCATAGTTCTTGTTGAATTTGGCTAATTCAGCCTCAGTTGCCTTTTGGACGCTGCTTTTTCTTCCCATAACGTACAATACTACCCCTTTTTTTTGCAGGTGTGTAGCCTAGCTTCTTAGTTTTCTTCATTGTTATAAATTTTAGATCCCACCCATTGGTCCTCTTCCGCCTTGGATGCTACCTTTTTAAAGAAGCACCTGCGCCCATCAACCTCACTCTTACAATCACTCCAATTAGCATAGGTCCTAACCTTGCCTCCAATTATTGCTACATAGTATGAGCCATCTTTTGGAGCTTCAAACTTCGTTTCAGGGTCAAAAACTCCAAGGTTTATAACAACCCTAATAAGCTCTGTTGCCTGTTTGCAGCTTAGGTGCCCCAACTTTGAATTTAAGAAAGACAATTGCTTTTCAGTTATAGGCTTTGCTGTCTCCACCTTCCTTGCTTCTTTATATTTATAGGTAGTTTGTTCCTTAATTGGAACAACTAAGCACGGCTTTCTTTTGGGTGCCGTTTTTTTGTAGACAAGGGAGGCTTCACTATTCAACCTTTGGTTTAGGAAGTCTGACCTCCTCTCTGCAAGCTCTCTTTTTCTATCTTCAATAATTTTTGGGTCTATTTTATTGTGCATATCAAGCTCATAGCTGTGAACAAGGGAGTGTGTAAAGATAATAAAAAATATTCATTTTTGTCTTGCCTAAGTTTTTTGTAGTATGTTATTGCTTGGCACAAGTCTAAAGAAACTTCCGAAAGAAAGAAACTTCAGAGGAAAAGAACTTAAGAGACTAAGGACATTAGGTTTAAACAACACCTCCTGCTTGTTACAACAAATAAAAAAACAAACACGAGCGGATGCGGTAGCAGACGATCTTGGCCCTCGCGGCTAAGAGCGACTAAAACAAGTGGTTTAAAAATAATGCTAAGAGGGTACCCATGTCTTGGAATCAAGACCTGATTGTCCGTACCAATACACAAGGGGAATAACGCTATGAGCCGTAAAACATGGGCCTATCGAGAGCTATACACACTTCCAGTTAAATACAGAAAATCAGTATCTCCTAAGGGGAGTGATATTGTTGTGCCTCGGAATTTATCTCCCCAACAGGCTGTTGAGTTTTTGAGGAAACAAGTGGTAGAAAAGAATCAAATAAAATGTAGGCAGAGCGCACTGAGCGCCCTAGCCCTAATGCGCAAGAAGGATATACAAGATGACAACAAGATCAGCGATATGGGAACTTAATGACTACGAGGTAGCAATGGTGTGCAAATTAGGCATACAGATACCATTAAACTTTAAGGCCCCCGAAGCAAAGACTCTCGTTAGAAACGAGACTTTCAAACATAAGTTTAACGGCCTGGGAAAACCTGAATCACCTTTCGAGGATCGAATTAGGTTTGAGCTGTTAAGAGATTAGACCTAGCTCCTTAAGGGCTGCCTTGTAGTATTTGATCCTATCTTTGGAGTGGATGTGTGTGAATGAGGGGTACGTGGCTAAGAAGAGAGCGTAGGCCGCCTCATTGGCACCTGCCCTGATCAGGTTATTCCAACGATCTTTGAATGGTGACTTGAATTTATTCTTAAAGCTCTTCATGATATGATATATCTAATACAACGAGAGGAGGTGATCAATTATGAAGTGTGTTAAAAAGGCAATCAAAAAAACTGGTTCAAAGCCTGTAAAGGCGTCTGGAGCTGGAAAGAAACGAAAGATGTAGTATCAGATGTAATAAAAAAAACCCCCTTAGAATGAATAAGCAAACTAAGAGGGCTACACAAGAAAGGCTTCGCTAAAAGACCTTATAGGGTTATGATACACGAATGTATCTGATTTGGTCAACCTCCTTGCGAATCTCATTCATTTCTACTCGAAACTTGTTCGCAGCAAATTTGTAGGCGTGTCTTAGATTATGAGAGTGTCCCTCAAGATCTTTGCAGACAAGCTCAAGTCTGTAGAATAGGGTGTCAAACTTCATCAGCAATTCACGTTCACGCAACGTGGCATACGATTTCGAAACTTTATCTTGCTCATTATCCAAATCACTCATACCTTGTCTATAACACAGGGAGGTGCGAATGGAAATATTAGATCAAATATATAAACTGTATCCACGTAAGAGGGGTAAGACCGCTGGGATGAAGACTTTAAAGAAGCTCATCCTTATGAAAGACGGTGGTGTAAATAGGGAGGCAGCAGATGCTGTCATGCTTGCAATCCAAAATTATAAAAAGGATTGTGAGTTTAAGGATGGGGATTACATCAAACACTTCTCTACCTTTATGAATTGTTGGGAGGACTATCTAGAGGATGAGTTCGAGGAGACCCCCAATCCATTCCTCCTACCAGAAGTCGGGATAGACGGGGAGTATGTAAATGTTCAGTGATGATAAGCTCGACATGTCAAACGCTGAAGGGCTTAAGAGGAAATTGAAGACCTTCTTCCTGCCACACACAAAGTTCCAATTTATAAATGATCACTACGGTCTCAGGCCTGGTAAGATGCACGTGCTCCTTGCTGCGGCTGGAAAGGGCAAGTCTACGCTTGCTAGATCTATTCTCTTGGATATTGCAGAGAAGGAGCCCGTACTCTTCTATGTCACTGAGGAGAGTAAGGAGGATCTCGAGACACAGTTTGCCTATAACGAGATTAGCCAAAGGCAGGTAGACAACATCTTCCTTGTTCAAGAGAGCAAAGACGTTGGATATGAGCTAAGAAATAGCGTTGAAAAGTGGCTTGGGTATCTGAGGATCAAGGTTAAGAATAGTGGTGCCAAGGTCATCTTCTTAGACAACATCACGAGTAGCGCGGTCTACAATTCCGTAGATGCACAGAGAGAGATGATACTAGGCCTCAAGGAGTTGATCGAGGAGCTTGATGTAGCCATCTTCATTATTTGCCACGCTAAGAAGGGGATTAAGAATAATGAGTGGTTCAAGGAGGATGATGTCAAGGGGTCTACTCAAATCTCAATCACCGCCCACTTCTTCTATGCGTACAATATGTTTGTTGTTCCAGGTAGGGGTGAGGGTGATGCAAAGCACGCCTTCATACGGATTCTAAAGTCTCGAGGCTATCCGAACATTGCCTTCTCATACGACCTTCAATTTAATTTTAATACCTACGCCTATGAGGGTGACAAGAGGGTGAAGACTAGTGATCTTGAAAGAGTCGCGAAGGCTTCAAGTAAACTATTGTGATTGATTGTAACTTCTACGCAAAGGGGCCCGTTAGGGGTAGTAGCAAGATGATCTATTGTGAGACTGAGGAGAGGGCCATGCGTGCGAACAGTGCTGGCTTTGATATATTCTGGTGCCCGAATGTTAAGAATGAAACAGGAGAGCGTAAGAAGGATAATGTATCAGAACTTAGATGGGTGTTTGCAGACTTTGACAATATCGACCTACCCACACTCAAGAGTAAGATCAATGGCTTGTTAGACCCATCTATGGTGATCAAGACACGTTCTGGCTTCCATATCTATTGGGAGCTTATCCCCATCGAGTACGATTTAAAGCTAGATGCATCATTCAAAGAATTTTGTGATACGAGGCTCATTCCATTGGGTGCAGACAACCAAGTTAAGGATGTAACACGACTGTTACGGCCGCCGATGATGAGGTATTGGTATGACTCAAAGGATAGGAAATATGATGATGTTGAGATCCATACTGAGCTGGTCTACGCCTCAAGTAAAAAATATAGTTGGGATGATATGCAAGAGTGTCCGAAGCTCAAGGTTAATCCAAGGCCAAAGCCTAGCGTAATAAAGAAGGATGGGGATTTGTGGGCACAGGCAAAGCTAATTCCGATTAAAGATGCGCTCGCCTCCTTGTCTGGTGAGGGGTGTGTTGGGTATGAGCGGTATAGCTTTAAGGGGGATGCTAGCGGGACACGGATCATGATTAATGAGAAGCCTAGCAATGCATGGATAGACAAGTCGGGGATGATTGGATCTACCGTTGGAGCGGGTCCTACAATAGTCGAGTGGCTTAAATACTATGGCCATGACTTGAAGACTATTGCAAAGATACTAAAGGAAGACTTGCTTTAACAGAGCAATAAAGGTTAGGGTAGAGATATGACAGACAAGACAGAGAAGACAGAGAAGACTGCAAAGACTAAAAAAATTAAGAAGATTAAGAAGAGTATTGTAAGGGCAGAGGGTTTTGGGGGGAAGAACAGTTGGCACGAGAAGTTGCGAGCTGATCCTGAGTTCAAGAAGAGGCACTTTGCAATGATGCACGAGCGTAGGGATGCGGCTCTAGCTGAGAGAAAGCAAGCTGCAGTAGAGGGTAGGGCAATGCTACCTCGCCTTGTCGCAGAAAAGGAGCTAGCAAAGCTCGAGGCTGGAAACTACACACCAAGCCCTGAGACCATCGCATCAGTCAGAGATCTAATGGAGCGAGGATATAAACTCGACAAGATTAGAAAAGAGATGAGGGGTTTGACTCAAAAGCAATGGGACTCCTTCACAAAGGCTCTATTTAAAAACCACTACAACCAAGTAGAGGAGCTGGGTATAGACCTGATCAGCGCAAAGAAGGAGGCATTAAAAGATGCCAAGTCCTCGCTGAGAGAGGTTAAAAAGGAGATCAAACAAGAGAAAACTTGGATCAGAGATCAGAAGGTACGTGATGCTGAGGAGGGGAAGTTTATCAAGAGGACAGTAGGGGTCAACTTGTTACAACTAAAGCATCAGCTCGAGACAAAGAAGTACAATGTAGAGTTGGAGTTAGCGGACATCTTGCAGAGGATTGGGGCCGTTGGTGACAAGTCCTCAGTGACAGCCATCCACTTTCATTCAAACATAGACAGGACCAAGAGACCTCCAGTTGAAGAGGCCCTTGACGTAACACCAGAGTCTGAATAGTGGATATTTATAGCGAGTACACGCCGCATACGTGGCAAGTAGAGATGCACGCAGACCCTAATAGGCACATAGCACTTTGCGGGGGCAAGGGGACCTTGGATCTAGACTCATTGTTATATGATGCTGATCTTGAGTCCTATGTTTCAATTAGGTGGCTTTTAGAGCATAGGCGTAGACCATGTGTCCTAAGCTGGACCAATGGAGGCTGGAAGAAGATATGGGCGTCAACCCCCTACTTTGAAGGTATCGGCCCAATGTATAGAGTTGAGCTAGATAGTGGAAAGACTATTTGTGTTTCTGGCTATCATCGCTTTTTGACCCAAAGAGGCTTCGTACAAACTCTCGATCTTTTAAAGTCAGACTCTGTTTTCGGACCAAAAAATCTTCCCTCCAAGTTACAAAGTGATGTTGCATATGCTCCTTCTGAGAGTCAAATAGCATTAGATTTGACGGATGATTATTGGAAGGGTCTTGGTCAATATGATGGACGACTTCTAAATCAGTCAGAGGTCTGCCAAGAGTTTTTCCCATTATCTTTCGAGAGACTTTGCCAGCAAGATCGCGAGCCTTTTGGGAAGCAGCCGATCTCCCTCCGTCAAAGGCTGGATTCCACTCCCCTTGCGGGAATCCTCTCTGAGTCTGGTAGCTTGAGATTCTTCTACTATGAAGCCAGCGACGAAGTTGTTCGGGAGAAGAGGGCAACTGAAGTGCTTTATAAATGCGATAGCAATTCCAGCCAAGCTTGGAGAGATGTACTATCTACTCAGAGTATGGATCTAGAACCGACCGCAGTTTCGTTTGACGAAGCCGATAACGCTCTTTGGGAATACCGAGGTTTGCCATGTGATCGGTCATCGTCCGAGAGTCACACTTTAGATGACGAGACAAGGTCTGAAAGGTCCCGTGCTTGTTCAAAAGATCAATTAACTGAGGTCTGTTCAGATTTCTTATACTCATATGATTCTCCTAATGAGGTGGACTCTACCTCCACATACGATGGTGTCAAGAGTGTAGAGTATATTGGGGATAGGGCCTACTTTGATCTCCACGTTCCTGGTGCCCACAACTATGTAGCTGAGGGGATGGTACATCACAATTCAGGCAAGACTAAGTCGGCTATTGAGGATCTACTATCGCTCGCTATTGAGTATCCAGGCACTAAGTGGATCATTGGAAGACAGACATATCAATCCCTAAAGGATAGTACGTGGGACGACTTCTACAATGCAATACCTGAGTCACTAATCAAAAGCTACAACAAGACCGAGATGATCATAACTCTAATCACTGGTTCAAAGTTCTTTGGTAGGGCACTAGAAAACCCAAAGAAGTTTGAGTCCATGGTCATATCAGGATTCCTACTGGATGAGGCTGATGAGATTAAGGAGGATGTGTTTAAGGTATTGAAGACTCGTATCAGACAGCAGATCATCGTAGAGGGTAGAAAGGTTACACCACCATATAGGAGTATTGTATCCTTCAACCCGCCTGACGAGGATCACTGGTTGATCGTGACGTTTGTAGATGAGAAGCTACCTAACCACAGCATCTACTTTTGCTCTACACTAAACAACATGGACAACCTGCCAGAGGGGTATGTTGAGGAGCTACAAGCAACCTACAGCGAGGATATGCAACAAAGGATAATCCACGGACTACCTGGGAGGGTACATAAGGGGAGGCCCGTCTACCCACAATTCAAGAGTGGCAACTACATCAACCCAATAGAGGTGGACCCAAAGGCACCAATATTCAGGTGTTGGGATTTTGGCTACAACAGACCCGCCATCATATGGGCACAGTATATCGACGGTCAGGCCCGCATACTAGCAGAGCTACTAGGCAAGCAGATCTACCTAGAGGACTTTATAAAGAATGGGAATAATAGGAGCGGCAAGGAGCAGCCCTTTGTCTACCAAATGCAAGAGGAGTTATTTCCAGGACACCTACCAGGCTACAAGGACTTTTGCGATCCGAGGGGTGCGGATGAGAGTGACAAGGGGATGACCTCCATCCAAATACTAAACGACCACGGCATCTACCCAATCCACAGAAGGACCTCAATCAAAGAGGGGTTAAAGGTAGTTAGAGAGCATCTAGACCAAAAGACAACAAACGGTGAGCCCCGCTTCCAGATCCACTCAAGATGCAAGAATGCTATTGAGGGATTAAGAGGCGGCTACCACAGATTAGATGGAGAGGATGATCCAGTTAAGGACAACTACTTTGACCACATCCAGGACATTATAAGGTACCTACTAATCCATCTAGGTATGAGGTATAAGTCAAATGCACTCTATGCCAACCTAAACCAAAACGTCTACATCCACCCAACTACAGGAAGACGGATAGAGGGATAGCTACCAGTCGCTAGGTGTCTGATCGTAGCTATAGTCCTTTGTCTTAAAGGGGTCCTCATATCTCTGCCCCAATTTAGAACGCTCTACCCAAATAAGTGATTCCAACTCCCAACTAGCGTCGATGCTTGTCAGCACTGGAACAAGCAGAGTATCCTTCTGCCCCCTCATACCAGAGATCCTCGCCAACAAGGCGATGGGTTCTATACGTATCCCATACTTCCTATAGATGTAGGCGCAACGATTGTATATTGCTCTCCTAGCCTTTAAACGACTCTCCTCAGGTATCGACGTCCATTTCATTCATGTCAGTATATATCAGTACATGTCAGTATGTCTAGTACTAATGGGGGGGATATAAGAAACATCCTTCATAGGTTTTATAGATTGGTATTCGTCAGGGCTGTATCCATAACATACCCGTCTACCCGTCTGCTCCCTAGGGCGCGACATCTGCCCAACTACACGTAATCACAGGCATTACGAGCGTACACAATGCCCTAGAGTGTTATACAATGGGGGGATTAGTACTCATTCTATGCCTTATAAACGCCTTAGAGGGGGGGTCTATGGGCTTTATATACTGTGTTTTGGTGTTTTTGGGTGTTGTTTGAATGTGCTTTAAATGTGCTCAATGTGTATCTACTCTCTCTAGTGTATTATCCTTTAGTTAGTAGATCACCGCACATCGGGCTCAATATCTGATTCAGGGAGCTAGAGGTATCTGTAACACTAGTGTAACAAGCACGTGCGTTATAAACTTAGTATCAGGTTAATATGAGCTTATTCCTACCTTGTTACAAGCTCTAGTGTCCTATCTCTCTATGTTTTCCTATTTGTAGGGCTAGTTTTTTGTATAGTTAATTGGCACACTTATAGCTTTTTTGTAAATAGTTGCAAAATAGTTGTTGACATGATTCTTAGTTTTAGGCACATTGACCAGACACAAGAAACCACACAAGAAAGAAAGAGAGAAACTAACATGGTCTATCTATTCCACGCAATATTCAACGTCTTGGCCGCCGCTAACCCAACCACCACTAACCCGTGCAGTTGGTCGCCAACGCACACAATTTACGATGCAGCGTCACGAGGCTGCATCACCACTGCCGAAAAACTTAAGAGGGAGCGTTAATATGTCAACCGTTAGA
>JGI1221J13441_10001373_pt1 | contig 10334 bp, 12 predicted proteins | sample LakVidmifraction_4_FD_13441 | JGI IMG/M metagenome (IMG submission 13441) | reverse complement strand
GAATAGGACCCAGCAAGGGTTCCAGAAGACACTGCAGCAAAGCTCAGATTAGCGTTAGCTGCAGAACCGCCGTTAACTGACGAGAACGCTGTGCCAGCGGTGGCTACTGAGGTTGGACTAAGGCTCGTTATCGTTGAGCTTGCAAGACTCCAGCCTGTGGTGGCATTGTTTTCAAAGTTGTTGTAAGTGACGTAATTCTTGTTACCTTGAGGCAACGTTGACCACTTAAGCTTGTTAGTTTGGGACGTATCAACGACGAGTGTTTGACCGTCGGTGCCGATAGGTAGTGCGACGTTAGCTGACGCACCACGAACGGTGAGATCTCCAGCTGTGGAGGTAGGTGAAAGTGCATCGAATGCAGGAGCTTTAGTAACCTGCCCAGTGCCTCCTTTGTTCAAAGGAACTGTGCCGGCGTAAGTTGTTACACCAGTGTTATCGATTGTGACTGCGCCAGACATTGCTGTAACTGTAGCTACGTTACTGACGTTACCTACTAAAATACTACCTGAGGTTAAAGCTGTGCTGGCTTTAGCATCCAACTGAGTTTGAATAGCCGAAGTAACACCATCTAAATACTGAAACTCGGTGCTAGAGACTAGACCGTTGGCGATCTTACTAGCATCAATAGCAGCAGCTGCTTTAATGTTTACGTTAATTAAATTGGTAATTGAATTACCAGTTCCCTCAGCATCAATAGTCTTATTCGTAAGAACGTCACTAGTTGCTTTGCCGACTAGGGTATCGGTTGCGTTTGGTAAAGTTAAAGTTCGATCTACAGTTTGACTAACCGTCAAAGTGGTAGTCGTCGCTGTCGTTGCTCCACCTAAATTGATATCCAATTTTTTAGTTTGATCAGTTAAGTCTTCGAGAGTCGCACTAAGTTTAGTTTTAACTTTAGCCATTTATGTAAATCCTTTTATTAAAATTAACCGGCAATAATTGATCGAGCGCGAAATCTCATGATTCCGCTATAAACACCGCTACCGCTGATTGCTGTAGTTGTGTATAGAATTTGACCACTTGAATTGATATCAAACATTACGTTAGCATCATCTAGGATGTGCTGATCTTCAATTGACCAAGTCGAGGATTGGCCTTGGTACATAATCCGAAAAGTTCCGTACCTGGCAGCCTCGGCGATGCCCTTTGTTCGGTACACAAAATAATCAACCGTAGCACCTTGGGTGATGCCATTATCGAAAATTAGATTGGTTACGTTTTGATTCGACACTGATTCAAGAATTGTGACTTCGGTTGAAGACCCGATATCACCAGGCTGAACAGCGGTAGCCAATGCATCGGTAACTGCAATTGACCAATTCGTAACTTGATTTCCCCAAGAAATGTCATCGTTCGTGGGAAACGTATAAGATACCCCTTGAACAACAAGCGCAACTGCCATTTAAATACCTCGTTCCGATTTAAAGATTCACTATTATTTGTTAGTAAAGCCATAATAAAAGGGTAAATTTAATATAATGATCATTTATTACGTAAATATGCACTTATTAGTGACTGGGTGACGGTTTGTTGCACCAAAGCACGCCAGCACTCCAATATTCACATAGTAAGTTATTGCTATTGTTAGAAATCTTTAAAATGGTATAATAATATTAATTTATTGAAGAAATCGCGGGGCAAAGCTAACATATGTTATATAGTTCAAGGCCTGAATACGCGCTTGCCTGAGGTTGGTGGAATGGTTTGTAAATGAACCCAGGTATCTGTGTATGCTGGATCTTCCTGATAAAGGTCTAGATCAACCATAGCCTCATAGCCTTCAGGGGTTTTTAAATAAGCTTTTAACCTGTCATCGGTGTCGTCGATGTCAATCGCTTGGGCGCTTAAATGCTTACTGGCCCAGGGGATTTGAACTGCAGGCTTTCCTTCAGCTATGCGCTTTTTGTTTATTTTATTATAAATGTCTACGTGATCTTCTTTACGTCGAAACCCTGAGCGACATCCTTTGTCGGTTAAATAGGCTTTGATTAGAAGGAGATTAGCCTTCTCTACGATTAAGCCAGCGTTCTGTTGCATTTCAATTGAAAGGTCAGCCCACTTAACTCGACCCATCAGATAGTCAAATACATTAATCATTATATAATATGTTTACTTTTGAACAATAAAAAAAGCCCCGAACCTTTTTCAAGGCCGGGGCTAACATCAGACGTGCGACAAATCCAAAAACTTAACTGTTTGTGATTGCAGTTATTAGGATAAGGGCGTTTGGTTGGGGAGCGAAAAGTGCTTGGTCGCAATATGCCCGCAATTCAAATCCAGCGCTATCAGTCAATTCGCGGAAGAAGCGATCATTCGCAGCTCCAGGTAATTTGAATGTAACGTCGGTTGAACCAATACGCATCAATGATTCTTTAGGGAACAAGAATGCGAGTGATTCTTTCACGTATGCTGAAGGAACAACTTCAACCGTTCCTACTTGTGAGTAGAACTTGATTGATTCTGATCCATTTTCAGCAGTTTGACGTGTGTAGCTTGAATCGTATACACGTAAAGCAGCTTGATCACTTAGGAGTTTAGCCCAAGTTTTCATGCTAACCATACAGACTACGTCTTGATCAAGACCACGGCCAGCGCCTTGAGCGATAGCTTGTTGGATCTTTTGGAATGAAAGATCTGCTGAGCCAGCGCTGTAGTTCGTTGAACGCCAAACGTTGTATGAAGCAGGGTTGATTCCGAAAAGATCGGTAACGCCATCGTTATAAGCTGACATCACAGATTGAAGACCGAGCATTTCAGCCCAGCCGCCAGCTGCAGTGTAAGAACCGTCGAAAAGAACGCGATCACCAGCAGTCAGCGAGATAGCTGCGCCGTCAAAGGTCATTTCTTTGGTTTCGAGATCGATGTTGGTGATTGTGCGTGCTGTTGAAGTGCGATCAGTAACGAGGTTACTTGAGAACACAACAATTTTAGCACCTTCAAGAGCATTCCAGATTCCAGGTGCCCATGAAGCATCAGAAATCACGAGTTTTGCTGTAGACGATGTGTTAGCGTTAACGAGACCAATTTCTTTTTGGCCATATAACATGCTAATTTCAAGACGCTTAGCGAATGAACGAAGCATGTTAGCGACGATAAGCTTGGTGCCTTGTTCGAAAGCTGCATCCGAAGAAGCCGAACGTGAAGCAACGCCGTATGCGATTTGGGTACGCATAACGTTTTCGAAGCCTTTAATGTTAGCATCTTTAACTTGACCAGCAACGGCAGCGCTAAGGGTAAACGCGGTTCCAGATGAACCACCATATGTATATCCTTGCTCTTGTTGAACAATTACGGGTTGACGGTATGATTCACCAAGCTTATCAGCAGCTTGGAAACTTACCATATTAAGAAGCTTGACGTTTTCGGGAATGAGGTTAAGGACTTTGTCCGCGTAGATTCGTTTGAACAAACCATCGAGGGTACTGACGACGTTGACTGTAGCCATAATTTAAAAATTCTCCTGTTTTCAATAACTTGTGTACTTGTTTAGTATTTATTATTGGTATCAAGAGTCGAAAAGATGTCTTGAGCCGCTAGTTTAATTTGTTAATAATTGAATTATAATATTAAAATATATTTAATATAGGTCACTATTAAGTGCTTTGGTCTATATAAAGTGGGTAGCCCCTATGCTTAGAGGCCACCTTCCATGATCTACTTATTCTTGAGCCAATCGTTAATTGTCATTCTTTTAGGAGCGAGCCCTTGGCGCTCTTCCTTCTTAGGTGAGCCCCCGTTGTCGCGAATTTGATTAGCCGTAATGATAGGCTTCTTGATCTTTTCCAATTTACGCTTATTGAGGCGTTTCAAATTTTCAGAACCAAGCAATTCCTCAAGGAGATCTTCAGGACTAGCACTGAACATATCTTTAATGTCTTTATTCATTTCACGTTTAACAATGTTTACCGCTTGCTTTGGACTGATGTCTTTTCCTGTTTGAAGAGCCGATAACATTACGTCAGCAGCACGCTTCAAGATATATGGAGAAGCTGGTAATCCAGAAGTATCAAGAGCTTCCATCATGCGCTCTTCGATTTCAGTTTCATGGTGCTTAACTAAACGTTGGTATTCGGCTTGTTGACGAGCTGAATCTTCGTCTTTACGTTCCCGGCGAAGTTGTTCGAGTTCTTTCTCGAGTTTCTCACGTTCCAATTGTTCAGGTGATTTGAGATCGTTTTCGATTTGCTCATTGATGATAGCTTTAGCCATCTCAAGCATATCAACGTTAAGTGCTGGATCAGCTAAAACCTTTCGAGGATCAGCCTTCAATGCAGCTAAAAACTCACCGATTTCCTTTTTCATTTCGGAACTAGCTTGGATTTCCTTGCGTGCTTTTTTAGCAAGTTGAATTTCACGCTTTACATCTTCTTCAGTTCCAGACCATTCTTCTTCAACGCCATCTACTTTGATTTTGTAGATGTGTTTAGCTTTTTCTAATTCTTTTTTAGCCTGTGCTTTTTCTGATGCAGTTTTAGCTGCTTTCAAATTCGCCTGAGCGTCAGTTACATCTTGTTCTGCTGCTTGCGCTTCAGTGCTTTCGCCTGATTGATCACCAGATTCACTGGTAAGTGTCGATAGTTCCTCAGCTGAGTTCTCTCCAGAGTCTTGTGTAGCTGCTTCCACTGACGTATCAGTTGGGGTTGATTGAGCTTGCGCAGGGGCGACTTGTTCGGACATTTGTTTTCTCCTCGCCACCAAAAAGGTAGGCAATGGTTAAACCGCCGCATAATTGCGGTAGGTTATTTAGATTCGTTATCCAGTAATTTTAGCCATCGCCTGTTCGGGAGTTGTTGGCATGTCAGGATTCCCGGCGGGTTTTGGTAAGTTCTGTTGTTGAACTGAACTGGCAGCGTTTACGCCAACCAAAGGAGTCTGTGGTGGTTGTGGTGGATTGTTCGGGTTGACGTCGGGTTCAGGTGGGGCGCCTTGTTGTCCTTGAATCGGGGGCAACGGTTGCTCGTTTAGTGATTGTAGCAATCCAGGATCGGTTGTGCGCAATAGATCGATATGTTCTTGTATGTGATTTAAAACCAATTCGACTAATCGTCTATTCTTACGAAGATCGGGATCGAATAGAACTGATTTATGTTCCTTGATATGCATTGCGTGTGAATCGACAGCGAGAGCGAGGACTTCTTCACCATCCATCATCTTTTCATTTTCACCCTGAACAAGAAGCAACTCGTGCTGCTGTCCTTGAGTCATAACGTCTAGATTTCCTGTATTCAGAACCGAGAAATAGTTTTCAACGTTATCGACGATGCCGTATTGAATTAGTTCTGAAGCCATTTGAGCCCGGCCTGCAGTGGTCTTAGATAGTGGATTGGAAATCTCAACTAATACGCGATTAATCGTACTTAAATCCTGACCGGTGAACTCTTTAAGATAAGCTCGATTCGCTTTACCGACAATGGCGGCAACTCTTGGAGCTTCAGCGTAGTCCTGGAGAATTTTAATAGTTGCAGTGCCGATATTCTCAATTAACCGAACATAAGACTGCTGAAGGCTGCTAGCGAAGATCAAAGCTTGGGCTTGGACCAATGCTAGTGCGTTACCTGATCGAAGACTGGCTGCTGGGTCGCCGCGAACGACTGAGTTTACGCCAGAAATAGTTTCCATATCACCAATAAGCTTATTGAGCATATTAAATACTTCGACTGGTGTGGATGTCAGTTGAAGTGGTTCAGGTTTATCCATGCCCTGGTTGTATTCGATGACATTTAAACCGCCGCCCAATTGGAGCATATTAATATCAGCGCCTTTTGGGATTAATATATTCTGAATACCAAACGCATTTTGATTGGTAATAATAGTCGAATAAAGCATGTTGATTGCTTCTTGGATTGGAAGTAAATCATAAAGAATCGTATACCCAAACGCGGTACCAATCATTTTGGAAGGAACGATTTGGTAGAGTGGGATGTTTCGGTACGGTAATGGGGCATCAATTGGAATTGCTTCCGAAGTGATAAATAACATGTAGCGACCATCAGGAACCGCATCAGATCTACGGTGGTAAAATTCATAAACTGGAATATCGTCACTTTTGTTATCACGGAATGATGAGTAGCGGTAGATATTACCGACTTCTTTAGTCTGGACGGATTCAATTTTATCAGCCAAGTCAGGAAACTTAGCCATCAAATCATGCTTATTTTTAAAGCTACGAACGATATACCAATCGTTCTCATCTGCGTCAGTTTTATTGACGTCTCGAATGACATCCAACGGGGTTAGATTCGTGTACTTAATATCACCCTCGTAAATTGGGGTCTTTGTCTCTTCGTTGTAGCCATACTGTTCACCGGCAGTGGCATCCCACTCCATCTTGACCCAACCTTCACCAAGTACAATGGCGTACTCTGTAGCTCGCTTGATCAAGTCCTCGAGATTCTTCTCACGCATGTAATAATCGAGAAGGCCGTTAGCTAGTGTGGTCTGGGTCTGTGATTTATAGTCAGTGTTTACTGACTTCGCGTGCATCGCTGGACGATTCGATGTCGTCATGTTTAGCATGTAGGATGCGATGTTGCGGAAGTGGTTTACTGGAAAATCTAACAGCTCACCTTGATCACCAGTTGCTGTGATTTTGTGATCGCCCCAATTACTGTTCTGGTATTGAAAGAAGCCGTGATAGAAAGCCCAGGACCTGGCGATTTTATCACCAATACCTGATGTGACGATTTCTTCTTCCCAAGCGTCAACCTTGTTGATTAGTACTTGAACGCAGTCTTTGGCATCTTTGTTAGCGAAATACAGTGGTTTATCCATATATTTATTAATCTCTCTTAGGATTTGTTATTCTTACGATTAAAAAGGCCTTTAAATTGCTGTTGCGATGGGGTTAAGCCTTCGTTATTGACATCGTTAAAAAAAGTCTCTGCTAAATTGTAGTTAGTGCTGGGGTATGGCGACTTACCCCACTGAACCATTCGAACTAAGTAAATTAGTGCGTCCAATAAATCGAAGTGGCCACCATTTTCGGAGCGGCCAAAGGTGCGACGGTTCTTAGCCCAGGTCGCATTACGTAATTGGTACAATAAATTCTTACACTTCGGGTTAATGATTATCTTTTCTTGCGTGAGCTTAATGCGTAGTTCGTTTATGGCTGCTTCTTTGTCGTCTTTTCTTGCCGGAATAAAGTTAATTCCATGAAGTTGCCGTAAATCGTTTAAGAGGATCGGTTCGTTATCACTGACGCGTAAATACACCTTCTGTTTTAGACCCATAGAATCGATCCAAAGTGAAGCTTCTTTATGTAGAATCGTTTCAGCTATGTTCGTTGTGGTGACTTCAGATCCGTTTATAAAATATTCATCTTCGATAACGATTTTAGCGGTATTGAAATCTAGATACGCGAAAAGAACTCCAGTATAGTCAACGAGGCCTGGGTCCATGCTGGTGTATGGATCGTAATGCCTAGGTCTAGGGTGGACCTTTCGGATTTTCTTCTCTAGTTCGTCTGTGAATTCTGGAACTACAGCCGACGTTACATCGACGATATCCTCAACCATATACTCTCGACGCCATGATGGACTTTGATCACCACCAACCATGTCTTTAATTTGATTTAGAATCTTTTCGTTAAGATGTTTTAGATTAGGTGGATCGTTTTTGATTAACTCTAGGATATCTACGATGCTCATTTTAATGAAAGCATCATTCGCCCTGGCATTTTCTTGATACTTCGTAATAAACTTATGTCCGGTTTGTTTAGGCGGCGTAGAACTTAGGATTAACTTTCCATTGGTGGTGCTGACTTGTGGTAACAGGATTGAATCAACGATGTATTCTAGGTCATCAACGAAACCAGCTTCGTCGATAATCCCAAGATTTGTACTGGTTCCGCGAAGCCGTTCCGCATTTCCTTCTTCCACGCCTTCAATTTGGATCTTTGAACCGTTAGTGAATTCGAATGCTCGATCATGTTTGAAGTATCTAGGTTTTAAATCGGAAGGACAGTCCTCGATTAGCTTACGCATTTCAGGAACGATGATCTTACTAGCCATCGTCGCTGTGGGACATGCGTAATGGACGATACTGCCTGGATGCCGCATACACTGTTCGATTGCTAAAACTAGCAGTGTTCTGGATTTGCCTGCGCGGCGGCTCAGTTTAAATACGGGAATTAAATACGTGGTGTTGTAGTAAATATTATAAAGCTTACGTTGTGCCGTATTAAGCTTCCAAATAAGGTTTCCCTTTCGCCAAAGATCATCGACGATTTCGTTCCTATTTGGTTTCAGGGTCATGTTTATCTTCTAACTTAGGAAAGCCGGATGCTATTTCAATCATCTCTTGATCGCTAAGGAGCGCCGGCTTGCTTTGAATTGGAATAATCGTTTCGGTTTTTTCTTGAGAAATTCTTAAATTCTTAACGAGTAAATCGAAGATCTTAATTTCTTCAAGGCTCAGTAAACGATCTCTAGCGATCTCTCTAAGTCTATCAAGTTGTGAAAGAGCAATCTCTTCTTCCGAAGACATTGGGTCGTTGTTAAGCTTCTTACCCACGTTCGTTGCCCCGGTTGACCAGCCGGCCACCAGTGGTCATGAATGTGATTTTAGATTCAATGTGTTTTAATCGGTCTTCGTAGTTCTTTTCGACTTCTTTAATTTGGTGATGATCCAGGTATCGAAGGTACCCACAGTAACCAACAAGGGCTATTCCGAGTAGGGATTCGCCCATGCTCAATCCTGAACCGAGTGTGGCCTTCCCCACTAGAACTGAGAACAGAAACAGAAGTAGGTATGTGGTGTTGAACTTAAACATTTTCATCAGCCTCAGTAGTTTCGATGTGGAATTGCAGTTGGGCTGCAGTTTCCAATTGATCTTGGAGCTGGGTATTAATTTGAGAAAAGTATCGCTTCATCGAAGCCACGGTTTCACAGTCTTGGCCGGGATATTCGGCTTGATTGATTACTGTGTAATACGAGCTAATCTGGTCGATATGAGAATTGAGCACAGCGATTTGCTCTGCAACTTCCTGTTTTGTCATTAACTGCCCTTTCTTGGGTAAGTTATATCTATCTTTGTAATCGCCGATTGGTAGATTACTAGTGCTATCGCCGTGATAAGCTTTACTGCTTTTTATTCCCTAAAAGGGGTATCTTCTTTGGCATCAACCACTATCTATATATGTTGAATTCTGATTATAATAATGGTATATTTGTATAATGGACGATAATAACTACAGATACCAGTTTTCAAAAATGCTAATAGAATCCGCGATTAACGTTATAGAAGAGATTGACTTCGTTGAAGATGAAGCCGAACAAATTAAATTATTAGGGCTCTATTCCAGCATTGCCCAGTCAATGGAGTTCGTTATTGAGCGATACATTACCGAAAAAGATCAAACAACCAGACAACTTTTTATCGATGATATGAGAGCCAAGCTATCCAGCATTCAGGTTGAACGACTCGATGAAGTACTAGAAGACTCCGAATTATTATTTAGTTACAAAGGAAAGGATTATCCAAAGGCATGAGCACTAAGAAACTAATGTTAGAAGAATTGAATTATCTATTGGATCAGTTTGACGTAAAGAAGGGACCTCAGCTTATGAGCGGTACTGACCCTATCTCTGGAAATCAGAACGTTCAACTAAGAAATTATAGAAAGAAGATGGTTCGGCTCTTTCAATCATTCACCGAAGAACGGCAAGTTGAAGAGCTGGCTGCGTTTCGGGATAGATTGAAAGAAAAACAGAAAGAACTGAAATGATCTTAACTAAAGACGGCATCCTTCAAGCTATTGAAACCGGTGACATCCAAATTAAACCGTTCAACATTGAGCAGGTGAATCCAAACAGCTACGACGTGACGATTGCACCTAAGCTCGCAGTTTACACTGACCTGATTTTAGACTGTAAAAAGAAGAACTCTTCGATTGAGATTGTTATACCCGACAGCGGATATATCCTCCAGCCAGGTAGAGTGTACATTGGCCACACCAACGAATACACTGAAACTCGCAATCTAGTCCCCACTCTTTTCGGTAAGAGCTCCTTAGGTCGACTAGGTTTGCATATCCACATTACAGCTGGATTGGGTGACGTGGGGTTCTGTGGGCAGTGGGTTCTTGAGCTAGTGGCGACCCAACCACTAAAGATCTATCCGAATATGAAGATCGCTCAGCTTGTGTATAATGAGGTCCATGCTGGTGTATGGATCGTAATGCCTAGGTCTAGGGTGGACCTTTCGGATTTTCTTCTCTAGTTCGTCTGTGAATTCTGGAACTACAGATACCAGTTTTCAAAAATGCTAATAGAATCCGCGATTAACGTTATAGAAGAGATTGACTTCGTTGAAGATGAAGCCGAACAAATTAAAT
>JGI1221J13441_10001372_pt1 | contig 10340 bp, 11 predicted proteins | sample LakVidmifraction_4_FD_13441 | JGI IMG/M metagenome (IMG submission 13441) | reverse complement strand
GCTTGGATGCAGCCCTTTACCTCTTGAGTTCCAGCGCCAGCCTCGTCGGCATAGGCAAATAGCTGGTCGTCGTCATGACCTTGAGTTCCCTCTGCCGGTTGGTTGGCCATCAATAACTCGTGGAGGTCGTAGAAGGAATCTGGCTCGAAGTTAGCCACGCAAAACGCAGCGTTCGCAGCTCTTGATGAATAAGTATTCAGCGAAGCGCGGTCAAGGAAAGAAATCGGTCTGATCTCAACAGTTGCGGCTCCAATGTCTGCCCAAGAGCGGAGCTGTGAAGCATTGGGGATTTCAAAGGCTTGGCAGATTGGGCACTGGTAGTCCACGTAGATCTCGATCTGGGGAGTCTGCTCAACTGCGTCCGGGGTTGGAGTGTTGGACGCAGTGAAGGCTTGCAGTCCTACTCCAACTTTTAGCCCACCCAGATCAGTTAAATTGTCGGGCGTATCACCAACGATGGGTGCGTCTGCACGGTTGGACGCATCGACAAGAACTACTGCCGCGACACCTCCGATGATTCCGATGGCAACAAGAACAACTGATACCTGCAGCAACAAACGGTTGCGCTTTTCCTTCTTAGCACTTTGCTGACGAAGCTCGCGTGCCTTGTCTCTGGCTGCCTCACGTTGTTCAGAACGGGTTGGCTTTTCGTTGGAAGTCATCTGTGTCCTTTGTTATCAGCTTTACTACGTCGTCCGCCAAGTCTAATTCGAGTGGCATACTTATGTTGTTCGCTTCGGCAAACACCCATCACTACGGATCGTCCGGCACGTACCTGCCGGTGAAGGAGAAAATCGTGGCAACAGTGTCGTTTAAAGATGCAACAAGAATCTACCCGGGCGGAACCACGCCAGCGGTGGACAAACTAAACCTCGAGGTCAAAGACGGTGAGTTTCTAGTACTCGTTGGACCTTCGGGTTGCGGTAAGTCCACATCATTGCGAATGCTTGCCGGCCTGGAAGAAGTAAACGAGGGTGGCATCTACATCGGAGACAGGGAAGTCACCGATGTGCCACCAAAGGACCGCGACATCGCAATGGTCTTTCAGAACTATGCCCTCTACCCACACATGACCGTCGCCGAGAACATGGGCTTCGCCCTAAAGATTGCCGGGNTCAACAAGGTTGAGCGCGCAGAGCGAGTTCTAGATGCAGCCAAGCTGCTGGATCTAGANCCATACCTAAACCGCAAGCCAAAGGCGCTTTCCGGTGGTCAGCGTCAGAGAGTTGCAATGGGTCGAGCCATTGTTCGCCAGCCACAGGTTTTCCTAATGGATGAGCCACTTTCTAACCTTGATGCCAAGCTTCGCGTACAGACCAGAACCCAGATTGCTTCTCTGCAACGCCGGCTTCAAGTAACCACCGTCTATGTAACTCACGACCAGGTCGAGGCTATGACAATGGGTGACCGAGTCGCAGTTTTGAAGGACGGACTGTTGCAGCAAGTTGACACTCCACGTAACCTTTACGATCGACCTCAGAACGTCTTTGTTGCTGGCTTCATCGGATCACCTGCGATGAACCTTGTTCAACTANCNATCATTGANGGTGGCGTTCAGTTCGGTGACGCAGTGTTGCCGATCTCTCGCGAGATCCTGTCAAAGGCAACCGGCAACAGAGTCACCGTTGGTGTTCGTCCGGAAAAGATGACAGTTGCGCCAAAAGGCTTGATTGTGGAAGTTGATTTTATCGAAGAACTTGGAAGCGATGGCTACCTCTACGGCCGAGTTCAACTAGACGGCACAGAGCAGAACATTGTTGTGCGAGTTGACCCAATTGATCACCCAATGGCAGGAGACAAGATCCACCTGCAAGCTGCTCCAGAGGCAGTTCACGTGTTCGACACAGAAACAGGCGAGCGCCTTAACTAGGCTTCGATGCCATCTTCGCTAAGCATTACGGCTGCCACGGCAGAACCAGAGTTACTGGATCTGCCGTGGCATTTGCCGTTGGAAGACTGGCCGAAAGAGAACATTGCAGCCTTGCCGAAAGGCTTGTCACGGCACACCGTTAGATTTGCCCACCTGAACGATCACGTGATCGCGATCAAAGAGACACTTATTGAATTGGCAAAACGCGAATACGAAATGCTTCGCAAACTAGAAAAACTAGACATCCCATGCGTTGAGGCTTTTGCAATAATCCAAAAGCGAGAAGATGCCGATGGCAACCCACTGCCAGCAGTCCTGATCACCAGGCACCTAAAGTTCTCGCTGCCCTACCGCGCAATGTGGTCGCAGGGACTACGAGAACAGACCGCGAACCGACTGGTTGATGCTCTGGCGCTTTTGCTTGTCCGGCTTCACCTGGCAGGCTTTTTCTGGGGAGATGTCTCGCTCTCAAACACATTATTTCGAAGAGACGCCGGGCAATTTGCCGCCTACCTGGTTGATGCCGAAACTGGACACCTTTATGACTCGAAGCTCTCAAACGGGCAGCGAGAGAATGACCTAGAGATTGGTCGCGTGAACATTGCCGGCGAGCTGATGGATCTAATCGCATCCGGAAAGGCGACCGACCTAGACCCGGGAGCTGTTAGCCAGAGAATCGTTGATAAGTACCACGAACTCTGGAAAGAGCTCACCGCAACGGAGACCTTTGATGACAGCGAGCGCTGGAAGATTGCTCGCAGAATTCAGCGCCTTAACGATCTTGGGTTTGACATTCAAGAGCTATCGATGGCCAAAGACCAAGACATGAGAACCGTCAGGATTCAGCCGAAGGTTGTGGACGCAGGTCACCATGCAAGAAGGCTCTTGCTACTCACCGGTCTTGACGTGGAGGAAAATCAAGCAAGGCGCCTACTCAATGACATTGACCAATATTCCCTTGCAAATGCGCACCTGGGCTTTGATGAAGAAGTCCTGGCCCACAAATGGCTCAGCGAGGTCTTCGAACCGGTGGTTGGGGCGATACCAAATGAACTACTTGGAAAGCTAGAGCCAGCCGAGCTGTTCCACGAGGTTCTTAGACACCGACTGAAACAGTCCGAAGTTCAGGGCAAGGACATTGGCCTTGTGGATGCGGTTCGAAGCTACATTGCCGACATTTTGGCCGAGCGCCGCGATGAGTTCGCACTGTTATCAGGAAGTCCGATTACCGACACAATAACTCTTGCCAAATCGATTCCAACCGGATTAATAGTGGTTAGTGATGATGACGAAACTGGCGACTGGCGCGATAAGGTTTAGGCCCTCAAGGCCGCAATCTGATAGAGCGCGACGCTTGCAGCGATTCCAGCGTTTAGTGACTCGGTGACCTCAGAAATGGGTATCGAAATAACCTGGTCACAATTTTCTTGAACCAATCGGGACAAGCCTTTACCTTCGGAGCCAACAACAACCAAAAGTGGCTTGTCGAAGAGCTGGAAGTTAGGCAGCGACACATCACCGTCGCTATCAAGACCAACAACAAAAACGCCTCGGCGCTTATATTCCTTGATTGTCTGGTTGAGGTTTGCCGCCAAGGCAACCGGCATTCTGGCTGCTGCTCCGGCGCTTGTCTTCCAGGCAGCTGCGGTAACGCCAACACTTCTACGCTGCGGCAAAATGATGCCGTTGCCACCAAAGGCTGCAACCGACCGAATTATCGCGCCTAGGTTTCTAGGGTCAGTAATTCCATCCAGTGCAACCAAAAGCGGCAGCGCTGTCTGAGACAAGGCTCGATCCAAAAGTTCATTTGGGTCTTTGTAGTTATAAGGCGGGACCTGGAGTGCGATGCCCTGGTGGACGCTGTCGCCACCTGTCATGCGGTCAATTTCAACTCGGGTGACCTCGTTGATGATAATTCCGCGCTTGTTAGCTATCGTCATGGATTCGCGAACTCGGTCATCAACCTCGATGCGCTGGGCAATAAACAGAGCGGTGGCCGGGACGCTGGCCTTGAGTGCTTCAACTACAGAGTTTCTTCCAGAAAGAATTTCGGTGGCATTGGCCTTAGAAGCCTTGCCCGTCTTTGACGCTACAAACTGACCCTTTTTAGGGGTTTGACGGACCTCAGTCTTGGCTTTTGGGGAGCGGTAAGTCTTGTGATACGAGCGGTCCTCGGCCTTAGGGGTTGGCCCCTTGCCCTCAAGAGACTTGCGGCCGTGGCCGCCGGTTCCTTTTTGTGGTCCTTTTTTGGACTTGCTAGCTCCGGGTCTTCCAATTTTTGCCATTAGTTCAAACTCCAATGTGTTCCAGATGTCGAGTCAGATAGCTCGATACCAATTTCTATAAGCTGGTCGCGTATCTGATCAGCGCGTTGATAGTTCTTTTCTTCTCTAGCTTTATTTCTTTCGGCAATCAAAGTTCGGATCAGAAGATCCAGTGCTCGATGCTCTTGATTGGTCTGGTTCGATGTATCCACCGACAAACCTAGAACCTCGAGCATAGCCACTACCTCGCCCCAGCGTTGGTGCGCTTGGCTTAATCGCTGCTCATCCAAGTCAGTATTACCGGCAGTTGCAGTCTCGTGAATAACCGCCAGAGCGCCAGGAATATTTAGATCATCGTTCATTTGCATGGTGAACTCCTGCGGCAAGTCCACGGCCTCAACCTGACTAAATCGGGTTTCACTCAGTTCTCGGGCCGCTCGAACTACGAACCCGTGGAGCCTTGAAAGTGCGGCGGCAGCTTCGGCAGTTGCCTCCGGTTGGTAATCCAGCACCGAGCGGTAATGGGCGCTTGCCAAGTAGTAGCGCACAGCTTTGTCACTCACCTTGTCAAACAGATCGTCAGACACTGAATTCCCGAGCGACTTGGACATCTTTTGACCCTGAACGCTCACCAGACCGTTGTGGACCCAGTAGTTTGCGAAGCTGAGGCCTGCGGCAGACGATTGCGCCAGTTCGTTTTCATGGTGTGGGAACCGAAGATCCAAACCGCCACCGTGGATGTCGAAACTCTCACCAAGATAGTGCACAGCCATGGCCGAGCACTCGATGTGCCAGCCTGGGCGGCCCTGACCAAAAGGTGAAGACCAACTTGCCGATTCCGGTTCGGTTGACTTGGCTGCTTTCCAGAGTGCGAAATCCTGAGGGTTTACCTTGGCTGGGTTTGAACTTCCTCCCTCCATGTCATCAAGCTTCTGGTGGGTAAGTTCGCCGTAGTTTGGCCATCTCGACGTGTTGAAATATACGCCTTCCGATCCGTCGAGACTTTCATAGGCGTACTCAAGCTCAAGAAGTTTCTCAATCAACTTAATCATCTGAGGGATATGACCGGTTGCTCTTGGTTCGTGGGAGGGGAGGCCAATCGAGAGCCGACGATAGTCGGATGCAAACAGCTGCTCATTTTGGTAAGCAAGCTCCCACCAGGTAACTGATTGCTCTAAAGCCTTTTCCAAAACCTTGTCATCAATGTCCGTGACATTTCTGATCAATTGAACATTGAGGCCCAAGTGAGTAAACCACCTAGCCATTAGGTCATAAACCAGTGCAGACCTCAGGTGACCAATGTGAGGAGCTGACTGCACGGTTGGACCGCAGACATACATCGAAACCTGCCCTGCAACTAAGGGCTTGAAATCCCTTAGTTCGCCAGCCTTCGTGTCATACAGCTTCATATTCAAAAGCCTAGCTACGCATTCTTACGAGTGAGGTAGCCACAGCGGCTATTCCCCTTGCGTCCGCCAAGAAGCCCAGGCCGTCGGTAGTGGTCGCCAAAACAGAAACCGGAGCCCCAATTATTTGGCTCAGTTGCTGCTCAATTTCCAATCGACGCGGACCGATCTTTGGTTCATCCGCTACCACTTGAACTGAAACATTCGCCGGCTCAAGACCAGCGTCGGACAATAGACCAATCGCTGCCCGCAAGAACAGCTCGCCACTAGCGCCCTGGTACTCAGGCCTGTCGGTTCCGAAATTAGATCCAATGTCCCCCAGGCTGGCTGCTGCAAGAAGCGCATCGACGATCGCATGGGCGACAGCGTCTCCGTCACTGTGTCCAGAGAGTAATCGATATTCTGGCCACTCCAAGCAGCCCAACATCAATGTTCCGGAATCACTGAACTGGTGTGCATCAACGCCAATACCGGACCGGACATCGGCAAAGATTGCGCGTGCTCGCTCAAGATCGGAGGGAGTAGTTACTTTGAAGCCGTGCTCGTGCCCATCAACAATTGCGGTTGGAACACCGATTGACTCGAGAAGTCCGGCTTCATCAGTAAAATCAGCGGTCGCCCTAGTCAGACCGTCTCTCAAAGTTGAAACCCGAAAGCCTTGAGGGGTTTGCACTAGGCGCAGTTGGTTGCGGTCAACGGTCTTGTCGACCCAGTGATCACTTACCTGCTTGACGGTGTCCGCAAGCTTGATTGTTGGAACCACGCAGTCCGCCCACTCAAGAGCCCCCTTGACGCGGTCAAATACCTCTTTGGGTGTGAAGGCGCGAGCAGCGTCATGAACCAGCACAAAATCGGAAGTTACTTCGTTCATTCCGGCGGCCACCGACTGTTGCCTAGTGCTTCCACCCGTCACAACAGTGAAATCTGAGAAAAATTTAGCGGTCAATCTTTCGAATTCTGCGGTCAAACCCTCGGGCGCCACGACAATCAGCTGGTCCGGCTTGAATTCTGAAATGTGCATCAAAGAAAGCTCTAATAAAGTCTTTCCGGCCACCGACACAACGGCTTTCGGCACTGACCCTCCGAGCCTCGCGCCCTTACCGGCAGAGACCAGCACTACCGCTACGGTCATTTGCTAGCTTGCCAATACCTTGTCAAGCTCAGCAGATGCCTTTTCCTCATCAACCTTGCGCGCAAGGGCAAGCTCAGAAATAAGGATCTGTCTTGCTTTGGCCAACATGCGCTTTTCGCCGGCGCTTAGTCCACGGTCCTGGTCACGACGCCATAGATCTCGAACCACCTCAGAAACTTTTACCACGTCGCCAGAGGCAAGCTTTTCTAGGTTCGCCTTGTAGCGCCTGGACCAGTTGGTTGGCTCTTCTACGAACTCGGCTCTAAGCACGTCAAAGACTTGCTTGACGCCCTTTTTGTCGATTACATCGCGAACGCCGACCATCTCAACGTTTGCCGCCGGCACCTGGATAATCAAATCACCCTGAGCCACTCTGAGCTTTAGGTAGGTTTGAGACTCGCCACGAACAGTCTTTTTGGAAACTTCGATAATTTCTGCTGCGCCGTGGTGCGGATAAACGACTGTTTCGCCAACTTCAAACTTCATAGACTTCTTTCGGCTTCAAAGCGCCTATTTTACCACAGTTCCCGGCAATTACCTAGGCTAGACTTTGAATGTCTAGCTATCTCGGAGGACCCTTGAAAATCAAGAAATTAACTGCCCTTTTGTCCACAGTATTGGCCGTGGTCGCACTTTCGGGTTGTTCACTCAGCCGAAACGTCGCTTCCCTCGACCACTACTCACCGAGCGATGGTGTGGTGAGTGACATTGGCAGCCTGAAGGCTAGAAATCTATTGCTCATAAAGTCCGAAGGAACTCAGGCAATTCTCATCGGGTCTTTCGTGAACAGTTCCAATGTAGCCATCTACGCAAACATTCAGACTCTAGATCAAAACAACAACCGAACCGTGTACCAATTTGAAGTGGGACCAAAGGCAAAATATGACCTTGGCTACGGCGGAAACGATGGCATCTTGCTGGACATCGCCGAGAGACCAGGTTCAATGCACACCATTTTTGTAAGCGATGGCATGAGCCCAATACAGCTAGCTGTTCCAGTCTTGGACGGCTCCCTTGAGCAGTACCGCCCATTTCTAGAGTTTGTGAACTAAGGTCTTAGGCTTCGAACTTATAGCCCAGTCCCCTGACAGTGGTCAGGTGAATAGGCCTTGCAGGATCATCTTCGATCTTGGACCTAATTCTCTTGACGTGAACATCGAGAGTTTTGGTGTCTCCAAAGTAATTTGAGCCCCAAACTCGGTCGATGATCTGACCTCGGGTCAGCACTCGGTTCACGTTCTCCATTAGTAGTTCTAAAAGCTCGAATTCTTTGAGTGGCATCTGAATTCGTTCGCCGTTTACGGTTACCGTGTGACGCTCAAGATCCATCTCTACGGGTCCGGCTTTGATCAGACTCGTGGAGACCGTTGCGGTTTCTGTACCCCTGCGAAGAACAGCCTTCATTCTGGCCAGCAGCTCTCTCGAAGAATACGGTTTAGTCACGTAGTCATCCGCACCAATTTCTAGGCCGACGACCTTGTCAATTTCAGTATCCTTCGCGGTGACCATAATTATTGGCACTTGGCTCTCTGCCCTTATCACCCTGCAAACCTCATTACCGTTTATGCCCGGAAGCATGAGATCCAGCAGCACCAGGTCGGCACCGAGTGTGAAGAAACCATCTATCGCACTTTGACCATCTTCGGCCTCGATGACGTCATAGCCCTCTTTTTGCAAGAGGTACACCAGCGGTTCCCGAAGGTTTTGCTCGTCTTCAACAACTAAAACTCTCGTCAATTTGTCTCCCTATTTTGAATGGGTAACCGAAGCGTGAAAGTACTTCCAACGCCCTCTTTTGAAAACAACCTGACGTCACCCTTGTGGTTCGACGCCGCGTGCTTCACGATTGATAAGCCGAGACCTGTGCCGCCAGTGTCCCTGGATCTTGATGGGTCCACGCGGTAGAAGCGCTCGAAAATTCGCTCTTGTTCATCTTCTGAGATTCCGATGCCCGAATCGGTAACCGCTATCTCCGCAACTCCAGCAATCTCCTTGAGGCCGATCCCGACCTGAGCACCCTTGTCCGAGTATGAAATGGCGTTTTCGACCAAATTTCTAACGGCGGTGGTTAGCATTTCGTAGTCCCCCACCAATCGAGAGCCCCTTTTGGCATTGGTGACAAGCCTCACGCCACGCTGTTCAGCAAGCACCTGGTTGCGATCAACGGCATCGTTGATCACGAGCGCTAGGTCAAGTTCGACAGCGGTGTCTGAAAGATTCGCGCCCTGGACTCGGGAAAGCTGCATTAGCTCGTGAACCAAGCTGCCGAGACGAGCGGCTTCCTTCTGGAGTGACGCCGAGAATTTTCTGATGGTGTCCGGGTCGTCCTGAGCGCCGGCAATGGCCTCGGTTAGAAGGCTGATGGCACCAATTGGGGTTTTGAGCTCGTGAGAAACGTTAGCTACAAAATCTCTCCTGGTTACCTCTAGGCGTTTGGCTTCGGTTCGGTCATCAACCAGCAACATGACGTAGCGATCACCGAATTTAGCGGCGCGAGCATGGACCCAAAGCTGCTCCCGCTGAAGACCGGTTTCAATCTGAAGCTCCTGCTCAGCCGCCCCTGATGTCAATCTGGCTTCTTCGACTAACCCGAGCAGCGCGGAGTGAATTAATTGTCGGTTTTGAACCAAGCCAAATTGAACTGCTCCAGGGGATGCCCGCAAGACCAGGTTCCGTTCATCTAGCACTACGCCTGCGGTTGCTAGGACGTCGACCACTTGAGATGCAACGATCTCGAAGGCATCAACCTGACGAGCGTCAGCTTGATCCGCTTTTCGGCTGCCAATAATGCCCAAGAACTCGTCCCAATCTCGTGTTTACCAAGTAAACAACTACTTTGGTTCAAGACTAGGTGTAAATTTGTGTTTATAAGTGTTAGTTTTCGGCTGGTTTGTTCGAAGTTAATCTGAAATTTGAATAGCAGTGGGACGCTGGGCGAACACTAAAAGCATTATCAAGCAGTGAGGAAAAGATGCGCGCAGTATTCCAGCAGGAGCTAAGTGAAGTCCAGACCCGTCTTGTTGACCTTGCCAAAGCGGCACGCATAATCATGCAAAAGGCCTCAACAGCATTTCTGACCAGCGACGTATCGCTTGCCGATGAGGCACTTGCTCTGACCGATGCCAATGAAGAGCGTGCGCTGGACCTAGATGAACTAGTCATAAAGATCTTGGCCACGCAGTCACCGGTCGCAAGAGATCTCCGCATTTTGGTTTCAGCGCTTCGCATGAGCGCTTCGATCGAGAGATGGGTTCACTTGCTTCCCACATTGCAGCCATCGCCCGCTACCGCTACCCAGGTTCCGCCATCCCAGATTCGCTTCGCGGAACCTTTGAGGAAATGGCAAGGCTCAATCTAAAGCTTGCCGACAAGTCAATTATTTTGCTTCAGGACACAGATGTAGACCTGGCCAGAGAGATTCAGGCCGAAGACGAAGCGGTCGATCTTCTTCATCGAAAAGTGTTCGACATTGTGCTTGGGCCAGACTGGTCAGAAAATGCCATGTTCACAGTCGACGTGACTTTGGCGTCACGCTATTTCGAGAGATTTGCCGACCACGTTGTTGACATATCGGCGAAGGTCAGCTTCTTGCAAACTGGAGACTGGCAAGAACTTAGTTAGTTTTTTCCTTGAGATGCAACAGCATCCGCACCAGCTTTGGCCGCATC
>JGI1221J13441_10001371_pt1 | contig 10351 bp, 13 predicted proteins | sample LakVidmifraction_4_FD_13441 | JGI IMG/M metagenome (IMG submission 13441) | reverse complement strand
ATCCGCCAATATCATTATTTATTCTACTGGTCGGACTAGCTGCTAAAATACTAAGATAGGAGGGATTAAATGCTAATAGTAATTGGAAGCAATGTTCATAAAACAGAAGACCCTTTAATTGCAGGGAATATTTTGAAAGCTGCAAAAGAACAAATGATTAAAAGTAATAAGTATTTTGTTTATGGAATTGAAATGGAAAAAACAGGAAAAGGTAGTTTGATTAAAAACAAAACACTAGAAATGAGAAAAGATATATATTCAAATGAAGAGCAATTAAGGGTAGCAATAAAAAACACTAAGAGCTTGAAAATAGTTACCAAAGTATACCATAGCTTAGAGGAGGAATAGTAAATGACATTCACAATACCACAATTTATACTAGGTGTAATAGCAACATTAGTAGTAGAAGTTCTATTCATAATTATATTTGCTGTTAGTAAAAACAAAAACTAAGGAGAGTGCTAAAATGGAAAAAGCTAAAGAGTTTAAGAGAAAAGAATTAATAAGACAAAGTAAGGGAATATTTAATGAGCTTGCAAATGACAAAGTTATTCAACTAACATTTAGAGCAGATGAAGAAATTGGAAAAGTTATTGAATTAGGTATATCTGGAGGCCATGAAAATTTAAAAGGTGCAATAATGACTATAATAGAACAAGTTTCTGAAAATATAGGAATAAGTTTGAGAGAGTTATTAGATGAATTAGTTGATATATATGAAGAGAATGAAGATGATTTTTTGGACAATAAAGCTGCATTACAGAAAGAAGAAGATAGATTTGATGCAAGCTTACATTCTTTAATGAATTTACTAGATTTAACTAAAAATTGTGCTGAATGTGAAGAGTTAGATTGTGAAGACAGAGATGCAGCATATGAACAAAATATAGACTAAAAGAGGTGAGACAAAATGGAAAATAAAGCTAAGTATATTGAAAATTTAGAGGTAGGTACCCTAGTAGCTTATAGGGTTTCTGCCGATAAAATTAAAAGCGGTAAAGTTACTATAGTTGCAAGTAATGCAGTTGAAGTAGAGGATTATGAAGGATTAGTTTATATTGTAAAGAAAGAAGATATAATATGGGTTAAGACTGGTAAAAGATGGCCGAAGCCTATATTTACAGCACTAAAGGAAGGTGGTAGTATTGAGTAAGAAATTAGAAAACCTTATAATACAAACATATGAAATGCAAGTAACAGTTAAGGAGCTAGAAGAGCAGATAGCTACAAATAAAACTGAGCTGCAAAAGTATTTTGAGTCTGATAAATTAGCTGAAGTAAAAGAATTATTTGCGGAGGATATTAAAGTGCAGCAAATTGAAAGCGCATATATATCTTATAATGGTAATATGCTAGAAAAGAGCTTAAAAGCTAACAATAAAAAAGGGTTAATTAAACAAACAATTAAGAAGACATATACTATAATAAACATTCAAGCATTTATGGAATTAATTAAGCTAACAGCAATAACACCTTTTGAAATTAAAGGGCACATAAGAGTTAATAGAGAAGTAAATAAGAAAGCAGTACAAGACTTATTTGCAAAAGGAGAAATAGAAAAGCAGGACTTAGATAATTGCTTTGAAAGTAAGGTAGTTAAAAGCATAAGATTTTCTAAAATGAAATTACCAGAAGGTGATTAAAATTGAATTTCAAAATGGACCAAAAGAATTAGCTAAAGTGCTGCATTATTATAATTTGTTAGAACAAACTGAAAGCTATAAAATAGTATGTCCATTTCATAATGATGTTAATGCTAGTATGCTAATAAATATAGAAGAAGGTAGATACTATTGTTTTGGTTGCAATAGAAATGGAGATGCATTAGATTTTGTTAAAGATGCTAATCCTGAATTAAATGATTTGGAATTAATGCTAAGATATTATAAAATAATTAAAAGTAAAAAAGTTAAGTCTATAAATTATAATAAAGATATTAATATAAGTAAAAAGAATAAAGTATCTAATGATAAGTCTAACAATATAATTGCAAATGATTATTATATGAATTTAAAAACTATTGATTGGAATAAAATTAATGACCCAATAAAAGAATATATGCTGCATAGAGGTTTTGAAGCTACAACACTTACAAAGGTCAAAGCTAAGTTAACTTATTCCAATGACCATTACCCTATTATATTTCCAATGAATGATATGGGTGTCTTCAGAGGTTGGGTATGCAGGACCAGTAATGCAAATGTAGAAAAGAAGCGCAAGTATTTGTACAACAAAGGTTTTCATAGAAGAGATACTATTGTTGGTAAATATGATAATGAAACAGTATTGCTAGTTGAAGGTTTTATGGATTACCTTAAAATGAAGCAATTTGGAATTAAGTATATAGGAGCTATACTAGGCTGGAAGATAACATCAGCGCAGATTAGCAAATTAAAAGCCTATGGAGTTAAAAATATAATATCAGCATTAGATACTGATAATTGTGGTAACAAAGGTACTAAAGAATTAGAAAAGTATTTTAATGTTATTAGATTTCAATTTCCTGAGGGTATTAAGGACCCAGGAGATTTAGATAAAGAAAGCTTTATAGCAGCAAATAACAAAACTAAAAAGTTATTTAAGGAGGGGAAAAAATGCTAAGAAAGATTAAGAGAGAACACCTCAAGAAAAAAGTAGGTGCTGATAACATGACATATGCTTGGGAGTATATGCAGCAAAAGAAATATGGTAAAATGTATCATTCAATCTGTAGAGGTTCAAGAAAGAGAAACAAAAACTAAGGAGGAATATAAATGGAAGGATTATTAAAAGATATAAAGAATGCGGTTAAAAATGCAGGAAGTAATAAAGGTAAGTTTGTTTATTTTAAAGCAGACTCAAAGGTAAGAATTAGATTTTTACAAGATGTAGAGGATGGGATAAAAATAACATTCCATGATAGTTTTGCATTAGGGGTAAATGTTCCATGTCAGCTGCAATATGGCAGAGAATGCCCACAGTGTAGTGATGAAGATTTAAGAACAAGAGATTTGTTTGCTTGGAGCGCTTATGACTATGATGCTAATGAAGTTAAGGTAGTTATGGCTGCTGTCAATGCATTCTCACCAATACCAGCTTTGATAGGTATGTATGAAGAGTATGGCACATTATTAGATAGGGATTATGTAATTAGTAGAAGTGGCGCAGGAACAAGTACTTCATACACTGTAGTACCTATGGATAAAGCTGCATTCAAAAACAAAAAAGCTAAACCATTATCTAATAAAAAGATACTTCAAATAGTTGACAAAGCTTACCCTGGAGATGAGTCAGAAGATGATGATGGAGAAGAAGCTCCAGTAGTAAAAACTAAGAAAAAGAAAGCTGCTGCAAATAAACAAAAAGAAGAAGAGGAAGAGGAAATATGGGATGACACTGATGATGATAGTGATACAGAGTATGATGAGCTCTCAGTAAAAGAGCTATATCAGGAATGTGTTTACAGAGATATCAAAGCTGAAAAGAAAAAGAAAGCTAAGTATTATATAGATAAGTTAGAAGCTGCTGATGATGCAGAAGCAAATGATGATGATGAGGATGAGGAAGATGACTGGTAAAATTGCATTTGAAAAACAAATTGAATTTCAAAAAGAAATAACCAATTTAGTTCAAATACCAACAGACTCAACTCAGTGGTATTCATATCACATGTTAGCAATGCAAGAGGAAATGGGAGAGGTTCTNAAAGCGGATAAGCGCTGGAAAACTCATAGGAATACTAGATATATGCCCCATGAAAAACTAAAGGAGCTTGCAGACATCTATATAACTTTAATGAATATTACAATGTTTAGTGAGTTTAGTTATGAGCAACTAATAGAAGCAGCAAATAGTAAGATAGAAGAGAATACTAAGAAGCTGCACGCACCAACAATTAGGGGGTAAATATATGTTAATAATTCTGGAAGGAATGGATAAGGTAGGCAAAACTACTTTGATAAGTCATCTAAATAAAGCTACTGATTTCAAGCATATAATTTTGGATAGAGGAAGCATTTCATCTTATGTCTATGACGCTATATATAAGAGAAACATTAGAAAAGGATATGATTTCTTTACTGATGCTGTTAAGAAAATGCCACATATTGTTTTCTTGTTGGTAGCAGATAAAAAAGTAATAGCTAATAGGTTAAAACAAGCCGGTGAAACATTGCCGGCTTTACAACAAAAAATGGAAATAGATGATATACAAATAATGTTTTATGATGAAGCTAAAGCAAGTGGATTGAATATAGAAATAGTTGCAAGTGATGTATTTGATATAGAAACAACAACTGTATATATGGTTAAAATTATTGAAAGGAAAGAAGCTGCATTGGAGGGATTGGAGTGATAAAGATAGTATTTGATATTGATGATACAATTTCAGTCCATGAAAATAGAGACTATAGAAATGCTATACCTAAGTTAGATGTAATTGAAAAACTAAACTACTTGCATGATGTGTTAGAATATGAGATTGAACTATTTACTGCAAGGGGAATGATTAGCTGCAATGGGGATATTGAAAAGATAGTTGAAAAGAATAAAGCAGTATTAGAAGAATGGCTGTATAAACATAATGTTCATTATGATATTTTAACTTTTGGTAAACCAATAGCTGATATGTATATTGATGATAAATGTATGAGTGTTAATGAGTTCCTAAATCAAGAGTTTTGTTTGCTAAAAGGTGGCTCAGGAAAACCAGTAAATAAAATTGGTAATATTGTTAAGAAGCAAGCAACATTAGAAAAGATAGAGCTAACTAAGCGCTGGTCAAAAGAGGCAGCAGCTTACTGTAACACTCCACATATAATCTCAAGTGTTTATGATACTTTATATATGGATTATATAGATGGTATTAGTTTATGTCATCTAAAGTCATTTGATGAGCTCCTACCAGCAGTATTAGAATTATTTAATACTATAAATAAATTTAAAGATATTAAACAAGATAGCTTTGATATTAGAAAACTAGTTATGGCGCTGCAAAAGCATAAGAGTGATAATGAATATATTAATAGTAGAATATACAAATGTATTAATTTGCTGTATGATAATGAAAAGCTATTAGAAGCAAATGCAACATTTTGTCATGGTGATTTAACTTTAAGTAATGTAATTCAGCATTTTGATACTATGCAGCTATATTATATTGACCCTGAAATGGATAAGCAAGCAAGCTCATATTTGTTAGATTATGCTAAGTTGAGAATGTCATTAATGGGATATGAAAGAAATTTTGATTTAACTACCTCAAGAGCAGATTTAAAAACATTAAAGAAAATGCTAGATGCTAATCTTAGATTAGATGGAATATATGATATAGTAGTAATATTAAACTATATGTGGGTATTGAGATTATGGAACTATAAGCAAGGAATTGGAAAAGATATAGTAATTCAAATGATTAAAGAATTGGAGGAAGAGAATGAAAGTATTTTTAAAGCATGATAAGGTAATAGGTTTTACTTCAGTTGTTGGGGATATGCTGCACGCAGGTCATGCCTTAATGTTAGATGAGTGTAAAAGATATTGTGATTTTTTATATGTTGGTATTATGGTAGACCCAACAAAAGATAGACCAGAAAAAAATAAACCTGTGCAATCAATGTTTGAAAGATATTATCAAATAGTATCTAATAGAGCAGTTGATGAAGTAATACCTATAGATAATGAAAAGGACTTGTTGCTTGCAATTAATTCACTACCAATTGATGTTAGGTTTGTTGGAGAAGATTATGTAGGTAAAGATTTTACTGGAAGACAAGAATGCATGGACTTAGGTATAAAAATAATATACAACAAAAGGAAGCATGGATTGTCTTCTNCAGAGTTGAGAGCAAGAGTTGAAGAGGAGGGAAAAGATCATGAACATATTAATTGGAAAGCTGGGCCAAAAGATAATATTTAATAGAAATTCAGATCTAGCTAATAGAAGTAATACAAATGGTAATGTAGGAGCATTCTTATTCTTTACTATGTTAGCTGCAAACAATCCTTATGATACATTTTATATGATAGGGGAGAATGATTTAAGTACTTTTAAGAAACATTTCTATCCTAATATAATAGATGTTAGTAAATGCAGCATAAAAGAAATAGAGGAAATTGGTTTAGATTTTGGAATATTTAATATAGGAATGTTAGAAGAGCAGAACCCAGATAGTTTAGCTATAGAATATTTGAATGTGACTGGGTTAAAATGGTTGCTTGCAGCAGATGATCCTAGATGTTTAATTACAAAGGCAAAAGATATATATAATGCCCCTAGAATTATTTTAAGTCAAACACAAGGATTAGTTGATTTTGTTGATGATTTTAGATTTGTATTATATATGGGAATAGAAAAGGCAAATGCATATGATAGGAAGCTATCTCATTATTATAAGAATAAAGATTTTGTTATAGTTGCAAATGCAGCTGGTAGTTATGATAGAATTTCAATAATTCAAGAGTTCATTAAAGATATTGATGATGTTGAAGTATATGGTAGAGTTGATGCAGAATTGGTTGCAGCAAATAGTAAGTTCAAAGGTGAAGTAAATTTCAATGATATTCAACATATAATGGACCATACTAAAATAACATTCTTAGTACCAGTTAAAAAAGGTTGGGTAACAGCAAAGTATATAGAAGTATTATTAAATGGAGCGCTACCAATATTCCATGTTGATTATGATACTGAATTATTAAGAACATTTCCGTTTGATTTAATTGATGTTGTTGAGAATGCAACACAACTTAAAGCAAAAGTACAATACTATTTAGATAATGAAAATGAAAGAGCTGCAAAGGTAGAAATGCTAAGAAAATTATTAGTTGAACCTTATCTTGATGGTAAGATACTTTCAAACCAAATAATTAGTTTAGCAGATAAAATGTAATGGAGGGTAAATATATGAGAATATATGAAGGTAATTCATTAGCTGAAATATATAGAGAAGTATATCAAGATATGATAGAAGCTCCAGAAATTAGTCCAAAAGGATTAAAGACTAAAGAATTAATAGCTCCGCAAATACTATTGGCAGATCCTAGAAATAGAATAGCATATCATAAAGATAGAAAATTTAGCAGCAAGTATGCATTAGTTGAAAGCTTGCTACTATTTGATAAAACAGATGAGCTAAAGTATTTTAGCAAATACAATCAAAATATAAGTAATTTTTCAGATGATGGGGAACATTTATATGGAGCCTATGGTAAAAGATTGAATGGTAATATTGAGGAAGCAATTGAAAAGCTTAAAGAAGATAATAGTACAAGACAAGCAGTACTTCCAATACTAACTCCAATGGATATGCAGCATAATACTAAAGACACTCCATGTACACTAGCAATACAATTTTTGATAAGGGATGGTTACCTTAATGCTATTACAACAATGAGGAGCAACGATATAATCTGGGGTTTACCGTATGACCTATTCATGTTTACTATAATGCAAGAAGTAGTTTATAATGAGTTAAAGAAAAGCATACCTAATTTAAAATTAGGATGGTATTTACACAGACCTGGCAGCTTGCATCTTTATGAACCACATTATAAATTATTTGAAGAAGTAGGTTATGAATTTGAAAACAAAAGAATTGAAATTTATGCAAATTATGGAGATTGGGTAGGGCTAGTGCGTCTATACAAAAATACTGTTGATAATAGTAAACTTGAAGGGGTATTTGAAGTAATGTATGAAGGTATAATGCAGGGGTATGAAAATGTTTGATTTACACAGACATGACCACTTTAGTTTATTTGATGGGTTTGGGAAAGCATTAGAAAATTCTAAGCAAGCTAAGAAGTTAGGTTATACAGCACTAGGATTAGCAAACCATGGAAATGTTAATGGATTAGTACANCATTATTATACTTGTAAAGAAGCAGGGNTAAAACCAATTCTTGGAGTTGAAGCTTACTTTCAACCTAAATTAGATAAAGAGAAACCAAGATATCATTTATGTATATTTGTTAAGAACCAAGTAGGCTATGGAAATCTAAACAGGCTTATGAAAATAGCTGAAGAGCAGATGTATTATAAACCAATATTNACATTTGAGAATTTGAAAGAATACTCTGAAGGATTAATAGTTACAAGNGCTTGTGTAGCCGGNTTTATACCACAAATGNTAGTTAANAATAAAAATAAGGTTGCAGCTAAAGCAATGAAANCATTCAAAGATATATTTGCAGATGATTTTTATATTGAAATACAGCCTTATAAAATATCAGATGTTGGAATGCAGGAAGCTCTAAATATTAAATTAATGAACATAGCAAAAGAATTTGATGTTAAATGTATATTGACTTCTGATTCGCATTATGCATCTAAAGAAGATTGGAATAGTTATTTAAAGATGCATGAAATGGGACATAGCAAATATGATATTGAAGCAACTTACGGAGAAAGGTATATGCCAACAGAAACTGAGATGATTGATAGGTTTGTTGATATGCATGGTTTTACAGATTATAAAGTATCCTATCCAATGAAAGCTGCAAAACAAATGATTGAAAATTTAACTGAAATAGAGAATAAGGTTGAAGGAGAAATATTAGAACAGCTACCTCTAAAGCTACCTGAGTTCATAGAAGGACACCCTTCCTATAGCTTGCTTTTAGAAAGAGTTCAAGAAGGTCTAAAGAAACGTGGCAAGTATACAAAGGAGTATAAGGATAGACTAAAAGAAGAGTTAGAAGTAATAAAGGGACATGGTTTTTCAGATTACTTTTTGATAGTTGCTGATTATGTTACTTGGGCAAAAGCTCAAGGAATAGGGGTAGGTCCTGGCAGAGGGTCAGTTTGCAACTGCCAAGTAGCATGGGCACTAGGAATAACTGAAGTTGATAGCTTATTCTTTGATTTGGAATTTAGTAGATTTTTAAGACATGACAAAACTAAAATACCTGATATTGATTTAGATTTTGAAACAAGCAGAAGACAAGAGGTTATTGATTATATAGTTAATAAATATGATATACATGCAGCACAAATTAGAAGTTATGGATTATACCAAGTGGATAACACAATAAATGATTTGTGTAAAGTATGTGGGTTAGATGATGATGGTGTAATTGCATACATTAAAAAGTTAGCTAAGAAGCATATATCAGGAGCAACATTAGATGAGGAAGGATTCAAAAAAGAAAAGAAGTATAAGATATATAATGAAGAGTATGATAACATAATGTTGCATTTTACAAAGATGTTTAAGAAAGTAAAATATTTAGGAACACATGCATCAGGGGTTGCAATAACTGGAGGTAATATAGAAGATTATACAGCATTAAAACCGGACAAGAAAACAGGTAAAACATTTACAGCTTATGACTTAATAGACCTTGACTCTATTAATATAATCAAATTTGATATTTTAGGTCTAAGCACTATGGAGCAAATAAGTGAGTTAAGGAGATTAACTGGTAAAACAATTGATGAAACATGGTTTGAAGATAAGAACTTATTGCAGCAATTTGGAGCAGGCAACACAGATGGAGTATTTCAATTTGAGAAAGCAACAGCTAAAAGAATTTTACAAGATATAAGAACAGATAGTTTTGCGGATATAATAGCAGCAAGTAGTATGAATAGGCCAGGCCCTTTATCTTTAGGTATGCCAGAGATGTATGCAGAGAATAAGTTCAATATAGATGAAATGATGCGTAGCAAATATTATGAGTATACAAAAGATAGTTATGGAACAATCATATATCAGGAACAAATACAGCAGATATGCATAAATATAGGGAACCTTAGTTGGGGAGAAGCAGATGAGGTTATGAAGATGCTTAAAGGTAGAACTGACACTAAAGCATATCTTGAAAAAATTGAAAAGGATAAGGAAAACCTAAANAATAAATTTGTTAAAGGCGCAGTAACAAANGNNTTAANTAAAGATGAAGCTAGCGACCTATTTGAAAAGATGCTAGTATATTCATTCAATAAAGGCCATAGTACTGGTTATTCAATTATATCATTAGAAGAAATGTATTATAAGGTTTACTACCCAATTGAATATTGGTACATCAAATGCAAATTTGCTCCTGGAGAAACAGATCTATTTAGATATAAAGCTATTGCAAGCGCAAATGAAGTACTATTATTCTTACCGCATGTAAACTATTCAGCTGATTTTACTTTAAGAGAAATTGAAGGAGAGCGGGTAGTACAGGAAGGTATGAGCAGCATAAAATTTGTTGGTGAAAAAGCTGCTGCATTTATTGAAAAAGAAAGAAGAGCTCATGGACATTACAAAAGCTATGATGATTTTATTGATAGATGCCAAGTAAAAGGTTCAGCAGTAAATAAGAGAAGCATTGAAAAGCTGCTAGAAAATGGCGCGTTGGAATTTAATAAAAAGATATATACTAA
>JGI1221J13441_10001370_pt1 | contig 10359 bp, 13 predicted proteins | sample LakVidmifraction_4_FD_13441 | JGI IMG/M metagenome (IMG submission 13441) | reverse complement strand
GAAAAAAATACCATCAAAAGATGATAGTTATACTATACACTACTGTACTAATCGAACTAGACCGACAACACCAGCGACTACGGCAGCGATTGCAGTTATAGCACCTAGAGTTACGTTCTTAACGAAGTAATTAACTCCGTAACATAGTAAAAATACTACTAGAGCACCTGTAAATAAATCCATTCTTAGAACCTTTCTTTAGTTATCCTACTGATTATACTCCTATTTTAATACATGCTACATCATACATTAAAATAATTGACTTTTCTTAATGTATGATGGCAAGCTTGACTGTATACTCATCTTCCCTATCGGGTCCCATTACTTGTATAGGTTCGTATTAGTCTTTATTAGAGGTTTGATGGCTACGTTCCACGCTACAGATATTCCAGCAGCTACAGCAGCACCTAGACTAGCTTTGTCGGTTTTATTGCCTGTAATAGCCCAACAAGCCAAGAAGCCCTGAAAAGCTGTCACTACTACATTTATTACTATTATCTTGGTTCGTTGAATATCCATTATCTGCTCCTTACAATTAGATAAATGATGATTATTAAAACTACAGTTCCAAATCCTATATACATAACTATCCTTTCTTGTTAAATAAACTATTCCAGAACCTTAGTAAAACATTAGTTACTACAGTCTTTTCATCTACGGGCTTGTTCAGGTCTGTGATGGTATCGTGTGCTGTTTCTAGCTCTGACGTTAGGCTTGATATTTTAGCTAGTCCAGCTTGTTCTTTAATTAAGAGAGCGTTTAGTTCTGCTTTGGTAGTTGTACCAGATATAGCTAGGTCATTACGCTCTTTTGTAATATTTGTTACAGTCTGATTCAGTTCGTTTAATTTAGAGGAGATAGTAGCTAGTTGTGTGGATTGGTTTCGAAGTGATGCGTTGCGTAAATCCATCTCTACTCTAGCGTCATTCAGGAAGTTTTTATAGGTTCGCCCACCAACCGTACCTGATATTTCGGCAGAACTTCCACCGCCATTAGGACGTAACATTTGATAAATTACCGTTGCTTCTTCTTTGGTCGCTATCATTTCATCTCCTTGTGCTGGTGGTGCAACGCTTTTAGGGTGCAACCAACCTATTACGTTAGTATAGTTATGATTTACAAAATGTACATACATACCGCCCCAGTTTTGGTCTAGTGAGCGGAATACCCCAGGTGACACCTTGCCATCATAAATAGCGATGTGTCCTGCTCCGCCAGAGCCAGGAGTATTACCGCTCCATACCATTATATCGCCTCTTGAGGGTACTTGGCTTAAGTCTGTGGGTCTATTAGTAATAACATTGAATCGAGTTAGTATAGCAGGGTTAGGGCGTGTGAAGTAATCTACAGCATTTCCCCAAGCTCCAGGAAATAATCCGAACATATCTCTTAGGTAGTATTTAATGAGGTCAACACACTGGTTCCCGTATACACCGTCATAGTCTTTCCCCTGACCGTTGTACTTGGCTATAAATTGGTCTAGGTTCATAACTACTCCTTTACTATCTTTTGAACTGTTTGCTTATCTACCACTTGAGTGTCTACTTGTTGATTAGTAACGAGGGTGTCAATCTTTATAATCGGGTCAGGCTTACGCCCTGAGACGCTTTTCAAAGCTGTCATTACTAAGAAAAGTGCAGTAAAGTTTGCCAATAAAGCTCGTATAAATACGGTATCGTCTCTGTAGAATGTGAACAGAAAAGCCATTATAGAGGTGTTTATACAAACGCCCACAAGCCAGCCCATACGTTTCTTGTAAGCTATAAGGCCAGCTAAGGCATACAGAGTGAGTCTTATAAAGAACAGTAGTATTATGTCCATGCTATCTAGCTACTCCTAAAGATATTACAGTTGCAACGGCTGTTATTAGAAAAACAATCGCCCCTACAAGTTTAGTATTATCATACCATGCTTGACTAGTTGGCTTGACGTTTTGAGTCAGCTTGTATGCTTCTATAGCATTATTCGCATAGGCAGTATTAGACTTATCGGTTTCTAGTAAAGTTACCCTACCATTGGTTTTTCTAACTTGGTCTTCAATTGCAGTAAATCTTGCTATGTACTCTGAGTAGTGGAGGTCTAGTACTTTTACTATGTCATTGTTGGTGGGGTTTTTTAACGCCATGATGTTTATAGGTTAGTCTTTATCTTCTAGCTCAGCTGTAACTATTTCAAAATCACCACAAAGTTTGTCATCACCACGTTCATGTATTCCAGTCATGCGGAGTTCGACTACTACTTTGTAAGTTTTGTCTATCTTCCACTTTTTAATATCTGGGAGCATACTGCTGTCTATCGAGATCATGGGTTTCATCTCCACCGGACTGTCCCCTAAATAACCTGCCTTAACTGCTTTAGATTTCTTGTAACCTTTGTTCATTGTATTGCTCCTAATGATGCTAAGTCTGCTCCACCACCACCACCACCTAAGTTTTGAGTATACAAGTTAAGGCTTCTTTCAAGGTTGGTCTTTATGTATCGCAGTTTGTTTAATGCGTTCTCGTCAGTATCGTTGAGAGTCGGTAGAATTTTAGCATATTTGATTTCATCTTCTTTACGCAAAACACCGCCCTCTAAGGCTTTACCGATCAACTGTTTAACAAGTGCTGTCTGAGCTTGTAGTCCTTTAGCGTTTGTATCAAGAGGATTTTTGCTTCTCAGCCAACCTGTAAAAGGACTGTTTGCATTGCTATCTTTGTAAGATTGGGCAAGCTCGCCAACACTTGCCAGTCCTGTCTGCATGTCGGACACAGTTTTGGCGGCAGTTGAGTTCAATGGTTTCTGCTCTTTACCACCGGATAATTGATCTATTTCCTGCATCATTTTGAAGTTGTCTAAATAAGAAGCTATATCTTTTTGACTACCGCCCTGTTCGATAATGCTGTTTATTGAAGCTTTTACGTTAGCAGGTGAATATATATCATTTGAATCAGCAGTATCTGTCTGACTAGGATCGAGAGTAGGATCAAGGCTAGAATCAAGGCTAGGATCAAGGCTAGAATCAAGGCTAGGATCAAGGCTAGGATCAAGAGCAGGATCTGGGCTATTTAAATCAAGTGGTTCTTCTTGTGGTGGGTCAGGATTGAGTAAGTCAGCCCCAGCTACTCTGGTAAGTAGACCGCCTACTGATTGTCCACCAGCCTTGGTAACTTGCCCTGCTCCACCTACGGCAGCACCAGCACCACCCACGGCCTGTAATGCTCTGCCACTCAGTTCACGAGTTCCCTGCAAGACACGTTCAACGCCCTGACTTTTGATTCCAAGCAAAGGTACGCCAGCTGTTTTAGTCGAAGCAGCCTTTAGTCCACTAGCTCCTTGAATCAACAGTGATTGTTCTTTAGTTAGTAATTTAACACCGGGAGCAGCCTTTGTAATAGCATCATCAAGCGAACCCCATACAGCTAGTCGTGAGGCTTCTTTTGCATTTAAGTCAGCACCTTTCGCTAGCTTCTTAAACACGCTATCTACATCTAGTCCCTTTTTATAATCAAATAATTGTTTAGCAGTTAGTTGCTTAGCTCCACCAGTCTTAGCAGTTAGATCATTTAAGACAGAAGTGAGTTGTTTTTCATAAGCTGTATCACCAACTAAGAAGTGACTGGAATCCTCAGCACTTTTACGAATACCAGCAAACAAGTCATCCCCACCAACCGTTCCTTTAGACTTTGATAGGATCGGTTCTATTTTAGCAGTTAGGTTTTCTACTTCAGATCCAAGGTTTCCATATTTACCTTTGGCACTAAGACCGGGGACTTTGCCTATTCTTGCCGCTATCTCGGCTTCTTTTTGAGCACCCCCCACACCAGCAGCAACTTTAGGGTTTGCCACTGTTTGGCGTAGCTCCGAACCTACTTTGCCAATTCTACTCAATAAGCCCTCTTTGCCGGCAGTCTTAACGACCTGTTGTTCGGCATCCTTAACAACCTCACCGCCAATTCTCTTAGTCAGTAAGCCACCAGCACCTTTGAGGGGTTTACCAACACTTTTGAGTATCTTGCCAACAGGAAGGGCAGCCAACGCCCCAGAAATAGCTCCCTCGCCTAATGCACTGCCCCAATTCACGCCTGTGTCTTCGTTTCTAAACTTTTGCTCCAATGCGTTACCCAGTCCACTACCTAATGCAGCACCAGCAGCAGTTCCAAGTCCAGGCATAAGCACAGTTCCACCAATAGCACCTAGAGTACCCAAACCCTCAGATATTAAAGAACTAGCCCAGCCACCACGGCCAGTTTTCTTTTGTTTAGTTGCTCCATCCAAAACAAACTTACCATTTTGATAAACTGCTCTGCCGCTAGTCGATTGCGGAGCTGTAGCGTTGGCCTTTAGTGCTGCAATTACATCAGGACTCATTAGTACCTCAATTCCGAGCCATTAGCAAGAACTGATGCTGGCATAGTAGAGCCGAACAAATCCGGCCTCACAGAATGATACAGTTCAAGTTTTTGCCTATCCCTAAGATTGCCATTACCAGCACCTTTTCTAGTTGAATTATAATCTGATACCAGTTCTCTATCACCCCATGAACCACCATTTTTTTTAAGGAATACTTGATTGTATAGGGCTTGCAAGCCGTCAGGTACTTTAGTATTGTTGGTTGCTTGAGCAGCCGCAGCCGCAGCTTTGCTATTATTTCCTCCTAGATTTGGGAAGACACCTCTTGCGTCTGATTTTTGCCGTTCATTAAATTGTCGTTTCTGTTCATCAAATTGTCGTTTCTGTTCAGCAAGTGTTTCGTTGTATTGTCGTTTGCGTTCAGCTTCTGCCTCAGATGCAGTTGCAGCATTATACTGATCTAGCAGTCTTGAATAGGCATCTTTGTCCTGTGACATCAATGCACTAGCCATTTGACTAGCAAGAGTTGAACTAGTTTGGAAGCTCTGTTGTTCCTGACCCAAAGCACCCTGTTGTTTTGCGAGGCTTCCGAGTATTGGTGCTTGTTCCTTATTGACTAGCGCAGAGCGTTGTCCCTCAGTAACAAAGTTTCCTGAAGTTCGACCTGTAACAGATGGATCTACGGCTTCAACAGAACTTTGAAGGTTGCCAACTAGCCCACGGAGTGAGCTAAGCCGTTGTGTTGAACCAGCAATGTCGTATTTAGCATTGGAGGTGTTCATAATTTCATCGTTAGAACGTGGCTTAAAAGCCTGTAGACTTTGGTAGGCGGTTGCAGATGATGGAGGCATATTGTAAATCCTTATAAAATAAAAACTCCCCTAAAGCTGGAGAGCTGATATTTTTAGTATACCATATTATAATCAATCACCAATCAAATCCTCGACGAATATATACAGGCGGATTCTAAGTAGCATACCACTAATATTATTAGCGAGTCCACCAAAACCAGAGTCATAGTATTTGTCTACATAAAAGTTCACATTAGTAGCGTCTGCTTTGACGTAAAAAGAAGCATAATCAAAGCCTGTATGCTGTGCCACTAAACCAGTATCTTGAAAGTATGCTTGGTAAAATGCTGTTCCAGACGGTGGGGTTTCCTGAACTAAACACCAAAAAGAGGGAGTGTAAGTATATCCATGTGCAACTTTATACACTAAGGTTGTAGCTGTATCTCCTGCCCCTGTTCCCTCTGGTGGATCATTTAAAAAAAGTAAGTCGATATTTTGAAAACTAACTGTTTTAGTCGTATCTAATTTTGCTTGAGGCTTAGATAGATTCAATAATAGCTCTACTCCTGTAGCAGTTCTAACATCAACACCGTCTTTAGATACTTTTAGCCCGTAGTCACTCATCAGTAATTCGCCTGTACATATGTAGAAGTAAAAAACGGATCTCGAAGAACAACTAAACTTGCCCCTGTATCTGTACCAGAATATTGTAGGCTGTAACTGTATGTATCGCCAACTTGAGTAATAAAAGTGCGAGGATAGGATTGCTGAAAATAAGGTGCGAAGTAATAATCGCCAGTTACTTTACGAATAAAACCAAATACCCATGCTGCATAAGCATTCGGGCTAGTGTAATTGACTGTATCAGTTGTTGTGCTAGTCTGCGTCTTGACTGCAAGAACTTGTGGAGATTGACATCGAGAATGCACAATAAAATTGCGCAGGTCTGTGCTATTTATGTCTCTACCCGACTTAGCATATTTAATACCATAATTAGTGTCATAGGTAGAACTGGCCACGCCAGCTTTGGCAGTATAGGGATAATCAACATCTGTACCTATGTCAAGATTGTACAGTTTCATATTAACTACTGTTGTAGCTGAATTAGTCGGTATTTGTATAGTACTTGAATTGACCGCAGTTGAAAAGCTAGGGAAGTAACGTGTTGTGACACCTCCAGTAGTTGACCAAAACATAGCTAATGGGACAAACCCAAGAGCATGAGTATACGTTGAACTCCCATCAGCGAAAGTTTTATCCACTGCAATAGTTAGAGATGGCCACGCTGAACTGAACAATAAACTATTGTCTGGGGCATTTGTAGCGTCGAATAGGGGTTTAGATACTTTAACCCCATAATCGGCCATGACTAAAAGGCATCCTTAGAATACCCTAGCACTAATCTAACTATTTTTTTATCGTCGGTTACTGTAATTTTTCCTTTGATATTGAGATCACCCATAGTAGCACCTGTAGCTACTTTATAAGGTGTAACGAACCCTGCCGAATCATCTTGTGGAGAGGGTTCTTTAGGATAGTCTGTATTACCTATCATTGCAAAATCAGCCAATGGGTCGCTCCCTCATTAGTTTGTCAAAGAACATATGTATGCTTATGATCTCAGGGGTTGTAGCTCCAACAGTTCCGTCCATACCAAAGCTTATGTTCAAGAATCTTTTATCTACCGGCATAACCATGTAATTACCTGATGTTGTGGCTTCTGAGTACGTCCATGTTCCACTGCTATCAATATCGTATTTTAGTATTAATGAAACACCAGATGGTAGTGTGTTAAATGTAGCAATCATATACGCAGCGTTTTTATAAGAATATGGACGATCATTATCGAAGTTGAGTGTTTCCATTTGAAAATCACTAGCTGGAGCAGAGGAGTTGTTTACTATATCCACCCCGTATTTCTGAGGAGAGGATGAATCATCACGCCACGAAATGTAAAGCGTATCACCGTAAGATTTAACCATACCTATTCTGAGGTTATTGGAGCCTGTGTTTAAAATCGAAGCATTAGATGTTGTATAGCTATACCCAAATGACTCAGGGTACTGATTAGACACTGACCCAAGCGAGTAAACCCCATGTTCAAGTCTTAGGTTAGTTGTGGAGCCTGGATAGCCCATTAAAAGTGTTCCCCTGCGTATAGTCATGCCGTGAGGTGGTGCATGGGTAACATCTGCAACTGATGAGTATTCACTGTCTGTATTCCTAAAAGTCCTGACTTTAGTTGGTATGTCTGTCCCTCTTATACGGTACAAAGCTCCCCCAGCTATGTAATAAACAATGTTTTTTTCACTAAATAGTGATTCGGGCGAACCCTCTGGCACTGGATACCAGTCGTTGTATGATTCTGATATTCCGTCCCAGAAGAACAAAGCTCCTTCCTGAAACTCACCAGTGGCACTACGTTTTTCAGCACCAATCACACAAAGCAAATTCTTTTGTGCAAAGCCACAAACCTCAAAGCCAGGAGGTAAGGTGATTCGGTGTCTGTTGAAATCTGCTGTTGTTGGATTGTCTTGTAATGGTTCGTACCCTGCGACGTATCTTCCATTCCCGATCAGAGTCAGGTTTATGAAGTTAATCATCGGGTGCAATCCGTTGTTGGTAGAAACTAGAGCATTAGCCCACAGCTCCATGTCACAATCGGCTATAGATGAATNTGTAGTTGTTGCGATTGTTCCATCAGCTACGGTTGAGGTTATGTGGTAGTGATAAGTTAAGGCTGAACCAGATCCACTGTTACCTCTCTGTATTCGGATAGGAGCTGAGAATACAAAGTAATTAATTGCGTTATTGGTCAAGTTAGCATTAGTGATCGTAACTGTTCCGAGTGAGTTATTAGCATCATCGTGCAAGGTAAGTGTGAAATTGCCTGTACCTTTAGAAATTACCTTAACGCCTATCTGGTACAGAGGTTCAATGTCTGATGTAAATGAGCGTTTACTACTAGCTGATTCATTTATCGCAACTTGAGGCTGGAATGTGAGCGTACCGCCTGTCTTATAGCAAGTAGTTGAAGTACTAATGCCTCGCTGAAACCAGTTAGTCTCAAATGTTCCTAGAGTGGTCATGCGTTTGATACGAGCTATTTTTGAAGTCCCTGCGACGTATATATGGTCTACGTCAGCTCTGTATACAATTCCAGCACCGTCAGCTTCTCCAAGTGAGCCAACTGTTGACCAGACACCTGCTGCTGTAACTTTGTAAACACTTCCTGCGTCACCACAAGCGTAACGAACCCCGGAGTCTATTTGTGTCATATCTCTTACAAGGTCTGTGACTGTTCCGCCATCTGTCTTAGCAGGTGCTGGTAAGATAGAAAACTGAGAGGGGTTTTTACGAAAATCAACACGCTTTGCATAATAGAACTGGGACTTTGTGCCAAGCTGTTTATCCTGTGACTGACCGCCATACCATGCTGAAAGTCCGACTGGTTCTAATGGTTGGTTATTCATTTCAGCTCCTTACGCACTTATACTTGCTGGTGGGTCACCCCTAAACGGGTTATACGCTCTGTACGGAGATTCTGCTGATATTACCTGACTATCGGTGGTTGATCCGTATTCATTCTTGGCAGCGTCCACGCATGACATAAACAAAGACTTGAATTCGTTGGCACTCTGTAAGTTACCACGCTTCATATAATGCAAGTACATCGACCAATCCACTGGTGCATCAAGGTATTCTTCTGGTATGTCCATCACTTGCCCGATACGATACGTCTTAGCACTTCCTGACAATCCTTGGTAGTAATTCTCAAGAGTTAAGTTAGCCGAGTCAACAAATGCAGATATACGATACCAGTTAGTGTCCGTTCCGTCAGTAGACTGAAACCACTGGTTGACCATCTTAGCTGTGAAGCTTGTACCTGAGTGAGTGATTGTTTGGCTTCCGTTTGTCACCGTAACTGTTCCAGTCGTAGTATCATCTTCAGTCAGTTCGAGATGGCGTGGTGCAAATACTAACTCAATTCCATCAGTTACGCTTAATGAGGGAGTAGGATACAGTCCTAGCTCGTCATAGCCCCGTATAAAGTAGTGCGTTGGTATGCCTGTAGTGGTAAACATATTCATCTGCCTCCATGCAAACTCGTCAGCTATCTGTTCCATTGGTGGATTCCAAGAGCCAGTACTGACCATAAGTTCCTTGAGTCTGTGACCATCTTCGGGAAGTTGGTAGTATTGTTGTCCTGAGACAAGGTTAGTTGTTCGGGATTTGCGGTTGTATTCTCGTCCAAGTCCAGCGATAAACATCGTGCCACCTGAATTTATATCACGCTTGAATTTGGTGACGGAAGCAGAGTCAATTAATCCTGATATTTCTTTGGCTAGGTTTTGTTGATCTGTAAATGTAAGTTTCAAAGTAGTTCTCCCAGTTTAGTATATATCATATCCATTACATATCCTTTAAATTAGTTAGTAGGGTTGTCATTAGGCGGCTTCGTAGCTACCTGCTATCTCAATAGTGTCAGTTGTTGCCCATGTGAACGGAGCTGTTGATGACAATCCTGCTGGGGTTATAGTCGCACCGCTCACAGAGTAACTCACTAGCCTAAATGTACTTCCCGTAGTCCATTGTATTACTCCAAGCAACGTGGCATTTGCACTAGCGTCACGGTAGCTTACGCAAGATAAAATGGGTGTTATGCTAGCACCATCATAGTCAGTTGTTGGTGCTACAGGTACTGTAAATGTCACACCTGAGCCTACGCCAGCCCCAGAAAGTGTATACTTAAATCGAAAATTAACAGTTTTACCTATCTGAATGTATTTAGAGTAGTTTAATGTTCCACCAGATAAGTTAGTCAGCGTTGGTGTCCAAGTTTGCCATGCCCCACCCAATTCACCTGCTGTAGTAGCTAGTTTAGCGTTAGTTACAGAAGCATTTGTTATATTAGCTGTCACCACACTATTATTAGAGTTTAGCGCACCATCTTTAATGTTCAGGCCATCGACAGTCACACCATTTGCAGATGTATATTCACTTATAGAATCTGTAGTAATAGTAGGATTTACTATCGTAGCCGTATTTATCGTAGGGCTAGTCAAAGTCTTGTTAGTCAAAACTTGCGTACCAGTAAGAGTAACAACAGTTGATGGAAATGTTGGCGTACCTCCTATAGCGTAAGTACCCGTTATTGTTCCTGAGAATACTGGACTGGATATCGTAGGTGCGGTGATCGTTTTGTTAGTCAAAGTCTGAGTATCGCTGATGCCTA
>JGI1221J13441_10001369_pt1 | contig 10359 bp, 9 predicted proteins | sample LakVidmifraction_4_FD_13441 | JGI IMG/M metagenome (IMG submission 13441) | reverse complement strand
GGGTTGGAATCAGTAAATGCCGAGAACTCTGACATTTTAGCGTCGTACTTATCTTTAGACGCTTGGGCCTTCGCTTTCATAGCATCTATTTTTTTAGATAAATCTGCGTAAGCTTGCGAGCCTTGAAAACGTTCTGCGTCAATATCCTGTTGCATTTCTGCTTGTTCTACGGCGTAGGCATCTCTACGCGCTTGGAGTAAATCGTCCTCTACATTTTCAGCTAATGTTTTAGCTTCTGTAGACATTTGTTTAGCCACATCTAACTGAGCGTCACTACGTGCATTTATTGCACCAGCTGGGCCACCAAAAAAGCCACCAGCTAATACGCCTAAACCTGCGGCTTGACCTAGCCCTTGCGTTAAACTTGTTTCTGGCAATACTTGTTGCGTTGCAAGGTTACCAACAAACTGACCGCCTGTTTCTTCAACACCTTCTGAGAAAGATTCCCCAAGAAGCCCACGAGTAAACCCCCCTACGCCGGGCGCACCTTTACCTGCTAGCGCACGTTCGATTGTTGTTCCGCCGGGCAGAAATGCTGTGCCTACTGAGATAAGCCCTGCGTTAATAGCAGCTTCACGGCCTTTAATTAGTGCAGTCTGGTTAGCTTCCTCTGGGTCAACCCCGTCCTTTATTAACTCGGAGCGAATACGTTCATAAGTATCGCTACCTATATCTGCACCCTGCATAATCGCGCCCGTACCAACCGCCCCGCTAATACCTGCTTTTCCTAAGGCTTCCGTTGTAGCGTTTTTCATTAGCAGATTTACACCGCCACGAGCGAGTAAACCCCCGCCCATAGTGCCAAGTAAGTTAGGCACTTGTTCTGAAATAAAGTTAACAGCTAATGCTGGGTCGGTTGCAACGCCTTTTATTGACTGCCAAAACTTAGAAAATTCTCCGTCAGCGGTATCAACTTTTTGTTGCTGTAAAGATTCTTTACCTTTTAACCTAGTAGACTTCGCTTCTTGCCCAAAACTTTCTAAGTTTTTACCGATACCCTCTAAGCCTTGCTCAGGGCTACCCTCTAACCCAGCTAACCTACTGAGCTGACCAGGGATTTGTAGTATATTTCCCGCACCTTTAAGCAACCCAGCGCCCACGTCCGTAGCAGCTTCCCCCCAAGAACGGTTTGCTTTTGCAGCTACCTCAGGAAAGCGAGGAAGTAATTCAGTTTCAATGGACTTTTGAATAGCATCAGGTGGCATATCATCGGGAAACTCAATAACCCCAATTCCTTGTACGTCTATCTTAGGCATAACAATCCTTTATTACGTGGGGTTACATAAAGCCTTTACCGGGGACATACCTAGTAGGCATACCATTGTTACCACCACTACCTCTAATACCCAACGCTTGGTCTACTTTTTTTATAGCCTCGTCAAGGGGGGTTCCATTTTTTATTTCTTCTAGGATATACGATTTACGTTCCGCGGCTAAACTTTTATTTAGCCCAGCTTCTCCTGCACCAGAATATCTATCCCGCATTGCATCAACCTGCATTTTAGCAATATCCATCTGGTCTTTGTGGCGCTGTTCTTCAACACTGAGTTTTTGGCGCCCTAATTCCATATTAGCAAGTTCTTTAATATTCCCACGATCATCTCTACGTAACTGAGACATCTGTTGTTGGTATTGCTGTGTTGCAGGTAATGCTCCAGCAGATATGTTTTGGAAAGCGTTAGGCGAATTGCCCCCTGCGATAGCTAGCCCAGCTTGTAAGATCGCCATATTCTTAGCATCTTCTCGTTGCGCCTTATTATCCTCAGTAGAACCCATTAACATACGAGCATACTTATCTAAAGCAGACTCTTCTTTAGCAATATTTTTTGCATCAACTTGCTCAAGCGCAGGTTTAACTGGTGCTGCCTTATTAGGTGCTGCCTTATTAGGTGCAGTCGTAGTAGAAAGATTTTTACCTGTATTAGCTTTAGCGGTATCTGCTTTAGGCGCTTTTGGTTGTGGGAGAGCAGTTTCCCCGGCTGTTTTACGAATATCATCATAAAAAGGAGTCATGCTTCGCCCATAATCTAACGTATATTTACCGGGTATATTAGGTACATCTAAACCCGTTGCGCGAAGCCCCCGATTGATTAAGTTACCTGTACTACCTAATGCACGAAATGGAATAGTGGCTACGTCTGCAATACCCGCACCAAACTTATTATACATATCCTTTAAATACGCCCGATCCGCTTCCGCTTGTGTACTTAAAGATTCTTCATCCACCAAATCACCGCCTGCAAACGCAACAATCCCCCCCTCTGCCATACCCTGCACATCGTCTGTAGGTAAGTTGCTAGGTAGTTGGTCAATACCTGAAGTGGGTTGTTCTGCTTGCTGTAATATACCTGCGGCAACGCTTTGTGGCTTTTGTTCCCCACCTTGGGCGGCCATCATCTGTGAGCGTTCTTTATTCTTTTGCTCAATCAAAGGGATGCCAATATATGCAGGGAGAGACCCCGACTGAATAGCTTGTTGAAGTTGCGGAACAGAAAGCTTCTCTGCCATTGATATACGAGCGTTCATACTCATTATCGACATTATCTACTCCCTTTCTTCATAGCATTGTACAGACCTAAGGTAGCTAGACCACCATTAGCCATTGCTTTAACTGCACCACCGTTAGCTTTTTTATTCATTTGATACAGCCCATACCCCGCAGTAGCAGTACCAATACCTTGCGATATAGGGCTGGGGTTTTGGTAGATAGAAGATGCAGTTTGCGACATAGGCAGACCACGGTACATAGCGTTAGCAACTTCCAAGTCCTTGTACGGCTTATTTAATTCGTCTAAGAACTGCTGATATTGCAAATCTAAACCTTGCTGTTCTTGTTGCTGTTGCATCGTGCCCGCACGCATCTGAGCATCGGTAATCGATTGGTTCTGACCAAACTCAGCCTGCCCTAAGTTACCTAAAGTATTCGCAGATTGGTTAGTAGTACCAAGTCCACTTAGCCCGTACTGCCCAGCACCAACTGCACCTTGAACGCCTTGCATACCTGCTTGAGCGCCTTGCATACCCGCTTGTTGTCCAGAGATACCTGTATTAGCACCTTGAAGGCCTAACTGACCACCAGCAATCTGTTGCCCTACGCTCTGTAGACCAGTTTGCGCGCCTTGCATACCCTGTGCAGTGCCTTGCAGACCTAATTGACCCGCAGCTAAACGCTGACCAGTTCCTTGCAAGCCAAGCCCTGCACCTTGCATACCTAAGCCTAGAGATTGACCGGCTTGGCTTAAACCCGCTAAACCCGCTTGCTGACCTTGAATACCTGTCTGAGCGCCTTGCATGCCTTGAGCCGTACCTGATAAACCAGTATTTAAACCTTGGTAACCCGCTTGTAAGCCTTGTATGCCTACATTTGCCGCAAACTGTTGTGCTTGTTGCGCCTTATCAAACGCCGCCTGTGAGCCTGTAGCCTGAATATTAGCTAAACGATCTTGCAAACCACGTTGGTTTTCAGCTTCTACAATCGCACTACGTGAGCCACCAAATGCACCTGACTTTACCGCTTGAGCCTGAGTGCCCTGACGAGCAATTTCAGCTTGTCGCATAGCATCTTTTTGTTGTACGTCTACTACATTCTGCATATAAGGCGACATATATGCTTGTTGCGCCCCCGGGGAAGTAGCTTGGTTAGCATATTGTTGCCCTGCACCAAAACCTTGTTGCGCCTGTTGCACACCAATACCGCCAATATCTGCGCCCTGAGCGCCATACCCCATGCCCGCCATACCTAAATTGGCTGCATTACTACCATACTGTTGCGCTTGAGGGGCTAAACCTGCGGCTTGGGCTCCAAACCCAGCACCCATCTGGCCGTATATATCAGCTTGGCCTTCCGCCGCACGTTGTGCTTGTTGTGCTGTATTCGCGCCTTGCGCCCCATACTGTGACCCTTGAGCGCCATACATCTGCGCCGCATTTTGCGCTTGCTCAGACGCTTGTTGTGCTTGTTGCGCACCTGCACTACCGAACATAGAGGCTGCACTGCCGTAACCTGCACCCGCCTGCCCATAACCTAGCGATGTTTGTTGTAAGCCCTGTGAGTTGCCGTAAGCACCCATACCACCTTGACCAGCACGATAAGCAAGATTTGACGCATCATTAAGTTGTTGTGAGGTCTGCATGTTAGCAACATCGCCCATAGCCTGAGCTTGCATTGGCGTAAACGCCGCAGTACGCTGTCCTGAGTACGGAGTATAAGGCGCGCTTGTAAGCGCATCCATCTTACCTAAACTTTTTTCTACGTATGGGCGTGCGTATTCTGGAATCGAGGTGTTATTAACTTGCTGTTGAGCAGGTTGGCTTTGACCACCCCCAGCTTGAGGCATAATACGACCGTTAAAGCCACGTTGAAATGCCCGTGCGGGCAACATACCATCTACGTCATAAATCATAAGAGCACCTCAAGAATTCTGTATTTGTCTTTAAACCCAAAGCGGGATAACAACTTAGCAACTGAGTCACGTGCAGCACACTCAACAGACGTAGCGCCATTAGCGCGGCAAATGTTTTCTAACTGCTTAAACGTATCTTCATCAATAATGAACTTGCCACCGGTATTTGTAACGAACGCAACACGATGATTGGCTCGATTTTGAAACTCTACTGTCATAGCACCGTGAATCTTTTGTTTATCATCCGTTGCAACTATTAATAACCACTGCCCAGTTAACAAACTCATTTTTATCTGACTAATGGTGTATTCACCTCGCGCATGCTCTAACGACGCTTGTAAGTAAGACTCAACTAAAGGCCAAGTCTGTGCGGCGTACTTTAAGGGCACATGCTGTATTTTCATGCGGGTAAGTACTTTGATGCTTTAGAATCTACGGCTACTCGCCCTTTACCAATAGACTTACTACGCCCTTTCTGCACTCTATTCATCATGGCATATAAACGTTTAGCACCAGCATCAGTAGAGCCATTTCCCAATTCTGAAACAATTCTCGATGGTAAAACAAATTCTCCGTCTGCAAGTCTAGCAGGTTGCTTGGTACCAATTTGGGCGGGTATATTATCACTGACGCCATCGCCCGGTCCTTTTAATAACTGCCCCCCATCTGAGTAGCCACCTAAAGAAGATATACCACCTTGGGCGTACTCTTTAATAGCGCCACCGTTTGCGTTGTTATTATTACCCCCGTTAAAGTTTCCGCCTCCATCGTACAAGCCGCTATAACTTGAACTGTCAGATACTAGCTCTTCGACGGCGGGAGTTGTTTTCTTCCCTTCAGTAAATTTGCCTGTCACTGGGTCAAAATAATAACCACCTAAACTCTCGTAATCTTCTGGCATTGGAGTCGCGACCCTAGGTGGTGGTGCAACATATCCAGCAGAACCGGGTACTTGGTTTGGGCCGGGGCGAGCATTAACGTTGTATTGTTGATTAGCACGTTCCATTAACTGCGCGTTATACGCAGCAACAGCAGGGTCAGCAGTTCTAATAGGTCGAGTGTAACGGTCTACGTCACCGCCATCAGCAAGCGCAATAATTCCACCATTAGCTTTGCCGTAAGAACCAGCAGGAGTTACCGTGCCGGGATTAAATTGTTGAGTTTTAAAATAAGCCTCACCGGGATTGCCGAATAATGGGTTAGCTTCTTGTTCAAAAGAATATTCACGAATATTACCAAGGTCTTGATCGTCAGAAGATTCAGGTTGAGCTGCGCCCCCTAGTACGCCACCTGCTAGACCACCCATTAACGGGTATTGATATTGAGACAGCAACCCAGAAATACCACCCGCACCAGCGACACCGCTTGTGACACCGGATGCTAAAGGGGCTGCAACTGATGTCCCCGCTGAAACTGGGAATGCTAGTGCACCCGCGCCACCCGCTGTTGAACCTATACCCGAGGCGGTTGCCCCGCTGTAAAGACCACTACTTCCTATCGCATTAGCGGCAGCTATTGGAGTGGAGGCAGCTGTACCAGAAGCAACCCCAGTACCCACGCCCGCACCCGCGCCAGCAACGGCAGGCATAAACGCTCCACCTAGCGCACCACCAGCGCCACCTATCAAAGCACCTTTAAGAATGTCTCCACCCTGTAAGGCGGCGATACCGCCACCCAATGCTGCGCCGATTGCAAGACCAGTTAAAATAGGCATAGTTACGCACCTTCCATAATTTCAGGCGACTCTAGACCAGTGCCGCGCAGGTTGTGTAAACAGATAAAAACAACATCGTCAGTAAGTGCTCTGAACGCATGGGGTTTACCCGCAGAAATCTTAATAATCGCTGGGGCTACATAAACACCTAATAACGCACCAGCCTGCCATGCTTCAACAGTTCCTCGTGAAACTAAAGTCATATGATCATGTACATGTACATGTTGCGCCGCAATACTCTCGGATTTTTCCATAGCGTATGCGCGTACCCAGATATCATCTACTTCCGCAAACTCCAAATATGGATGGTCTACAGACGAGTATTTAGGGTCTTTTTTGAGGGCCTCAATATTCATAATTTTTCAGGGTCTCGTAAGTAAGCCAATCGTAACATTTTCAGGGGTTTACAGCAATAATTCATAGTATGTTTTGGTCACACTTTTACCTTTAAGGCATTACCCGCCGATGTATCATAATATAAATCACCTACACGTAAATTAGCTAGGTCTGCTTGTGTTGGTAGGCTTATGGTTTGAACGCCGTTAAGTAATGTACTGAAGTTCAATGCAGAAATAATTCTAGCGTTAGTTTTCTGTGTAGACATAACGGAAGGACCGGGGTTGTCTAGTTGTGCAAAATACAGGCGCAAAACGTTATTAAGCTGATCTTGATATCGAGAACTATATTCTGCCGGTGCCGTGGGCAGGTTAGGCGAAGTTGTTGTTCCTGTGCTCATATCTAGATTACCTCGATCCATCAGGTTTAACATCAATTCTAATGTCGCCCAACTGCCACGCAACCCCTAGACCAGTAGACTCAACCCGTAGTGCCATCTGTCGCCCACGAAGTCTTGTATTCACCTGCCCATCAAATTCTTGGATATTGTATTGTCTACCGCCCGTGTAATTATCTTTACTGGCAATAGTAGGTGTATCCGCAGGGCTGTAGGGCGCACCCGCATTACGTCTCGGTTTAAGTGTCATTGTGACCGAGGGTTTGTCCACATTTGAGCCTGTAAAATTAATATCGGGTAGCATGCGCCATACAAAAACAAACTTATCCCCGTCCCCAATATCAAAGTCGGCAGACTGAATGAAGGCAGTAACTGCTACGGGAAACTCGCCCTCTACGTCGTCTGTTCCTACCTCTTGGTAAATAATACGGTTCTCATAATTAGTCGCCATAGGGTATTCCCTAAGTGACGAGTCTAGCCACGCAGTGCGGGCAAGGGAGCCATAGTACCAAATGTTTTCAGCGTAGTTAAACACAACATATTTATTAATCGTTGTAGACTGACCCGAACAATAAAACCACCATATCTCGTTATATCCTTCATTAGTGCCCGCAAATACTTGGTAACCTTGGTCTTTGTTAATATCAGAAAATATATACTGGCGTAAGGCACATTGAAGTGTTTCGGTTCTACCAGAATAAATATAGAACTTATCAATACCCATCCAGTAGGTGATATTGTTTGCCGTAATCATGGCATTGGGCGATATTACTGAGATGTTACTCGCCAGCATGGTAAAGCCCCAAACGAATGGTGGGCCTAAGTACTGTGCTGAATACAACGCCGAATCAGTCCAAATTAGCGTCTCTTGGCGGGTTGTATCTGAACTAACAATATAGGAGCCATTCGAGAGCCTAAACTCTCCTGACTGATTGGTAATAGCTGGCACCCACTCATACACATTTTCTTGGTCTGACCACCGAACAAGCATAGGGTCAAATGCCGTGTTAGCATCTGTTGGGTCATAGGGGTTAGCCCCCATAGCCATTGCAAAGCGTTCAGTAGGAGAACTTGTAATCTCATTAGTCGTATGGGGCACAAAGGTGCCATCGAACCCAGCGGCTGTGGACAGGTCGTTTAAAAGCTTTGCCCGTGCAGTGAGCCCGGTAGTTGCATCCCAGTAATATATGGAGCCTTCACGGGGGTTAAGGAGCAAGTCCTCACCATAATTGTCCGCCGCCCATAAGCGTAATTGCTGACCAACACCTAGTTAAACCGGGGTCTCCCCACCCACCTGAACCCCAAGGGTCCGCACCCCACCCCAAACCGATAACATAAACATCTAACCCTGTGTTTACTTGGTAGCTTGCAATAATAGCCGCACCGCCGCCCGAAGCTACCGCAGTGGAAAACACACCTGCTATGTTTATGCTGTACTGCGAGGTGCTGATGTATTGAAATACTTGGTGCTCGGCGTTTAGGAGGACGTCGGTGAATGCATTAAACGTTGTAGCCCCAGAGAATGTCATAAAGTCGTTTTTAGTGGCATCATGGTTAGCATCGGTCACAATAATTGTTGAGCAGGAAACGTTTGCGCTCGAGGAATGCGTCTGCGCTGTGGTGCCGTTAAACCCACGAACCGCACCAAGTAGGGTGTTAGATGAGATGCTGGAGTAGTTAATCTCCTCAGTGCCGATCTTTATGATACCGCCTGTAGATGGGAACGAGGCCGCAGAAGTTAGAGGTATAGATTGTTGCGCCGCAGTAATGTCCGCAGATAACGTGTTAAATGCGCTTGAAAACGGATTGCCTGTACTCGGTGGCACTGGGCCTAACATTGGGTCTACGGTTTTTCTGATCGGGGTTATGTCGGTATACCCGCCACCAGATTCAATGTAATATTTCAGGTTTGTGCCAAGCCCTACGTAGTTGTTTCCCGCTAAGGTAGACCAATTTTCAATCGAACGGCAGATGCCTTGGAACGAGCTATTAGACAAACGTTGCCAGCCACCAATCTTTTCTGGTTTGCCCGAACGAAAGCGAATTTTGTCACAGTCGTAGTAAAATCCCTCGGCGCTGTAGTTTGTACCTTCCCTGTTAACCCCGGGCCGTAGCCCAATTTTTGTTATGGTCATAATTACGCCTGATCTAAAACAACGATGAGTTTATTAAACTTGGTCTGCCTATCCTCTAACCCATTGTAACCACCGTTTATACGCCGTGTCACTGTACGGACGTCACCTGTATCTGCAATCTCGTTTAAACGATTAGACTGCCAAAACCAACCCGCCGACGCACATGCTAACTCCGGTTCTGCTACACGATCTGGGTGGGATAGCGCTTGGTTAGATTCCTGCACACTAAAGCTAGTGTAATTTGTTTTACCTGTTAATTGCACAAGGCCACGGCCTCTAAATTTCCACCCATCCCCCGACGCCTCATCACCATTACCCATGCGGTTAGAGTAGACTCGGTTCGCAATTCTCTCTGGTTGACGTGCATATTCGTTCGCCACCTCATCGTTTGGGAAGTACTTACCAAATATAGATCGCAATCCGTTGGCTGAGTAGTTAAGGTTTTCAACTACGAACTTAAAGTTACCTGATTCATGGGCAATTTGAGCTAAGAACATAGCTTCCCGCATAGGGGTATTGACACCGCACCGATTAGCTGTTTTAACAAGATGGGGTAACCATTTCTGAGCATCTGCATCAGACACACCTAAAACTTTCAGGGCACGTTCATCGATCATTTAGGGGCGTCTTTAATCTTTCTGTCTTCCACCATTCTAAAAACCTTCTCTACACTACGACCACCGAAGTAAAACGACATGATTATAATTCCCCATTGACCTAACAGCTCAACGTAGTTTTGGTTCGTGTCGTAACCAAATGCTGACATCATCGCAAATGTAAAATACCCAATTAAAATACCAATCAAGGTCATAGGCCGAATATTTTTAGACAGCCAGCTATCGCTGTTCATGTCCGCTTGGTGACGTTGGGTTAACTGCTCTTGCTCTTTCATGTCAGCTTCAAGCTGTTTTAGCTCACCACTTTGTTGTAGCTCTAGCAAACGAATTTTAGCCTTCTCCGCTTCGTCTTTATCGGGGAATATTTTGTCAATTATTTTTGACCCTATGTTTAAGAAATCTAATAGCATAGTGTTACTCCTTCCAAGTTAAAATTGGCTCCTCGCTAGGTTAACGACTCAATTTACTAACAGAGCCGCGTTGTCCTGTCTTATTTTTTCTTCTTGTGCTTCAATCTCTAAGTTGAGAGCTACTTGCCAAGCGTCTAATGCCGCTGTAAATCTGTCAAATTCAATTATACTTTCGTTATCAGGCTTAACAATCTTGCCTACAACAATTGACGTCTTGTACTCAATTTCACCAAAATCTTCGTACCACTGGACAGCGTGAATAGTGGCATCGATAGCGAAGGTTAGGCCTGAGTACCCTACACCGTCTTTAGATACAAAACCATCGTCTGGAATAATCGTAAATTTCA
>JGI1221J13441_10001368_pt1 | contig 10366 bp, 13 predicted proteins | sample LakVidmifraction_4_FD_13441 | JGI IMG/M metagenome (IMG submission 13441) | reverse complement strand
TTAACAGTTCTGTACAATTCTTACGTATAACTTTCTCTAACCTATTACACTTGCTTTCTATCTTTTTGTCAAGTTTCTTCAGTTCCTTCTGATAATCTCCATCTATGATATTATAATCCATGTTTGACCCTGTATAGTATCCATTCCTGATTACCACTTCTATGGTCTTATATATGTCACCATGGGTATCAAATACGTTAAAATCAGCTATAATTTGACCAGTATAATTTCGCTCATTATCATATCTATCACAACTAGAAAAACCTATTTTTTCTAACTGTTCTTGTACCTCCGCCACCCACATTTTATATCCCTCTGTATCATACTCATAATATGTTTCTACATGCTCGCAAGTAGCTTCACCTCCGTTCAACTCTTCTTCAAAGTGTTCACATTCCTCGTCCCCACACCTATTGTCAAATTTAAAATCAGGTGTGACTGCTAGAATATTCTCAAACTTAAAATTATTTGTACTCATAAATTAATTTTTATTATTTTTGATTAATTTCTTATAATAGTTATCCAGTCACCGTTCCACTTCTCACCATTCAAATAAGTTTGCCCTTGCTTAATTGTGACTCTTACGCCTTCTAGACCGTTTAAACGTTCTCTAGTTGTGTTTGTGTTCCAACCTGCTAGAGTTATATTGATATTTTTGTTACCGTCTTCAAATCTTATTCTGCTCACAAATTCAGCTATTTTATGATTATGCAAATACATTCCTAGCTCATTAACCACCATGTTTTGCTTCTTAAATTTTTCATTATTCTCAAATGCGTAAACCGTTTCTTTTGTTATTTTTCTCATATATTTATATATTAATTATTAAGTTTATAATGTTTTTAGTTATCATACCAAAATAAAACCCGTCCTGTGGAATTTGACCACTTGTAGCCCATGCTACAAAACAAATAAAATCTAATACTAGCACCATGCTCAAAACTGTTATAATTGTATTTTTCATGTTAATTAATTCTTTTTTATGTTATTAATAATTTCTACACTATAGCTACAATTTGGACAAATTTCTCTATTCTCGCTATTAGTGGTTTTAAACGTATTCTCGCAACTCATACAATCTCGCTCTAATATTTGTATATTCATAATTTTATAGCAAAGAGTGTCTTATTAATAATTTTGTTAATCTCTTTAGCTACATTTAAATAATAGCAAATCATAAAAAACAAGTCAAGAAGAATTAGAGAGAGTTATCCACATATTACATTAATCCACAAGTTTTAAAAAATGTCAAACATAATAACTAAAATCATAAGATTTGGAATTTTAAAGCTTTTATGGTATAATAAAGGTAATGAAAAAAGAAACTCAAAAGACCACAAAAGAACCTAATATAATTAAACCACAGATTTCTGAAATGTCAAGCCCAATAAAGAAAAAGAATAAAAAACAAAATGCTAAAGAATACAAACTAATAGTAAAGAGAGAAGAGAAACGTATCGAGAGAGAGAGATTAGCAATAGAAAAGAAACTAAAGGGAAAAGGTAGACCTTCAGTATATACAGTAGAACTAGCAGAAAGGATATGTTCGGAGATTGCATCAGGTAGGAGTTTAAGGAGTATTTGTATGCAGAAAGAATTCCCTAGTATGGAGACAGTGTTTTCGTTTATGAGAAAATATCCTTATTTCTTAGTAAATTACACCAACGCTCAAGCAGAACGTACAGAAGCTCAAGCAGAAGAAATTCTTGAAATTGCTGATAATATAGAGTCAGATAGCATTGACATAATAGGACCAAATGGTATAATAATAGGTCAACGTGAGAATAAAGAATGGGTTAATCGCTCACGTTTAAGAATTGAAACAAGAAAATGGCTAATGAGTAAAATGAAACCTAAAAAGTATGGCGATAAAATAGACTTCACAAGTAATGGAGAGAAAATAACAGGCTTTAACTTCCTGCCCACAACACCATTAGAAGACTCAAATGTCAAGTATATAGATTTAGACCTAGTAGTACAGGAAGACCACAAGAGTACAGATAAGTCAAATAATGATAAGTCAATAGGATAAGTAATAGACCATAAGAGAGCATAAATGTAAAGATACGTTTAAACGCTCTATAATGCCCTACATAAAGACTTAGTACAATAAGGATATAATGTACCAGATAGACCTAATAAAGAACGTATAGCTTAGCCATGAGCTTCCAGACGTGTCAAGGGGACTAAAGAGAACTGCCTAGCATAAATAAACACAAGAGTCAATAGTATAAAACATTTAAACACATATAATATTAATAAGCAACTAACCATCAATAATCAATTATGTATAACCCAACTATAAAACCAACTATAAAACAGCAACTCGCATGGAAAGAGCTTATGCCTAATAACATGGAAGCTAGAGTCATTGGCTTTGGTGGTGGTGCTGGTGGTGGTAAAACGTGGCTAGGTTGTGAATGGCTTATAGTAATGGCGTATATGTTCCCACGTTCTAGGTGGTTTATAGGGAGAGAAGAGCTAACCAGATTAAAGAAATCTACATTTATAACTTTTGGCAAGGTAACACGTTTTCATAAGATACCAGAAAGTGATTGGTCTTTGGATAGCATGAACTCGGTTATTAAGTTTATAAACGGTTCAACTATAGACTTAATAGACGTAGCATACAAACCTAGTGACCCTAACTTTGAACGTTTCGGTTCTCTTGAATATACAGGTGGCTTTGGTGAAGAAGCAGGAGAATGGCATTTTGATGCTTTTGACGTCTTAAAATCAAGAGTAGGAAGACACAACACCTTTGACAAGTTGTCAAATAGTATGTGTGAAAAGCCTATGGATTATGATACTAATCCTGAAGCATATCCAAACATACAAGAGATACCACCTAAGATGTTATTAACGTTCAATCCATCTAAGAACTGGCTATATAGAATATTCTATACACCATGGAGAGATGGCTTGCTCATGAAGGGCTACAGATTTATCCAAACATTGTATACAGATAACCCCTTCACGTCTAAAATGTATGGAGAACAGTTAGACGGTATACATAATAAAGTCAATAAGGCAAGGCTAATGTATGGTGATTGGGAGTATACAGATGATATAACAAACATGACTACTTTTGAAGCGTTACAGGATATGTTCAGTAACGTTATTGAAGTACCTAAAGAGTCTAAAGAGCGTTATATTGTTTGTGACATAGCTAGGAGTGGTGAAGATAGCACAGTTTATACGATTTGGCAAGGGCTACAGGTAGAGAAGATAATCAAGAAAACCAAACAAACTCTAGACATTACAACACAAGACATTAAGGATTTGTCAAGTATGTATAAAATACCTAGAAAGAATATAATCATAGACGTTCAGAATGTAGGAGCTGGAGTAGTAGACAATCTAAAAGGTTGCGTAGCATTTAACTCAAACAACAGTCCTTTTTTAACAAAGACTGAAATCAGAGAAGATAAGAAAAGACTACCAACAGATTTAACACCTAGACTAAAGACTACATATGCAAATCTAAAGACTCAATGTGCTTTCAAGTTAGCTGAATTGATAAATGATAGAAAAATCAGTACCATGTTAGTAGGAGAAGAGAGAGATGAGATAATAGAAGATATAAGTGCAACACTTCAAGAGAGAGATATTGATAAAGAAGGGAAGAAGAAGATAGATACAAAAGAAGACATCAAGGAAGCATTAGGAAGAAGTCCAGACGTAGGAGATACGTTTATTATGAGAATGTATGCAGAGTTGAAGAAGGACATGTCAGACATAGACCCTATGGAATTAGAAGAGTACCTACAGAAACAGAAAAATAGAATGAGAGGAATACAGAAAAGTCAAAGCACAAATGGAAGATAAGGGGAGATAAGGGAAGACAAAGGAAGACAGGGTATATAAAGTAAAAAGATATAGACGAATCACAGATATGTGGTATAATTAACAAATTACAAGTGAATTTAACAAAATAATTTAAAAAATTAGTTTCTAAAATGATAGGAAAACTTATAAGACAAAAAGAATTAGAATATACTACAGGTACTACTAAGCTAGGTAAGTATGTAGATATTTCTCAGCATGAGATTGTGGAAAACATAATCGCTTATCTTAACTCAAAGCATATTTCAGGTGCAAAGGACTCTCTTAATAGAGAAAAACCTTTTTTCAATGTGTGCGTAGGTGCTTCTAACATTTGGTATAGAGCTACAGACATTGACAGAAAAAACATTCGTGTTAAAGCAACAAAGGAAAAAGATTTTACTAAATCATACATAGCAACACTCTTACTTCAACAATGGATGCGTAAGAATAACTTCGGTATGTTTCTAAATGAATGGGGTAGAACTCTATCTCAATTCGGTTCAGCAGTAGTCAAATTCGTAGACAAAGGAGAAGAACTTGTTCCAAACGTTATAGCATGGAACAGAATTATCACAGATACTATTGATTTTGAAAACAATCCTGTTATAGAGAAGCTCTATTTAACAGCAGGACAACTAGAAGCCAACAAAGCTTATGACCAAGTGGCAGTTAAAAACCTTATTGAAGAGAAAGCAAAGGTCACAAAGGAGCTTTCAGGAGGTGAAACAGTAAATACTAATGCAGATTACTTTGAAGTTTATGAATTGCATGGCATGTTACCTCTAAATAACGTTACAGACAACGATAAAGACATTGAATCAGTACAGCAAATACAAGTTATCTCATTCTTAAAGGATAAAGATGGTAAATATTCTGATTATACCCTATATAAAGGGAGAGAATCTAAGAGTCCTTACATGTTAACTCACTTAATCAAAGAAGAAGGTAGAACTTTAGGCGTAGGAGCAGTAGAATACCTATTTGATACTCAATGGATGGTAAATCATACAGTAAAAGCAACTAAAGACATCCTTGACTTTTCTTCTAAGCTGTTCTTTCAAACAGCAGACCCTACATTTACAGGTACAAACACTCTAAATAACATTGAAACAGGGGATATATTAGTCCATGATGGGAATGGTATCACTCAAGTGAACAATTCTTCACATGATACTACTTCATTACAGAACTTTAATATGATGTGGCAGAACTTAGGTAAAGAACTTACCTCAACACCAGATGCTATTAGAGGAAATAACTTCCCTTCAGGGACAGCTTATCGTCAAGTAGCCTTGTTAAACCAAGAAGCTAACTCTTTATTTGAACTTATGATAGAAAATAAAGGCTTATTCCTTGAAAAGATGTTAAGAGAACACATTATTCCTCACTTAAAGAAAGGAATGAACTCTGTTGATGAGATTTCACTCATCCTAGATGCTCAAAACATCACTAGACTTGATACTTTGTACATAGATGCAGAGGTTTCTCGTAGAAATAACAAAGTTATCAGAGATGCTATGTTTAAACAAAACGGATTAGGAGGTGAACTCGCTCAACCATTTGATTTAGCTAAAGAAAGAGCATCTATCCAGTCAGAATTAAACGAAACAGGTAACCAAAGGTTCATTAAACCATCAGATATTAACTCACAGTCATGGAAAGACAAGCTAGATGGCTTAGAATGGGACTTAGAAGTTGAAATAACCAATGAATCAGTAGATAAAGAAGCAGTATTCGGTACTCTTACAACTCTATTCCAAACAGTAGTAGCTAATCAAGGTCAACCTCTTAGCCCAGAAGCAAGACTTGTCTTTAATAAGATATTAGAAGAAACAGGAAGATTATCAGCAGTAGAATTATCCTCAGTCAATCAGCAAGGAGTAGAAAAAGAAATGAACAACCCTCAGATGCCACAGAACCCTCAGAATCCACAGAGTCCCCAACCAAACCAATCAAATCCAGCAGAAGCCATGATGGCTTTAGCAGGACAGTAGTAATACCATGTCGGTGGTGTTAAGATTAGAAATAGTAAATTAACAATAGTATTATAAATATATGGAAAAAGATAGAAAAATGGCAGTAAGTCCCTTAACATTAGAAGGGTTAAAGTTATATAAAGAAAAGTCACCTCATAAGTTCCTCCACAAATTTGGAGATTTAGACTTAGAGAATTTACCACAAGGTTTTGATTTCAATGCTCATAGAAAAGCTATCATAGCAAACCTTCCTAAACCAGATTTAATTCTAGGCTCTGTACCTTCAGAGATTCAAGGAATGAACTTCCCAACAGAAGCTCCTAAAGTAGAAGTACCTGAAATACTTATTCCTTATTTTCAAGGAGCATCTTCAGGAACAGGAGTTGTATTTTCACCAAGTGAAACAAGTGCAACACCTACTGCAAGTATCTTAAATGTAGATTTAGATAACCAAATAGAAGAGATAGTAACAGGAACACCAAAACCAATTACCAAAGTAAATAAAAACACAAAGAATAAATAATATGAACACACAATCAAGCCCAAAAATGCGTATTACAGAAGAAGACTTAGAATTAGTACGCCAGCATTTCTCAGATGAAAGACTTTTAAAAGTTCTTCGCAAGTTCGTATTACCAGTAATTGAAGGAGATGAGCCAATCGGTCAATTAGTAGACTTATGGATGACTACTCCAATTAGAGAAATGAGTCCAGAAGATGCTTACCACCAATTTATTGCTCGTAACTTCATCATTGGACACCTTGAAAGTGTATTAAGTCAGCTTTCAGTTATCGCAAGTCAGAACATCAAGAAGACAGAAGTAAAGTCAAATCGCTAACATATAGACGAATAAGTAAAGTGTGGTATAATTATAACTAATTGAGAAATCCTACTCCCAAAATTGGATAAAAACTTTGAGGTTGTTCAAACCTCTAAAATAATATGAACGAAAATAACATTGAGAACCTTGACTCTATAAACAAGGAAATAGAAGGATTATCAGATGATGCTACAGATGATGAAAAAGATGAACACTATCAAAAGATAGTTAGTCAAAATAAACAACTGTATACTCGCTTAAAGAAATCAGAAGGATTTGAAATGATTGATGGTAAATGGGTGAAACCAGAACCTAAAGAAAACAAACCTAAAGAAGAATCTAAGACTGAAACATCCCTAAGCCAAAAGGATTTAATTACATTAATGAAATCTAATATCGCAGAAGATGATGTGGAAGAAGTGTTGAATTACGCTAAATTCCGTAACATGTCTTTGAAAGATACCTTAGAATCAGATGTTATTAAAAACCTCTTGAAGGTCAAAGAAGAATTTAGAGCTTCAGCAGATGCAACACATACTGGGACTACAGCAAAATCCAAAGGGCAAGTTAGTGATGATGATTTATTACTAAATGCTAAAAAAGGATTAATGCCTACAACAGATGCAGATATGCAACGCCTAGCTAAACTTTCTCTTAGACGTAGATAAAGAACTCTCTGAGTTAATCGGTGGACATTATAGATTAACTTTAAAAATAAATTATGAACACAATCGCAGACACAATATATCGTGAGAAATATCGTTTAAGTTTCCTTGATACAACTCTAAGAAGTGCATCAGTAACGATGAAAATTACAAAGGTAGATGAATCAGGTAGTAAATACATCAAATCACCTTACTTATCAGCTACATCAACAACTATTCAAGCAATCGCTGGAACTTACAGCATTAACGCGTGGACAACTAACGATGACGGATTGACAGTTACAGACGAGTTTATGAACGCAATCCACGTTTTTGATTGGAATGATACACTTTCAGACTTCAACGTATACTCAGACTTAATGCGTGACCAAAACATGTCAGTAATACAAGCAGTTGACAAATGGGTTCTAAACAACCTTTGTGAAGACGGAACAGGAGCTTATACAACTCCAAACGGTGGCTTTACTACAGCATCAAACATCCAAACAATCATAGCTAACTTGTTATCAAGGGTTGCAGGATTTTCAGAAGTTTTCAATGGTACATACCTAGTAATAGAACAAACTGACATTGTTGGTTTCATTCTTTCAGGTGCATCATCTGGATTCAACTTCTCAGACTCAGTATTGAACAACGGTTTCATGAGTAATTTCATGGGTGTAGACATTTATGTTGTACAAACAGGAACATTCGCTGATGCGACAACAACTTCTGCTTCTGGAACAAAGACTTGGACTAACTTAGCTCACAGAGTATTCGGAATCAAAGGATTAACTACATTTGCATACCCACAAGGTGTAAAGATGGAAGAGAAATCAGTATCAGGTAAAACTGGTAAAGAAGTAGTCATTTATGGTTACTTAGGTTTCAAAGTGTGGACTCCAAGAGCAACACTTACAGTTGACATCACTATAGCTTAAGGCTATCCCTCTTAGTTGAGGGAGTTAGGGTTTGGGGATATGTCTTTCCACCGATTACATAAAGCCAAACTCTTATTCCCTTAATTAGGATGAGATTATTCACTAACTAATTAAACATATGAACTCAAATAGATTAAACCCAACATTTGAAGGAGTAAATTTTACAGCAAGAAACCTTACAGCAAAAGCTGTGAATGATTCTGGTAATTCTATCGCTCCAGCAGAAAAAGTAGTAAGAGTAACAGGTGTTGCAACTGACGCAAACGACTGGGTCACCCTTCCTAATATTGAAAGTGTACCACTTGGACACACTTTAACAATTCTAGCAAGTGCATCTAGTAACTTTGAACTTAGAACACCTACAGCAAGTAACTCTACAATCAACAACGTAGACTCAGATGGAACTCAAGAATACTTAGTAACTGATACTGACATAGTAACTATTACAAAAAGAACAGCAACAGGATGGATTGCACAATCAGCAACCTTCTTAGGAGCAACTAGAACAGCAGTAATCCCTGACTAATAAATAAATGACCAGATTCTCAAACACAACAGATAGAGATGGAATCATAGAATTAATTGAAAGAGGTACAAATACCCAATCAATAACAAGTTCTTCGTATCCATTGAAAGTAAAAACTAATGATGTTAATGAAGCACTTGGTCATTTTTTCTTATTAGCAATCAAAGCAGGAGGAAGATTCCAAGTTGATGATACGAATCAAGTGGACTTACCTGTGATAACTACAGACGTAGTCGCTTCTCAACCTAATTATACTTTCTTAGTAGATAACTCTACACCATCTAATCAAGTTTTAGAAATAAAGAAAGTTAGAATCAAAGACTCAAATGGTAAATGGAAGAACTTAACTCAGATAGACCGAGAAACCTTTGATATAAACGTCTACCAAGATGTTACTGGTACTCCAGAATACTATGACCTATTTGGAAACAGTATTCTAGTATACCCTGTCGCAAATTATGCTTCAGATGAAGGATTAGAAATGTTTATCGCTAGGACTCCTTCTTACTTCGTATCAACAGATACAACTAAGCAAGCAGGTATACCTCAAACCTTTCACCCTTATCTTCATCTTAGACCATCTTACATGTATGCCATGATAAAAGGACTAAGTCAAGCAGTAGGCTTGAGAGAAGAGGTGGAGAAAATGGAAAAACATATAGAATCTTACTACACTAAACGAAATAAAGCTGAAAGACCTAGATTTACTATTCGTCAAGGTGGGGTTGATAGTAATAGATAAACTTTATTTAATTTAACAAATAATCGGTAAAAAAATAACAATGGCAACATTTACAAAAATAAATAGTTTCACAGAAAAGTTAGCAGAGAAAGCTTTCAACTTAGGTTCTGATACTTTGACTATTGCGTTGACAAACACAGCTCACACAGCATCATGGTCACAACTCTCTGAGTTGACTCAAGTATCTTATGCGAACCTTTCATCAAGAGTAATCACTATAACTTCTTCAGCACAAGTAACAGGAACATATAAATTGGTTCTAGCAGACCTAATATTGACTTCTACTGGTGGTACAACAGGAGCATTTAGGTATGTTTATATCTTTGACGACACAGCAACAAATGATGAATTGATTTGTTTATTTGACTATGGCTCATCTATTACACTACAAGACGGAGATACGTTTACAATAGACTTTGACCCTTCTAATGGAGTATTGCAGATAGTCTAATTTCTTTACTCTATCCCACATATTTAGATTGTGAGGATAGGTATAAGGACATTATAATTTAACCAACATTAAATGGCAGACACAAAAATATCAGCATTAACAGATTATACGACACCTCTAAATGCAGACTTCTTAGTTGTAGTAGATACAGCAAATACTTTAACTAAGAAAACTTCTTGGGCAAATGTAAAAGCAACTTTAAAGGCGTACTTTGATACGCTTTATCTTCTTGCATCTGCTTTAGGAACAGGAGTAAGTACAGCTCTAGGTATAAATGTTGGCGTAGCTGGTGCTTTTGTTACTAATGGAGGAGTATTAGGAACTCCTACATCTGCAACACTTACCAACGCAACAGGACTTCCTATATCAGGACTCGTAAACTCAACATCACTAGCTCTTGGGTTAGGCTCAATCAATCTCGGACACGCTACAGATAC
>JGI1221J13441_10001366_pt1 | contig 10381 bp, 10 predicted proteins | sample LakVidmifraction_4_FD_13441 | JGI IMG/M metagenome (IMG submission 13441) | reverse complement strand
GCCAGCCAACCAATCTGGCCGCCTACCTGGGTAATCATGCCACCGACCAACAGGCCGTGACAGATTTTGCCCCGAAAACCTTTGGCGGCGGCGAAGCGTTCATCATAATGAATCGGGTTCATATCCCGGCTGATTTCACCAAACGCTACCGTGTCATTCTGGGTGAATGTTCGGATAACCGTAAAAACATCACCAGCCTTGAGGCCCCGAATAGCCTGTTCTCGAATGTGCGTCACTTACGGTACTCCGGGGCTCAGTTAGGCTAGCAAAGGTTCAGGTACGGCCGGCAAGACGGCGCTCGACCCAGGAATGGTATAGCTTCGCTAGAGACGGCCGAATCAGGGGCAGTGAGATCAGCCACGCTAGCGGTTTAAGCACCGGGACTCGCGACATCAGCAGAATATATGCGTCCATCTCGCGATGTATTTCGCCCTGATCATCCTTCACGTGTAGCTCACGGAGCGCTTTGTCCGGATCTACGCCCTGCTGGCGCAACTCCTCATCCCTGCCGGTGATATCCAGCCACTCAACAGACTCACCGGTTTTGCCCGCCAGCTTTTCATACCAGCGGCGATCCTTGATGCAGGTGGAGCAGGAACCGTCGTAAAAAACAATCAACTTGCCTGAATTCAGACCCATAAAAGCCCTCCAGCTATAACGAAAGCCTAGCAATGACACTATCACACCCAGCGCGGTTTAGCCGGCAGACTCGGAACGCGCAACCGTGGTCTCAGCTGAATGCTTGCTTTCGCTGCGAGCGATAATTGCTGTACCCACAAGATCCCCGGTAACGTTAAGCCCAGTGGCACCCATGCCGACCAGTGCATCAATGGATACCAGCAGTGCCACTGTTTCGATAGGCAGCCCTACCTGAGCAAAAACTGTGGCGATCATCACGATGCCAGCTCCGGGAACCCCGGCGGTACCAATGGAGGTAAGCGTGCCGATAAGTACAATCTCCGCCATGGTCATCAAGTCCAAAGGGATGCCGACCACATTGGCCGCAAACACGGCAGAAATCGCGATGCGAATCGCAGCACCATCCATGTTAATGGTGGCGCCCAGCGGCAGGCTAAAACCGTAGATCCGCTTGGGTATACCTAGGCGCCGTGCTGCATCCAGGGTGAGCGGCAAGGTGCCTGAACTGCTTTGCGTAGCAAAGGCCGTTGCCATGGGTGTGCGCGCTTCGCGAAAGAACGCCCGCACACGCACGCCAGACATACGCATCAGAATGCAGTAAACAACCAAATGCACGGCAAGCGCGATATAAAGCACCAACACCATGTCACCCAGTGCCAGTATGGTCGACATACCCTGCTCGCCTGCCGTTTTGGCAACAATCGCGAACACGCCGATAGGTACGTACTGAAGCACGCCAGCCATAACTTTCAAGGTGATCTCGTTCAGTGCTTCGACAACCTTGTAAAGGTGCTCGCCAAGCTCTGCATGAGTCTCGGACTCCCGCAGCTTCAGCAACGCGATACCAAAAACAATGGCGATAAAGATGATGCCTAGCAGGTTCAGTTCACTGAACGCTGTAAAAATGTTGTCGGGCACAATGTTCAACAGCACGCTCGCAATCCCGGGGTTATCCGGCACTTTTACCTCTGCGCTCTCATTCAGCGCCATACCGCTTCCCGGCTCAAACAGGCTTGCGACCACCAGGCCAACAACAATGGCCAGCGCGGTTGTCATCACGTAAAAGCCAAACAGCTTACGCCCGACGCGCCCCATGCTGCCGATATTCGCTTGATTGATGCCCACCATCAGTGTGAACAGCACGATGGGCACAATAAGAAACTTAAGCAGGCGTAGCAGCAACTCACCAAGGGGTGCCAACCAATCTGCGACCTGCTGCCCACCAATCATGCCCACGGCCACACCCAGCACCAGTGCGATACTGACACGCAGAATCAGCGAGGAATTCAGATAGCTATGGAAGAGAGTTCTCATCACAAAGCCGCCGATAAGATTGAAGTGCGCAATGGCATAATATGAGTTCCTGATCTGGGATGGCGCAGATTGTGGTGGAAATCATCAGGCGGGTAAACCGTTAACCGGAACAACCGCCTATACAAATCAGCTCAGCCTTGCAGCTGGCGGACATCGGCCAGAAACTGATCCACAACCGCTGGCGTGGTGGCCCAGGAGCACATCAGGCGTACGCAGCCACCGATAAAGTTGTAGAAACGCCACCCTTTTGCCCGCAACGCAGCCTGCAAGGCCTCGGGCATTTCTACAAAAACCCCATTTATCTGAGTCGGGTATCTGAGCGTAATGCCTGGCAATTCGGCCAGCCCTTCAGCAAGCCTTTTCGCAGAGGCATTGGCATGGCGGGCATTTTCCAGCCACACGTTATTCTCCAGCAATCCGCACCAGGGCGCAGATATATACCGCATCTTGGAGGCCAGTTGCCCGGCCTGTTTGCAGCGCCACTCAAAGTCCTCGGCAAGTGCCTTATTGAAGAACACCACAGCTTCTCCCAGCGCCAGACCATTCTTGGTTCCGGAGAAACACAGCACATCGACACCTACTTTCCAGGTAATTTCTGATGGATGCACGTCCAGCGCTGCCACGGCATTCGCAAATCGCGCACCGTCCATGTGGATATTCAATTTGTACTGATCCGCCAGCGTGCGGATGGTACTGAGTTCATCTGGGGTATAGATTGTGCCCACTTCTGTCGCCTGAGTAAGGCTCAGAGCCTTGGGCTTGGGATAATGAATATCGGTGCGCTTAGTGACCAGGTGCTCAATGCTTTGTGGCGTAAGTTTTCCGTTTTCGCCCTGTCCTAATAGTAGTTTGGCACCGTTGGAGGCGTATTCCGGCCCGCCGCACTCATCTGTTTCAATGTGCGCCAGCTCATGACAGATCACGCTGTGAAACGATTGCCCAATAGACGCCAAGGCCAGCGAGTTGGCTGCGGTACCGTTGAACACAAAGTAAACATCGCAATCCGTATCAAACAAAGAGCGCAGCCCATCTGCCGCCCGCTGTGTCCAGCTATCCTCTCCGTACGCCGGCTCATCCACACGGTTCGCTGCCTCCATCGCCTTCCAGGCCGGTGGACAAACACCACTGTAATTATCGCTGGCAAACTGCTCCGACCGTGACACGGCAACACTCCTTCATCGGCTGATTAAACGTGGGGGAAACCTTGAAGCTACACTAATTCTGATTGAACACTAGTCGAATTCGGGCTAGAAGTCGGGTTGTTAGCCTCAGAAACCGTTTTGGCCGTTCGCTCAAACGTCAGGGCCATACGCTCAAACATACCCTCGATGTTTGTTGTTTGTGCATCTGGCTCCCGAGTGGCGTGAATAGCTGCCAGTAGCTGATCGCTCACCGCCCGAAACTGAGAGTTCGTGCCGCCACGGGCACTCATCAGGTAAGTGTCAGCTAATGCCTGCTGCCACTCGCCTAGCTTTTCATCCACAGCCACGCTGCGATGATTCTTTATGCGACGCCGCAAGCGGATAGACATGTGGCCAATATTCAGGCCGGTAAAGCCTAGATCCGTCATATAGCGATTGGGGCTGCCCGACCCCCGATCATAGTTAGAAAGCCGCAATAGCCGCTCGCCCATGCGGCCGTTAAACCAATTCTCGGGCCGACGTTTATAATCAATACTTGTGAGGTCGCGGGCAGTGGCCTTGAGCAATCGCCGCTGCATGAAGGGGCCGTCGAGCGGCGCGATTAGCTTGAACACCCAGTAGAGAATGCTGATACCCACAAACAGCCCCAAGGCATTGCCAGTGGCGGTTTCCATATCGAAGGTCATGTTATTGCTGGGCTGCACTATGAGTGTGAACGGAATACAGAAGCCCAAGCCGTAAGGCAGGGTTGGCCGATCTGCGAGCGCCAACAGGCCGATAAAATAGGGGCCCGCAAGCACCAGTATTAGCATCTCGAAGTCGCCACTGCTTCTCGATAACAGGCCTAGGCCAAAAATCAGCGCTACCGGGATTGCCACCACCACCCCAAGCAATAAGCGCCGCAATATAAACGTCAGCAACACTAGGGAAAAACGGGCAAACATGACCGCAAACACCACCGGCATGATCATCAGCATAATGGCCGCTGGGCTACCGGTGTGTAGCCATATCACGCTCCCGATCATGAATACAAACGCGGTTCGGAAGCCGTTAATCGCGCCAATCAATGGGTCCTGGTGGGTTCGTAATTTGGATGCTTTCAGCAGGGTTTGATCACGGTTTTCAAGTGCGTTATAGGCCCTCAATACCATCACCAAATCGGCCACAAGCTCCACAGCCGTGTGGGTCAGGCGGATCACAATGGCCGCTTCGTTTACATAGGCGGCCTTGTGCGCCAACAGCGCTCGCCTCAGGGCCTGAGCTTGCTGGTAAGACCCCTCGTAACTATCCGCTTCCGCGATCTTTATGAAAAGAGTGCGCATGTCTACTAGCAGCTCACTGAACGCCGGCGAGACCAGTTCCGGGTGGTTGCGCGGGAAGCGCCCCATAATTTGTATCACTGCCAGCAAAGACAGCACTTTGTTGCATAGCAAGTTTGCCGCCCTGCTGCGCCCTGGCCCTTCCGGGCCCTCATACGCTACCGCACTGGAATCATCATTCAGCACCACCAGCGTTTCCAGAATCTCATCCGCATGCAGGTGCCGTTGTTCGTGGGTACTGGCTGGATCCAGCTCCAGCGAAAGGTATTCAAGGGTGTTATTAATGACGTCGCGGGAGTAGGTACGAAGGCTGTCCTTAACCGTCACTGGCCATAGAAGCTGGCTGACCAGCGTGGCACACAGAGCACCCACGGTGATCTCACTGATACGGGCTTGCGCAATATCAAACACCGCTTGGCTGTCTGCCGCACTGGGGTTTGCCATCACCAGTATCACCACCAGGCCGGCGGTCATTCCCGACATAGCAAAGGCATAGATGAAGTTGGTGTTGTGCACCATGGAAGAGGCGGCGGCATTCAAACCAATCCAGAGCGTAAGGCTGCCCAGAGCCAGCAAAGGATATGGCATAAACAAAGCCAAGATCAGAATCCCCACACCGCCACCCACGGCCGACCCAAAAATCTGGCACAGGGCTTTCTCGATGACCAGCCCGCTTTCGGGCCGAACCTGTAGAAAAACGGCGGACACCAGCGCCCAGTATGGGCGATCAAGCTGCAGATACATGGACACGAACAATGCCAGCGCCATGGATATCACTCCTTTCAGAGCAAATATCACCGCGCGTTTATTGGGCATAAGAAGCTGGGCCAGCAGCGGGTGGAGCGTCATGAAAGTGGCTCCGTCACTCGTTTTCCGGATCGGCTTCCAGATAAATGGAAACCGTCATGCCGGCACTGATATTCACATCTTCCGGCAGCGGGTCGAGCGCGATCTCTACTGGGATTCGCTGCGCAAGGCGCACCCAGTTAAAGGCTTGCTGTACTTGGGGCAGCATTTGGCTGTCACTACTGGTGTTCGGGTCTGCTATACCACGGGCAATGCTGGCCACCTCACCAGTAAGGCTCTCATCGCCAGACACGAGTGTGATTCGTGCCTTCTGCCCTATTCGCACTAGCTGCAGTTTGGTTTCTTCAAAATAGCCGGTCACGTAAAAAGAATCTTTTTTGATCAGCGACAATACCGCTGACCCTCGAGCTACGTAATTCCCCTTCCGCAATGTAAGGTTGTTAACCGTACCGCTCTCTGGCGCCAGAACGTTTGTCCGTTCTAGGTCGATTTGGGCAGAGCTTAGCTCTGCCTGTGCCAGCTCATAGCTGGCTTTGGCCGACTCGGCACGAATGCCGTATACCTCCAGACCCTCCTCACTGATCGCTTGACGATCAGACATGCCCTGCCGACGCTCATACTGATGCCTGGCGAGATCCCAACCGGTGCGCGCCTGAGCTAACTTGGCCTCTCTCTCCGCAAGCTCTGCCTGGTAACGCACATCATCAACCGTGAAAAGAGGGTCGCCCTTACTCACCGCTTGGTTATTTTTCACGCTCAACTCGGTCACCCAGCCGGTGACATCAGGGGCAATCGTTATAACTTCCGCCCGAATTCGGCCGTCCCGCGTCCAGGGCGAATACAAGTAGTGATCCCAGACCCAAGTACCCGCGATAACCGCAACAGCCACCACCAGTAATGTCAGTCCAATACGTAGCAGTTTTCCCATGAAAGCCCTTTAATCCCCGAACAGATAAACAATAGCCGCCAGATAGCAGACGAAGACAGCCACGTCGAACCACGCTTCTTTCCAGATATAGCGGCGCAGGCCCAAGTAATACAGGCACAAACGCGTAGCGGTCGCCAAGATAAACGCCAGAGGCACCAGCACCACTAATGGGCTGAACAACATTCCACCAATACTCATCTCGTGAAGCATGTCATCCTTATTACCGTCGTTCTGCCGTCGTGATTTTCGATTAAGTGTTTGATGATAGGTGCGATTCAAGCAATTCGCCAACTAGCGTATGCTATCGATGTGATTATTATCGCGGCGGCCCGAGCCTGCTCTGGTCAAACACGAAAGGTTTGAGATTACAGCAAACAGACGGTACCTACGCATGAAGCGAGTTTAAGACAATGTCGTCAGCAATTGTATTTGCAGTCTTCGCCGCTGCCTTCATCGCATCGGCTGTTTTCTATCTGTTCTTCTACCGCTCATGGCGGCGGGATCGGGAACTAAAACAACCCTTCCCGAAGATCTGGCGAAAACACCTTCAATCGACAGTGCCCCTGTACCGGCGACTGCCGGCGCAGCTTCAGCAAACGCTGGAAAGACACGTTCAGCTGTTTCTCTCAGAGAAGAACTTCTATGGATGTGATGGGTTTGAGGTGACTGACCGCGTTCGGGTAGCCATTGCGGGGCACGCCTGTTTACTGATTCTCAAGAGATCGTACACCGACTTCGACGACGTACGCAGTATCCTTGTATACCCGGATGTCTACCAGGTGCAGGCATCGGAGCGGGATGGCATGGTCGTTGGCGTCAGCAATCAGGTTCGCGCAGGTGAAGCCTCATCCCTGGGGCAAGTGGTGCTAGCTTGGTCAGAATGTGAAAGCGGGGCGATAAACCCTGAGAGCACGCACAACGTGATCCTTCACGAGTTTGCCCATCAGCTTGATTATCTGGATGGAACCGCAGACGGCGCGCCACCACTGAGCGGAGACCACGTCGAAGAGTGGCAGCAAACCATGACCATTGCCTACGACGATCTCCGGCATTCACTGAGGCACCACCGCAAAAGCTGGCTCGACCCTTACGGCGCCACAAAGCCCGCTGAGTTCTTTGCCGTACTGACAGAAACCTTTTATCAGCAACCACAACACCTAAAAGACCAACAGCCGGCGGTGTATGACCTGCTTTGCGACTTCTACAGAATAGACCCTGGCGAGCTAACCCAAAGCTAACCCACCAAGAATGCCTATTAGGACGTAAGGCCTAGGCTTTCCGAATCCTTCTCGATGCTGCGATCCAGCAGCTCAAGATACCCGGCTTTGGCTTTCAGCTTGGTTTGGGCGTGTGCTTTCAAGCTCAATTTACGGAACCCTTGGGCCAATTCGTTCGCACGGCTCAGAAGCTGGTCCTGCGCAACCACTTCATCCAAGTAGCCAGCTGCCACAGCGCCTTCAGGACTGTAGATTTCGGCATTGATAACGGAACGGTAGAAATGTGCAGGCGCAAGGCGGTGCCGCGCAATCTCGATGCCGGCGTGGTGCATGGTCATGCCTATCGCCACTTCGTTGAGACCCAGCTTGAAGCTACCCTCAATTCCCACCCGGTAGTCCACAGACAGCATGATAAACGCGCCCTTAGCAATGGCGTGACCACTGCATGCACCAATGATCGGAAACGGGAAAGCTGCCAGGCGACGGGTAAATGTTGAGCCCACGGTAACCAGTGCGGTGGCCTCCTTCATGCCTTTTTGCATTTCCTTCAGGTCGTAGCCACCGGAGAAGATTCCCGGCTGCCCCGTCAGGATTACCACGGCCTTATCCTGCTCGGCTTGGTCGAGAGCTTTGTTCAGCGCTTCAAACACGTCGTGGCTCAGGGCATTCGCTTTCCCGTTATTAATAACGAGTGTCGCGACACCCTCATTCAGCGTGTAATTTACTAAGTCGGTCACCGGCGTTTCCTCTTGGTGGAGTTAGGTTTGAATTCGCAGAACTTTGCCAGCTTATGCAGGCCGCCACAAATCATTCTTCATCAGAGCCCGGTTTCTTTCTGGGTTGATCAAGTGCGGCGCTGGAGCGTCATACGCAGCTGGGCCTTGAAACCCTTCTTTGACGACAGCGGAATCAAATAGCTGTCGCCATCAGGCTCAGCTTTGCTGCCGCCGCGTTCACTCCACTGTTCGTCAGTGGTGACATAGCGTAGGTTCCAACCGTCTCCGACCGGCGTCATCTTTAGCGTGAGCGTATCCCGGTAAAGGTATTCGCCCTCCACTCTATGCTCTGTCCACAGAGCACCGTCAACAAAATAATCCGTCGCGGAGACTGCAAGTTCAACGGTCATCACAAGGGTTCGCCCCCGATCAACCGTGATTTTTGAGCTATCAAGGAAGGTGGAAAAAAGCACGGGCGAGCGTGCCGAATCCAACCCGTCACTCATCTTGCCAGCCAGCCACTTCGATACACCTTTGGCCGCGCCATAGTCTTGCTGGTTGGTGCCGACCAAACAGAAAAATCGGTTCGGGTCGAATTTGCCACCCAAGGAATCCACCCGTTCAGGCCTGCCATCCAGGTTCAGATAACCCGCCATGGTTTCTCGATTGAAGTTGTTGATATCCCAGAGCCCGAGGAATGCTGGCACATTGATGCCGGCCATTTCTATGCCGTTGTGTGGCGTGGCATAGGTGAACACCTTATCCACCATTTCCCGTACTGCAGGGCTACTGATTCCGTCGTTTTGTAACAGGCACCGACACACCAGGCCGCCCATGGAGTGGGCCACAAGGTGCACCCGAAATTCCGCCAAGCGCGTAGCATCGTCACCGCATATTTGTTTTCGGATGTTTAGAATCAGATCCCGTAATTGGAGAGCCGCTGCAGGGATGGAAAGCGGCTTCCCTTCACCAAAATCCCTGTCTGCCTGATCGTAGTAACGGTAAATAATAACGGTTTTATGGGTGATGTCCCGGTCAATCTCAGCGCCGTCGGAAAAGGCATCTGTATAACCGTAGTCCTTCATCAGGCGCATCATGGGTGATTCGAAGACCTGCTTGTAAATAGTTCCATCCCAGGATTGACGTACCTTTGTCGCGCCCAGGTTAAAGCCCATATAAGGCATGGATACGGTATCGGCAATTTCACTGGCGGTCATGGCGTAGCCACGAACATAAACGATGGGNTGGAACTGGCTCATGAGACGTGCATCCTTGTCNGGCTGATCCTGCCCTGATGGCATGCGATATCTGTTCCGGAAAGCTCTTTATGGGGATAACGCCGGTACTTGCGTTGCACCGACTCAGGCAGGCTTAGCGAAAGTGTAAAAATAACTGACGGGCGAAGCCTACTCAGAAAAACCTGTAGTTTAGAAAAACCTGTAGTTCAGAAGAAGTAGTACCGAATCATTTGCGCCACGAGCAACAGAGCCACCAGCGGAAAAATGAATCGCGAGATATTGCCATAGCTGCGCGCCTCATCTTTTGGCGCATATTTCTCAATCAGAGGCAGAATAACGACCAGCGCCAGGAATAGAACGGCGAGAATGATCAACAGTGTTCCCATAACGAAACTCCTTTAATGTCGGCTGTCTGGGCTCTGCAAGCGTGAGTGTTCATGAAACCATATTTGAAACAGCTTGATATCGCTCATGCAGTTGCTTTCCGTTTTCGGGTTTTGCTGGCCGGTTTGGCAGCGGCGCGTTCGGCCTGGATGCGTGCCAGCAAAGCCTCGGCGCTGTTCTCACCGCTGATCAGCTGCGGGTTATCCTTGCGCCATTGCTCGGTGAGTTCGCCCCGGAAGGCTTTGGCGAGGATGGATTGGGTAAGGTTGTTGACGCGAGTCAGGGCGTTGTTCACCCGTTGTTCGATGCGGTCGGCATGGACGAAGAGTTGGTCGACTTGACTGACGATTTCGGTTTGTTCCTTTTTTGTTGGAACCTCAATATCTATCGCCCGCACCTTGTTGAGATTGAGATTGGGCTGCGCCCCGCCAACAGCAGCTTTCCGCGTATCTTCATAATTTTCAACAAGCCGGAGTTTGAGATAGCTCCGCAGGATCTTCCTTTCGTCTGCCGTGACTGCTGCACAGGCTTGGTTGCAAGTAGCTGACAGCCTCAGCTCTGTTACTTGGCCTCTGGTTTTACCTTCACCGTACATGGCTAAGAGCAATGAGCCAGGCGGGAAAATTTTGAGAGAGCAATTTTCGACCGCGAATTGAGTAACGAACTGTTCAGCTGAA
>JGI1221J13441_10001365_pt1 | contig 10385 bp, 10 predicted proteins | sample LakVidmifraction_4_FD_13441 | JGI IMG/M metagenome (IMG submission 13441) | reverse complement strand
GGTATCTTAAAAACAAGGATAAATGTAATGAATCCTCTAAGATAAATAAAGCAATTAGAAAACAAAAGTTCAGAGAATATAAAGCTACTTTGTGTTGTTCGGTTTGTGGTGAAAACCACCCTGCAGCCTTAGATTTTCACCATCATACTCCTCACCCAGATAATAAAAAAATTAGTGAATTAGCCTCAGATGGTAGGTACGTCATGGCTATCCGAGAAATAAAAGAAAAATGTATAGTGCTTTGTGCATCGTGCCATCGAAAGCACCATTATAATGAAGGCTATAATCGTAAATAAGGACGTAGATTTAATAGCTATTACCTGTAACCAAGAAAGCCGAAAAACTTGTTACTTGCTATATCCTCTAGTGTCGGCTTAACCGCCCCTACCCTTTAATTATACTCTGTCTTTAAATATAAAAAACCCCACGTCTAAGGTGGGGTTTAACGTTGCTAAGTGCTTGATCCTATTGGTTATGCACCAGCTGAGCCATACATACCCAAACTATCGCTCCAGCCAAACGAATAGCGCTCTCTCGATTTGTATCTTACATTACCTGTATCAAAATCACCATCCATTGAAGTAGCTAATGGAGTACGGACAAAATGTTTCATGCCGTTAGGTACATCTGTAGTTAAGAACCATGCATTCGTATCAGTTAAGAAGTTATTAATTGCGTAACCTTCTGGAATTGAACCGTTGTTTTTCAATGCATTTAAGTCATTATCTGCAGTACCTACTCGTAATTCGGTTTCCAACAAGCGTGTAGCAACGAATTGCAAAGCAGGTGGAATGATCAATTTACGAGGTTTAGCAGCGATCAACAAGCCACGCTCATCAGTCCATGCTGCAATTTGAATTACAGCGTTTTCTAGTGAAGTTTCGTTTAAATCAGCTGCTACTGTAGGTATATTACTATTTACACCACCTGCGACTAGCGGATGAGATGCAGAGAACAACGGTACACCATCACCACCGTTAAAAGCACCGCCAGCGTTAAAGCCGTTATTTAATACATTAGCTGCTTTAACTTGTTTCGTGTACGCCATAGCGCGAGCTAGTGCTTTAGTGTAGCGAGCTGACAACGTATCATACAAGTTATCCTCTACTGCCTCTTCAGTTAAACTGAAGCCTAAAGAAATAGTTTCGTGGGTGTAGCGAGAAGTGAAAGCTTCTTGTGCATTGTCATAAGCAATAGCATTGCCTTCATTCTTAACAGGTGCGGCCGAAAAGCCGGATAGTTTTGTTTCTTCTTCGAATGAACGCTCTGAAGTCTCTGTATCAAAGATCTCAGTATGTTGTTCACCATAACGTTTGTATTCTAAACCAAACAAGGCATTAAGGCCTGGTAAAAGTTCTTTTAGTAATTGTGCGCGTGAAATAGCCATTATTTATTCTCCTTATACGCCGGTAGCACTATTGTAACTGTGCTGTCCGAAGTTAAATTTAACGATACAGTCAGTAAACGAGTCACCAACCTTTGAGAATGGACCATCTACGAAGTCCACTAAACGTAAACCGATTGTGCTTGTTGTAGCACTGCCTGCTGCATTTAATGAAATTCTACCCGAGCCTGATGCTACATCACCCGCGGTTTGCACGACTGGGAAATTACTCCCTAACTCTGTTTGCGCTACTGATGCTGAACCTTGGATTTGGAATAGTGTATCTGGATCATCACATACGTAAGCCATAGCATCAGTTGCCACAGTGCCTGTAGGCCACATTTGTGAGTTCAGTTTGTATTTCAAAACTGGGTCCGTGTAAGTACAACCTAAGAACACGCCTACTACGCCCGCTGGAAATTGGGCAGCGGCGGAACCGACTGTAGTTACTTTTACGATAGTACCATTTGTTGCAATAGCAACAATATCGCCGTTAAAAATGTTAGTGGCATACGCACTTGCAATAGCAATCTGACGGGTTGAACCAGAAAATACCTGACCGCCGATTAAATTGATAGGGCGTAAACCATATGGGGCTGCTGTATTAGCCATAATTTATTACTCCTTTGTTTTTTAAGATGTTTTCTTTCTTCCAAACGATGTCGCTGAGCTCTTTTCTTTAAATAAAGGCATGCGTTTATCGCTCTCTTTCATAAAGCTGTTGTCCACCGCGTCAGATTGTGCCTGAGTCTGGTTACTGTAATAAGCAGTGCGTTGTTCAACAAACTCTTCGGGCGTCTTGCATAGTAATAGACCACCCACTTCAACTGAATCTTTGAAACGAGTATTTCCGTCTATGTACAAGTGTAGTTCAGGATGTGCCGATAAACTTACGGGTTCCCAACCTTCACGCATTTTAGAAGAAACATTAGTGGCGTCTGCTTGACCAGCCATACTTGTACGAATCCAACGATATGCCCAACCAGCTTCTCTTTTTATTTCAGGCAATAGAGCAGCAGGTGCCCATGTTGCTTGACGTTGAAAGCGTTCGCGTGTGTTGAGATCGCGGTCTTGTCTTGTATCTGTGTCTATATCTGTATCTTTACTATCTATACTATCTGGATTAACTGTTTCGTCCTTAGCATTTTTAGCAAATAAAGTAGGTAAAGTAGGTAGTGCCATTATTTATTCTCCAATTTATATGTCTCTTGTGCGTATTGGTCTAGTGTCAATCCCAGTTTCTTAGCCAAAGCTTGAGCTGTAGATGACAAATGTACTTTTTTTGGCGCGGTACTACGCGAGGCCGAAGCTACGACAGTTGACGGTTTTTTGCGTTGGGCGGGTACTTCTTCGTCCAGCGAGTCATCCTCAAAATATTCTGGGAATCGTTTGCGCATTGTTTTATCAATGGTTGTGTAATATTCATCTGAAGCGGGATTAGTCCCTGCACGTACTAGCTTTTCATGCAACCCCAAAGCTAAGCTAGTCATCTCTTCATCTGAGCCAAACCAGTCGTTTTTATCTTGCCATGCAAGTGCTTTACGGTCCGGTTTTGGTACTTGGGGTCGATCTGGTTGTATATATACATCATTTTTAGGTTCTTGTAAAGGGGTTTCGTACTGGGCCCGATAATTTTGTGCTTGAGTGAGTTTATACTGCGCTTCATTCATGCGTTGTTGGGCTTCAATAAGCTTATCGGTGTCCCCTGAGTCATAGGCTTCGCGGTATTCGCGCTTAGCTAGATCCATATCGTGCTCTGCAGCTTTTTTTGCTACCGCAATATATGATTGTTCCCCTGTACCTAAGGTGCTTTTAAGGCGCTTGTTTTCTTCTAGAACAGATTGAGCGTACCGAACAGCTTCTTCTCGTTCTCGGCCTGCGGCTTCTTTTTCCCGTCTTTCGTCATGGTAGACTTTTTTGAGTTGGGCCATTCTAGTTTTTACTTTCTCAGAATAGTCAGTTAACTCATCTCCTTCTATTTCATCTACAATTTCTTTAGGTAAAGGTTTTCTATTGCGGTCTTGTAGCGGAGTATCGTCTACTATTTCAACTTCGATACTATCGGAATCGATGTCAAGCTCAACTTTGACATTATTTTCTTTTTTACCCTTTCCTACAATATTTACTTCTTTTTCGTCCGGAAACTCAAACTCGTCGTTATCTAATGCCATTTAATGCTCCTTATTTGCACTCTATAGAGTGGGTTGGTTTTGTTACTATGCTCTTGTGTATCCACGAGGATCTGAAACTACGCCTTCAACTGTGTCATCGTTAATTAACCTAAATTCTCTTCCGTGAATTTTAAACCGTGTTCCTGCGTAAGCTCGGGTAAGAATAAAATCACCTTCTATGCACCACGCCCCTGTAGGAAATTTGCGTTCGTCTTTGTAGCAGAGGTCACCAAGTTTAATTACAAACAAAATTACTGACCCATTTTCTTCTGTTCGTTTCGTATTATCTGATTTTAAAATACCCCCCGCATATGTGGCTTCTGAATCAGGAATTGCACATAAAATACGGTATCCTTTTGGGACTGGAAGTTGAGAAGCTTTTTCGGCGTTACCTTCTTCTTGTGCGTCAGCAACCATCTCTGATAAATCTACTGCCTGTCCTAGGTTAATACTACTCATTGTAAGTCTCCATGTTTTTTGCGAGGTCTGCTATTATAGACTGCGCGGTAAGTAGACCCCGAACCATACCTGCAGCGTTTTGGTAACTTGCGAAATCTTTAGCAGCTCCATCTCCTAAAGACTCTATTATTGCTATGCGCCGGTCTTCTATTTGCGACATTAAAAGTTCTAGCGTTTGGTCCATTATTTTTCCCCTTTCGTTGGTTTAATAGGTGTATTTTGTTTAACGCTGCGCGTTATAGTTTCAAGTTTATTTTCTCTATTGCGCTCGTCGGACATAGCTTTAGCGCCAATTTTTACTCCTTCTACTAACTGGGAAGCTTCTAGTTTTTCTTTGTCAGTCATCGCTTTAGCTCCAAGTTGAGCTCCTGCTATTCGTTCTTGAGAAGCCATACGTTCGCGTTCAACTACTAACCGCTCTTTATCAATTTCATTGTCGGCTCTCATTTTTTCAGTTTTTGCCTCTATTTCAGATTCTTTAAGTTTGAGCTCTTGTTGCTGCATTATCACTAAAGGATCTTGTTGTTGTTCCTGATTTTTTTGTTGCTGTTCTTCTGCTTGGTTTTTTTGTAATAGTTGTTGTGCTGCTCTAGCTATTAACGGTGATAGTTGAGCCTCTACGTCTTTAGGAAGGACTTCTTCTGGGTTTGGAAGAGCTACACCTAGCTGTTCTTCTATCTGACGGCGGTACTCAAACCCTAAGTGTTCCGCCAAATGGGCTTCCATCGCTGCTTGTATCCTTGCCGCTGCTGGACTTTGCCCTACTATTTTAAGTAGTTTTGGATCTTGCATGGCTGCCATGTGCACAGTAATATGTGCTTCGTGGATTTGGTGTATAAACGCTTTTACTGGTTTGCCAGAGATAATCGCCATGTTTTCAGTTACTGGGTCTTTTGGTTTTTCTTCCGCTGTAGAAGGTATTAGTTTACCTATGTTTTTAACCCCTAAAACTTCTAACATTTGTTTATTAAGTTCTGGAAGGTCATATATTTGCGGGTTAGCTTGAGCCATTTGCATGACTGCTTGGTATTGAACAACTTTTTGAGACATTGTGGCTGCATTAGGATCTGATACTGGAATAACTTCAACCATATCGTAATCTGCTTGTTTAGCCGCCCGATCCCCGTTTTCTGGATCATAGTTATACTCATCTGGGGTGTAGTCTCTTATAATTCCTGATAATAACTTAAACTCTTGCTTCATCGCATAGTGAATACGAGCTTGTACTGCGCTCATTACTTTCAACGTACGCTCTAGAATAGCTAGTGTTGTTCCTACTGGGCTGTTTGCGGACATATCAGAAACTTGGAGGTCTGCAGCGTTTGCAAAAGCTCGTCCGTCGCTTACAATTTGGTCCATTAAGCCTTTAAGTACCTGACTTGGCTCTTTATACGGTAACGGGAGGATATTATCCCTAATAGTGCCGCTAGGAACGTCAACATCCCTAAATTCAGCAGGTGAAATAGGTGTATCGTCGCCTTTAATACGTAAACCACGGGTTTTAAAGCCCCCTGGCAGGTTAGAAAGCGTGCCTGCATCTACTAATTGGCGTAATAACATCGTGCTTGACTTTGCTGCTGCCCCAATTAGGTGAATTAACCCAAATGCGTAAAAGCCAAAACCGGGGATGTATGGGTAGTGCACAAAATGCATACGTTTTTGTTTGTTTTCGTCATCAGGGTTCCAATTACGGCGTATTGCTAGTACTAATCCTGTGCCCTGCTCTAAAGTAACTACATATGGCAGAGCTATTCCCGTAACTTCACCGTCTTTACCCTCATCTTCATACCCAATTAAGTCTAAATCTACGTGAATTTCTAGTAATTTAAACCTATCGTCCATTGTTGCGTTAAGGCCCATCTTTTCTGCGATGCGTTTTTCAACTTCTTCGACAGTTTGAGACGGTTCTCCTAAATCAATATCTCGATAAAACCCCGCTACTTGTAGCTTTCGTAGTTCATTTTCTGTTTTGCGCATTATATGGGTTATACGTGGCGCGGTTTGTAAACTAGAGGCGCCATAAGGTACTACTATATCTTCAGCAGGCACATAAATAGCTACTTGACGTTCGTAAGTAGGATCGTAGTATACTTTTTTAAAGGCATTACCTGATAAACCTAGGCCCCATAGCATGCGTTCGTGTTCTGGGCGATACTCAGGCATTGCTTCTGTTAGTTGATAATTCATATCCTCTTTAACACGTTCTGCTGCTTTTTCTTTTTCTGGGGTTTGCTTACCAATAATCTGTGTTTTTACTGGACCTGCTGCAGGGAACGTTTCCATCATAGTTTCAGCTTGGAATTTAACTAATGCTTCTGCTAATAGCGGGTGGTGCACTGCACAAGCTCCCGGCCAAGGCTCCGTACGTTCTTCTACTTTCATGCCTAACAAGTCAATACCTTCTGCGTACGCGTCTATCCAATCTTTACGTGCGTCTTCGTCCATCGTATAATGGCCAACTAATTCTCCTGACAACGCTGATAGATCTCCCTCTGTCATTTCTTCAGCTAAGTTGTTACTAAAATCATCTTCCTCTTCGTCAGGGTCTATTTCAATTGTCATGCCCCCTACGTTAACCGTAACGCTTTCTGGATCTTCTATTTCAATCTCAATAGCTTCCATATCTTGATCTTCAGCTAATTTTTCTAGCCCTTGTGGCGCTGCGTACAGCCCCTTGTCCATATTTGTCGCCATTTTGTTTTCCTTAGTTGTCTGGGATTTTACTGTCATACATACTTTCCAGCTTTATTTTATCATTTCTTCTTGACTTTTACTATTCCTATACTGTATACAGCGCTTTTCCTTTTGAGCGTCTAAATTCTAAGGGCTCATCATCGTAATCTGAATCCAATTGTAAAAATCCACCTCTTCTAAAACGTAATAGCGCCTGAGTCATTGAGTCAACTAAGTCATCATGGTCGCCTGCTGGAAACGAAGCTACTTCATCTACTAGCTCTTCTGCCCAACTTGTCTCTGGAACCCAAACCCTTCCTGAAGCAAATATGTCTGATACTGCATTAAGTCTGGCTATCTTATCGTTACCTCTACTAGGCACGAACTCTTGTACTGGAATACCTGTGGCGCGTAACTCAAATACTAACGGCGCTCCTGAAGCTTTAGCCTCCACAATTAGCGCGTCTGGTTCCCATTCTTTGTACATCTGTTTAGCTGTTTCTTTTAATTCTGGAAACTCCATACGTTCTTTTAATACATCTAGTAGTATGATGTTTGCCTGTTTTTTACCTGTGGCGTCTTCTCTATAAAAAATACCCCATGTAGTACATGCACTATAATCGGCCCGTTGAGTTTTAAGGAACGCTGTATCCCAAGACTGGATTACAAACTCACATGATGGTGGGTCGTCTTTTTCCCACTTGTTCCACCACTCCCGTTTAATTATCGCTGATTCTTCTGACGTAGGTTGCTGCTGGTACTGCGCCATCCATTTTGAATTCGGTAGTTCTAGTTTTAGTGCCTCTAGTTCTGATTTAACCCAAAACTCAGGCCACAGTGGCCGGCCGCTAGGCAGTAGTGCAGGAAACTCGATTATCTCCCACCCCTCGTCGTTCCGTTGCGCCGCGCTTTTTATAACTCTTCCTGTTAAGTCTTTTTTAGACCAGCGTGTATTATGGCTTACTAGTCCGTTGGCTATAAAGTTCTCAGTCCGCTCAATCTCAACATCAAATACCTCTTCATAACCGTAAGGTGTTACATCTGTAATCTCTTCAAGAATTATCTCGTAAGTATTTTGCGGCACTGAGCAAGACTGCTTCTGTTTTACCATACCCGACGGCGAGGTTGCAGTCATTACATAACAGCCCTCTAACTTTTCCTGTTTCGTGGCAGTGGTCAATACACAGTTTTTCACCCCAGTGCGCCTTAACATTCTGTCCCGAAGGCTTTTTACACACTGCACAAAGACCTTTTTGGGCTTCAAATAACTCAGTATGCCCTGCGCTGTCAATCCCATATCGGGACTTGATGCGCTTATTTCTTCGATATTCTGGGGTTGTTGCTTGGCATGGGGCACAAAGTCCTCCCGGTCTTGTTTGTGCTCGTGCGGGTCTTCCACAGTCCTTGTTGCTACAAGTAACATTCCCTTCTTTAGGTCTTTCAGTCGTATCCATTGCCGTACTCCATTGTTATCAACAAGAAACGGATGCCTCTCATTTGCATAAACAATTGTATTACAATTCGTTGTTATCCTATATGTAAAATCAAAACCATTTGACTGCCAATTAAGTACTTTAGATGTTGTTATTTTTCCACTGTCATACGTAGCAACCTCATCCCCGACCTTAATGCTGTGTAGCTCTTTCTCCTTCCCATTGGCCAACAAAACACGTGTATCCCCTGTCATACACATAACGATTACTATTGCCCCTCCTGGTTGTAACCGTTGGCGAGGTCCTGATGTGTACCACTCATATGTCTTGTCGTATACCTCTGGGTTTACCTCAGCTAGCGCGGCCTCTTGCTCTGAGTGTGGGTCATCGATGATCAAGATGTCTGCACCTTTACCCGTAACTGCACCACCTACCCCAATCGCAAAATAGTCTCCGCCCTTGTTAGTATTCCAACGTCCTGCAGCCTTACTATCTGTTTGTAACCCAAGTTCTGGAAATACTTCCTTATACGCTTCTGAGTCAACTAAGTTCCGGACCTTCCGGCCAAACCCAACAGCTAGTTCTGCAGTGTGCGAAGTCTGGATTACTTTTTTTTCTGGGTTCTTCCCTAAAAACCAAGCGGGTAACAGGTATGAAGCAAACTCTGATTTAGTGTGGCGTGGGGGCATGTTTATTATTAGCCTTTTTAACTCCCCTTTAACTACTCGCTCGAACGCCGATGCCATCTTCTCGTGGTGCGCCCCGTGTATAAATGTTGGCCATACCTGACGTACGAATGCCATAAAGTTAGTAGTGCAGTCCTCAATCTTAGTTGATTTCTCATATTCTTCTAACAGCTTCTGCATATTTATCTGCTCGTGCTCAGGCATCCGCGGCATTGCTATTTTAATTTTCTTGGCTAGTTCTGGGGTCATTGTTTTCTTGTTGTGTTTTTTCTGGGGTCATTGTTTTCTTGTTGTGTTTTTTCTGGGGTCATTGTTTTCTTGTTGTGTTTTTTCTGGGGTCATTGTTGTGTTCTTATATCTCGTCGGTCAGGTCTATTATACTAAACTCTTTAGCTACGAACGGTTTTGCAATTCTATGCTTCTCCGCCTCCTCCATCACCCGCGCGGTTTGCAGCTCTTCATCCAAGTCTTGTACTTTTACTTGTTCGTCAGATATTACTTCCACGTTGCCCATGTACTTCTCGTATTTTTCCAGGGCTCCTATAATTAACTGCTCTACTTCTTTGCTTGACTTGGTGCTATGTACAATCTCCACTCGCTCTGCGAAAAGCCCAACCTCTCCAATTTTGCCGAGTAGCTCTAATGCTTTTATTCTGATCTTAGGGTCTGCGTTGGTGGATTCTTCTAGTAGTCGGTTTGTTACGAAGTTGCGCAATCTAAGCGCGGAGTTTACCAGGCCTTTATCATATTCAGATAAGAGCGTATCGAGGTGTAATATTGTTCCTGGTGTGTCGTGATTTAAAATAAGCGTCTCTTTTCCAGAAAATATTTCTCTGGCCTTTGTTTTATCTTTTTCCGTTGTTTCTATTTTTGCCCCCGCGGCTTCCAGGGCTTTTACTGTATTCATTGCATTCTTTGCACGTCGTACAAACTCTTTGACCTCATCCGCTGTAGTGTCGAATGGTAGTGGGATATTTGCTTCTGGGGTTATTACTAGGGCCATTGTTGTTTGCTTCTGGGGTTATTGTTGTTTAGTTTTTTAGTTGTTTGCTTCTGGGGTTATTGTTGTTTGCTTCTGGGGTTATTGTTGTTTAGTTTTTTAGTTTAGTTTTTTAGTTGTTTGCTTCTGGGGTTATTGTTGTTTATGATCCCTTGTTCCATTTTTGCCAGTCGTCCCGACATGAGTTACTGCACCACCGTACGTTTCCTTCTAGTTCTTCTTCGCATTGTAGGCAGTACCCGGTAGGCTTTATTACAGCTTTGCTCTTTTTCGCATTCCGTATAGCTATGTCTCTAGCTAAATCTTCTAAGTCGCTTGCTTGGTCAAATTGATCCATTTTGTTTTTTCTTCTAAGGGGTTAGCTTTAAATTTTTTATATGCGTTTAATATTTTCTTGGCCGTACCAACGGTAATTCTCGTTCGTAGTTCATTTTGTATAGTATGGTGTAACCCCATGTAAGTATAAGCTAGCATAAGCCCGCCCATTTCTTTCGCCAAAAGAACTACTAAGGTTTTAAATTTTTTAGTTTTTTCTGGGTCAAGCCAATCCTTGCATACGTTATTCATATGCTGATCGAA
>JGI1221J13441_10001362_pt1 | contig 10411 bp, 6 predicted proteins | sample LakVidmifraction_4_FD_13441 | JGI IMG/M metagenome (IMG submission 13441) | reverse complement strand
GGCTGTTGAAAGTCATTTTCTATTTTTAATGTCCAGTTAAAATAGTATGCATCGCCTTGGCTTTTACGATAGTCGCGAACATTAGCCATGGTCGACTTTAATTTTTGCGCCACTAATTGTGGGTTATCTATAATAACTTCAAATTTGCTGAGTGCTTCTACACCCAGTGTCATTTCAATAAAGTGGCACAGCTCTTTAAAGTAGGCTTCACTTTGTTTGGGTCCTGTTAAAATAACCGGTAGGCACTGCTTGTCATTTTCTGGGTGTAATAATATCCCTAATAAATAAAGAAACTCTTCAGCAGTACCAGCGCCACCAGGAAAAATAATAATAGCGTGAGCTGTGCGTATAAAGGCTTCTAAACGTTTTTCTATGTCGGGTAAAATGACTAATTCATTTACAATTGGGTTAGGCGGCTCTGCTGCAATAATGCTGGGCTCGGTTAATCCTAAATAACGATTGTTTTTAATGCGCTGCTTAGCGTGGCCAATAGTAGCGCCTTTCATTGGGCCTTTCATAGCGCCAGGGCCACAGCCGGTACAAATGTTTAAGCCGCGCAGGCCCAGCTCATAGCCTACTTGTTTGGTATATTTATACTCAACTTCACTAATAGAATGCCCACCCCAACATACAATCATGCTTGGTTCGCTGTTTACTTTTAGTGCATCGGCATTTCTGAGCATATCAAAAACCATGTGGGTAATGGCTTTTTGTTCTTTAAGATCTTTTTCGTATTTTTGACATATAAATAAAATATCGCGGATCACAGAAAATATATGTTCGTGAATACCGGTAATAATTTCACCATCAACAAATGCGGTATCAGGTGCGTTAATTAGTTCTATTTTTATGCCGCGCTCACGGCTAACTAAACGAATATCAAAGTCTTGGTATTTATCGTAGATGTCGCTACTTTCATCTGTATGGCTGCCTACGTTGAGGACGGCAAGCGCGCAGTTTCTAAATAATCGATAGCGTTCACTAGCGGAAGATTGCTCTAATAAATCAACTTCTAATTGCGACAGTAAATCTAAAACCCCAGTTGGGTTTAACTGTATTAACATCGGCATTCTCCTTGCTGCTTAATACCAATTGAATACAAGCGTTGATTGTTCTAGCAGGTTAAACTCATTTTGGGCACTTGAACTTATATAAGTAATATATAAGGCGCCGTACTTTTTTAGAGCGGTAGCTATAATTAACGACTCATTTAATACAATTGGTATAAAATGTAAAAAACTAGCTAGTTATAAAACTCAAAACAATTGAGCTATATAACATTATTTACGTATACACAGACGATCCCGACCTGCGTTTTTGGCTTCGTATAAAGCATCGTCTGCTCTATCAAATGCCTTTAATAATGTGTCACCTTGTTTAAACTGAGTTGCGCCAAGTGACACTGTAATTTCTATTTGCTTATCTTTAAACTTAAACGGGATCTTTTTTATATTCTTTTTAAGCTTTTCGAGTTGGGGAATGGCATGCTCCAAAGAAGTACCTGGCATTAATAGTACAAATTCTTCGCCGCCATAACGCGCTATAAAGTCAGTTTTTTCTATCGACTTTTGCAAGGCTTTAGCAATAACTTGTAGCGTAATATCTCCAGCAGTATGACCAAACCTGTCGTTTATTGACTTAAAATAATCTACGTCAATCACCACCAGAGTAACATCGGATGCTTGCACATTAAATAAGTGCATTTCGTGATTATAGCGCTCATCGAAGGCGGCTCTATTTGGCAGTTTAGTTAGGCTATCGAGCAGGCTTTTAAAACGTTGATCGTTAAGGCGCTTTTTATATTTAGTGAGTTTATTTTCTAAGCTGCCAATACGATTATTTATTTCATCAAAGCTGGTTATAAGTATTTTTCGATCTTTGCGTTCAAGTTCTTCTTTGGCAATAAAATCTTCACCGAGGGACTTTAATTCATGATCAACTAATTTTCTTAACGATGAAATTGAGGTGGTACTCTTAGTTTGCTCATTAAGATTATTAATTTTAGTTTTTATACGTTTATTTAATGCGTCAAACTCAATTCCCATAGATTCGGAATGTTTACTGGTCGAAAAAATCGAATGGTGTAACTCTTCTAAGGTTTTATTTAAAGACACTAAAAAGCTTTGCGCTGATTGGCGCTCGTTATTAATGTTTTTTACAATAATACTAATAATTTCAATTGCGGCAGCGAGTATGTCATCTACAGTATTACTTTGTAAAATAGTGGTTCTTATCGATTGAATTTGCTCACCTGCTTCATCTTCAAGTACCAGCTGGTGGGCAAGTTCTAATAATTTTTTAGTTACGGCTGAAATATCATCGCTTTGCTGATTTGGCACTAGCGTAAGTTTAGTGTGTAACGCTTGGTTATAAATAGTAATTAATTGATTTAATAGCGGTATAAAACCATGGGTTGACTGAACGTTATTAAGCTCATTATCTAACAAGTTACGCAGTGTTCTGCGTGTGTCGTCAGGTAAGCCATTAGTTTTTTGTAATTGCTTGCCAGCATTTTTTACACTTGTGTATAAGTCGCGTTGATGAGCGAGTTGAATGGCTTCTTGGCTTTTTAAAAGTACTAAAATATCATTAATTAACGGCGATAAGTGCTCAAAGCTAACCCCTTTATTAAGTGCGCTTCTAAATTTAGCTAGGCGATTATCTAATTCAATATCAAGACCCTTACAGCTTAAAGACAATTTAGCTGCTAAATTTGACAGAGTGTCTACTTGGGTTTTCCTTGCGCTCTCAATTACTATTCGTTGTTCAATAGCTTGTTTGAGTTTTTTGTCCATAGAATTAGATTTATCAGGCACCTAAACATACCGCCATTGTGTTAATTAGTATCAGTTAAGTTTACAACAAATTTATATTAAGTGTAGTTATCTCATTAAAAACTTTGTGTTTTTAATGAGATATTGCCAATAAACGTATCTAAAAGTCTATTTATCGCTTTTAATTCACTTTTAAATAGCGCCTTGTTAGTCTTCTTTACACACTAAGTTATCTTTATGAGCCATTATGAAAAAGCTATTAGCGCTGTCTATTTTAGCCGCATGTTCTGCCCCTACGTTTGCTGATGTAAATTATTCATTAAACATTTCTCAGCCACAGCACCACTTAGGTAATGTTACGGTAGAGTTTCCCAAAACGGCACAAGCGCATTTAGACATTAAATTACCTGCATGGCGCACTGGGCGTTACGAAATATTAAATTTAGCCAATGGGGTGCGTTACTTTGATGCAAAAGACAGTACGGGTAACCCCCTAAAGTGGGAAAAAATTGATCACAGCACCTGGCGTGTACATTTAAATAAGCCAACTAAAGTTAACTTAGCATATCAAGTATACGCAAATGAGCTTGGCAAACGTGCGCGTCATATTGATGACAGCCATGCATTTATTGATGCATCAGGCTTTTTTATGTTTAGTGACTCATTTCGACTAGAGCCCGTTACGGTTAATTTAGAGGTGCCTAAACAGTGGCGATCTGTTTCTGGAATGAAAAATTACAAAGGTAAAAATACATTTAAGGCGGCAGATTATGACGTACTTGTAGATTCACCAATCGAGACAGGTATTAACCAATTACACACCTTTAAAGTTGATGGCCGTGAATACGATTTAGTTATATGGGGCGATGGTAATTATGATGTAGAGCTCATGCTAACGGATCTAAAAAAGTTAGTGGCTACTGGCAATGTTATTTGGGATGGCTACCCGTATGAACGTTATGTATTTATGGTGCATGCAACATCGGGAGCGGGTGGTGCTACTGAGCATTTAAATTCGACTATTATTCAGCGTCCGCGAGACCGATTTGCTAAACGCGAAGATTACTTAGCCTTTATAAGCACTGCGGCGCATGAATTTATTCATACTTGGAACGTTAAAGCATACCGCCCAGCGGGCCTTACACCTTACGATTACACCAATATGAATTACTCTAAATTACTTTGGATAGCAGAGGGCTCAACCAGCTATTTCGAAGATCATTTATTAGTGCGTTCAGGCATTCAAAGCACTGATGAGTTTTTTAACCTACTGAGTAAAACAATTAATCGTCATTTACAAACACCTGGTCGCGAAGTACAAAGCGCCAGCGAAACCAGCTTTGATAAGTGGATAAACCAAGGCGGGGACCACGCGCGTAATTACTCTACTAACATTTATTCAGAAGGCTCATTGTTATCACTTGCTTTAGATATTGATTTACTAGAAAAAAGCCAAGGTAAAATAAGTTATCGCGATGTACACAAGGCACTTTATAAGCAACATAAATTACCTGCAGGTTTTACTTCTTTAGATGTACTCAATATTTTAAAAGACCTAACCGGGCGTGATTACAACACTTGGTGGCAAACTAATGTCGACTCGCCAGTTTCACTAAATTTTGACGAGTTACTCAATAAAGTAGGTTTAACATTTGAGCGTCCAGAAAAAGCGAAAGCCTTAGCTAGTATAGATGCTGTGGCAAAAAATACCGGCCAACTCCTTACGCTTTCGCATGTTAAACGCGGTGGCAGTGCATGGCAGGCAGGCTTAACAACAGATGATAAAATTGTTGCTATTAATAAGCATCACGTTGGTAAGGATTTAACCAGCAGCCTAGAAATGTATAAAGTAGGGGATAAAATTACAATTGATTATATTCGCCGCGATGCACTTGCTAGCACCAGTTTAGTTTTATCAGAAGATTTTGATAAACCTAAAAAGGTGATTGCTAATAAGCAAGCATCGAGTGAACAAAAGGCGTTGTTTAAAGCATGGATAGGTGTTGAGCATCCTAATAACGCTAAAAAAGATTAACATTAATGAGTTAAAAACTAATAACTAAAAGGAGCAACGGCTCCTTTTTATTTTTACACTCTTATATTGCCGCATTACCTAAAAGCATTTATTCGCTCCTTTAAGTGTTAATTTAATTATTTCGTTCTATTATTAACATTAAGTATTGTTTAGTAATTAATCAGAATGAAATCTAAAAATAATATACATACTTTAGCTCATCAATATGTTGTTAATGACCCATTACATCAATTATTTGATGCTGTGAATGCTATTTCTGTACAGGGGTATGATGAACAACGCCGTGTTATTTATTGGAATAAAGGCAGCGAAGTGCTTTATGGTTATACGAATGTTGAAGCAACAGGTAAAAAGCTTGAAGATTTAATTATACCAAGTGATTTACGAGAGGCCGTGGTTGCTGGCCACGGAAATTGGATTAATAATGGCATAGAAATTCCTGCAGCAGAGCTAACTCTTCGTGATAAAAATAATAATGATGTTTCGGTGTTTTCAAGCCATGTAATGTTTATAAATCAATATGGCATTAAACAAATGTATTGTATTGATATTGACTTAACCGATGTTAAACAGGCGCAAGAACAGGCTATGTTCAGAGAGAAAATGTTGGAAACAATATTTGAGGCTATTCCTGATCTATTTTTTGTAATGCAAGAAGATGGCAAAATCCTTGATTATCAAGCCAGTAGCAGTAGTAGCAGTAATCTTTATGCTTTACCTCAGCAATTTATTGGTAGCAGTATGTTTGATTTATTACCAGACGATGTTAGCAGTAAGTTTAGAAAGAATATTTCCCAAGCCTTAAGCCAAAAACAGATGGTGAGCTTTCAATATGAACTAACCATGCCATTGGGAGTTGTGTACTTTGAGGCAAGAATTAACCATGTTTCTCAATATCAGCAAGTTATGGTTATTATTCGAGATATTACCGAGCAGCACAAGGCAGAAGAGCTGATCCGTAAACAAGCTTATTATGATAATTTAACCTCATTACCTAACCGCTTTTTAGCACTTGACCGACTATCGCATATGCTTTTTGAAGCACAAAGAAACAAGGGGCATGTGGCTGTACTTTTTATTGATTTAGATAACTTTAAAAAAGTAAATGACTCGTTTGGCCATGAACTAGGCGATAAGCTACTGGTTAAATCAGCTGCAAGATTACAGCAAGTCATTCGCAAAGAAGACACCATAGGGCGTTTAGGAGGAGATGAATTTATTGTACTATTGCGGGGTATTAATAGTCATTATAACGCAATAGATATTGCAGAAAAGCTACTGAAAAGTTTTACCTCGCCATTTAAAATTGAAGGGAGAGAACTTGTACTCACCATGAGTATTGGGGTTGCTATGTACCCCGAAAATGGCGATACAGCGTCTGATCTTTTACGCAATGCAGATACGGCAATGTATCAAGCAAAAGCCTTGGGACGTAACAGTTACTCGTTTTTTACTCCACAAATGAATGTAGTAATTCAGCGCCGCCTTGCGATAGAGGAGCAGATGCAAGGTGCGTTACAGCGTAATGAATTTGAACTATATTACCAACCGCAGTTAGATGTTAAAAATAAACATGTTACCGGCGCGGAAGCTTTGCTACGTTGGTATAACCCAGTGCTGGGGAATATACCGCCCGATGAATTTATTCCAATAGCCGAGCATAATGGGTTGATTATCCCCATTGGGAAGTTTGTTATTAAGCAAGCCTTACAGCTTTTAAAAAAATGGCAAAATAAGCAGCTAAATAAAGGGCAACACCATAAATATACTATGGCTGTTAATTTATCCCCAAGTCAATTTAGAGACACAGCGCTACTTAGTTTTATAAAAGACACTCTTAGCGAGCTAGATGTAAAGGCTAAATATTTAGAGTTAGAAATTACCGAAGGGGTGTTAATGAATGCTAAATTGAATATAAATGACACCTTGCAAGAAATAACTAAATTGGGCATAAAGCTATCAATGGATGACTTTGGTACTGGGTATTCATCATTAAGCTATTTAAGGCAGTACCCTTTTAATGTTTTAAAAATAGATCGCATGTTTATTAATGGCATTACATCCAAAAAAGAAGACTGTAATTTAGTCAAAGCAACTATAGCCATGTCGCATAGCTTAGGGTTAACCGTGGTTGCAGAGGGAGTGGAAACGAAAGAGCAGCTTGTTTTACTTGGTGAGTTAAATTGTGATTTTGTTCAAGGTTACTATTTTAGTAAGCCATTACCTGAGGAGTTGTTATTGGATTTTTCACCAAGGTTTTTATAAATAATCACATATTATATAAAGTAGTTATAAGTAAATACAAAATATAGCTGCCTCAGTTTGCTATTAACGCTATATATGAAGGTTTATAGGCCACATTGTAACAATTTATTACCACGGTATTGACCTGCATAATACTTCACGAGTAACCTGTTATAGAAACAATAAAAAGGACTCTATAATGCGTTTAACACCTCTTGTCGCTACAATAGCATCAACTTTAGCAATTACACTCTCAAGCACTGCAATTGCAGATGAAGGCATGTGGCAACCACATCAGCTTCCAGAATTAGAATCAATATTAAAAGCCAAAGGGCTTGAAATAGATGCTAAATCTATTTCAAAATTAACCGAATTCCCGATGAATGCGGTAATTAGCTTAGGTGGTTGTACGGCATCATTTGTATCGCCAAAAGGTTTGGTGGTAACAAACCATCACTGTGCTTATGGCTCTATTCAATACAACTCAACAACCGATAATAATATTTTAGAAAATGGCTTTTTAGCTAAAACTCCAGCGCAAGATTTACCCGCAGCTCCTGGCTCTCGTGTTTATGTTACTAAAACCGTAACTAACGTTACCGACAAAGTAATTAAAGACACTCAAAAGTTAAGTGCTAAAGCACGCTACGATGCCCTTGAAAAAAATGAAAAAGCACTGGTGGCTCAGTGTGAAGCCGATGAGAGCTATCGTTGTAATGTGTATTCGTTTCATGGTGGCTTAGAGTATTACCTCATTAAGTCGCTAGAAATAAAAGATGTACGCCTAGCATACGCTCCCGCTATGGGCGTAGGTAAATATGGCGGTGATATAGACAACTGGATGTGGCCGCGCCATACCGGCGACTTTGGTTTTTACCGTGCGTATGTAGGAAAAGATGGTAAACCAGCACAGTACAGCGAAGATAACGTACCTTATGAACCCGATTCTTACTTAAGTGTAAGTGCTAAAGGTGTGCAAGAGGGCGAGTTTGTAATGGTAACAGGCTATCCAGGGCGTACTAACCGTTACCGTATTGCTGCAGAAGTAGATAACGTATTTAACGACAGCTATCCTAAAGCGCGTGAACATAATTCAAAATACGTAGCACTTATTGAAGAAAACGCAGAGGACGGCAGTAAAGCGCGTATAGCTTACGAAAGCACTATTGCAGGTTACAATAATTACATTAAAAACTATGGCTCAATGATAGAAAGCTTTAAAAAAGGCACCATGTTTGAGCGCAAAAAACAGTTTGAGCAAGAACTAACTCAATGGATTAATAGTGATAAAACACGCAAGCAGCAATATGGCGATGTTTTAAATGAGCTATCGGCATTAGTAGCGCAATCGCAACTGCATAGCGAGCGCGATCGTATGTTAGGTTATGTACACAGATCACAAATGATCAGTACCGCTCGCAGCTTATACCGTTTAGCGTATGAGCAACAAAAGCCAAATGCAGAGCGAGAGTCTGGATACCAAGAGCGTGACTTACCGCGCATTAAAGCTGGGCTTGAGCGTATGACGCGTCGCTTTGATGCCAATGTAGATAAAGCTATTTTACTGCACTTTTTAGAGCTTTATGCCGCACTTCCGAAAGAAGAGCGCTTTAGCGAGGTTGATAAGGCATTTAAACTACAAAATGGTTTTGATAAAGCGAAACAAAGTGCATTGCTTGAGCAAATGTATACTAAATCAACACTTGATAACGAAGTTGTACGCAATTCATTGTTTGAGCAATCGTTTAGCCAGCTAAACCAAAGCCAAGACCCATTTATGCAATACGCTAAAGCGATATTTGCAGTAATGAAAACTGAAGAAGATAAATCAAAAGCACTTGCAGGCAAGTTACAAGCTGCTCGCCCACAATTAATGAGCGCTATTATTGCCTTTAATAAAGCACAAAACAAGGCCGTATATGCAGATGCAAATAGCACGTTACGAGTAACTTACGGCACGGTAGGTGGCTACTCACCACAAGATGGTTTAGTGGCAACACCGTTTACGTCATTAGAAGGTTTACTGGCTAAAAATACCAATGTAGAGCCATTTAATGCACCTAAAAAGCTACAACAGCAAATTAAAGCGAAACTTTACGGTGATTACACCGGCGGCATGAACACAGTACCTGTTAACTTTTTATCAAACGTAGATACAACCGGCGGTAACTCAGGCTCGCCAACACTCAATGGTAAAGCCGAGCTGGTGGGTTTATTGTTTGATGGCGTATATGAAAGCATCATTGGCGATTGGGATTATAACCCAGAACTAAATCGCTCAATTCACGTAGATTCTCGTTACATGCTATGGGTAATGGACAAGGTAGATAATGCCCAAAATTTATTAGATGAAATGAAAATAGTAAAATAAGTTAAGCGTAAAAATAAAGCCGAACCTTTATTTTAGCTGAACTTTATAGCAAATAATAAAATGCCACTTGTTATTAACAGGTGGCATTTTTATATTAAAGAATGAGAATGGAGATTAAATTGTGAGCTATAATTTAAGCACAACACTTTTTATACTTTTTACCACTACCGCATAAACAAGGAGAGTTACGCTCAGGGACTTTATCGAATACTTGCGGTGTAGACTTAACCAGCGCGAATTCAAGCTCTCTTATATCTTCATCACTTTGAGTATTAAGCTCTACTGTAGCAAATAACTTATGTTCTTGTACTATTGCTTCTACTTCTAACTTGCGTTGTGGTGAATTAACCACTAACGATAATGGATGAAGCTCGCTGCCCACTTTTTCATTGCGCTTAGGACTAAAACCGTTACTGTTATTTTTACCCATTATATCGGGCTTACCCATAAAGAAAAATTTAGACATTATACTTATATAACCGTTCTACATTATTTAGACGGCGTATCCTAACAGCTTAGACATAATATAACTAAGATGTACGCACTATTAGCCAATTTAAATAGTGAAGTTAAAAGTAGCGTCAATAAGTATAACGACCTATCAAACTATCAAACTATCAAACTATCAATATTAAACTAAGCACTTAAATTAAAAGTGAGCATACCCATGGAAAGTTTAAAAATTGGATTATTAATATCGGCAAGTATTATTATACTTATTGGTTATTTACGCATTATTACAGATGAAAAAGGTAATATAAATTTAAATAATTATAGACTAACAGGGGGAGTATTATTGGTGTGCAAAGGGATATATACAGGCACGTGCGACCTGATTGCAGGTGAGACATCAAAAAATATGCAATCTGAATGTATTATTTATTTAGGCGTAATACTCTTTTTTATTGGTTTTAGTTTACAGCTAAACTAGTTATAGCTTTAAAAGTTAACAGTGGTTGTTTTTAAAGGTTAAAAATTTCAATTGTC
>JGI1221J13441_10001361_pt1 | contig 10414 bp, 9 predicted proteins | sample LakVidmifraction_4_FD_13441 | JGI IMG/M metagenome (IMG submission 13441) | reverse complement strand
GGTTTGGGAGCAACCGTTTAGGCAAAATCATAAACTTTCTATTGATGCCATCGTATATGCAATTGTAAGTTTGTTAGAGTACTGCCCTGGCTTAATTAAAAACTTTTTAACGCAAATAACCACCATATACCGCTTTAACGACAGTGCTTTAATGTTTATGTTTGAACTATTTAATAGCATTGAAAAAAGTGAAGGCTCACCGTTAGCGTCATCTGCAGAGCCTGAAATTGATCATCACTTTATTAATTTACTAGCACAATCAAAATACAGTAAGCAGCTTTGGTTAGCTTTACCCGCGCAGTGGCAACAAATATGTTTAGAGCATTTTATTCGCGGTGAGTTTTTTAATCTAACAGCTGAGCATTCATGGCCATCAATAGTAAAAAGTACTGCAACTGCTATTGAGCCAAGTAAGCGAATTTATTTAAACGAAAGCTTAGCTACGCTGCTGCAACAACCTGACTATAATGAACTACTCATTGATAAGTCGCACAGTAACTTAGCAATATTTAGTCAGGCTAATAGCCTTGCCATTGACGGCACTCATTTAGAATTAGCGCTGCAACAATTTAAAACGGGGTTAACGCTTTATCGTAAAACCTTTGTTAAGGGTAGCTATCCGTGTGAAATAAGCGGTTTACTGTATATGGTGTGTTTATATGCCAGTGGTACAGAAGCTGATTTAAAACAGCTAAAAACACATAAAAATTGGTATAACAAACAACTCGGCGAGCTCAGTAGTACAACGCAAGCCATTGAATTTTTGTTACTAGCACCCGAACAAGTAATAAGTTTTGAGCAGCGCTTACTACACGATACGATTGCAAACCTACAGGCAAACCCAAACGCACTAGCGCCTCTTTTTTGCCTATTACTGGCGTTAATAAAGCACGGCAGCGAAGAGCAAATTAATACCCTTAGAGACAACAGTAAACTGCTGAGCCAATTAATTCATTCAAGCCAACAGCATCAGCACTGGCTAGGTGAGCAATGCACGCATTTAGCAAATTGGCTAACGCACGATACGCCATTGCCAGATACCGGTTTATTACAGCATTTTAAACGCGTGCCACAATGGCAGCGTTGGTTAAATGAAATAAGCAAAATAGACACTCCAGCGCAAAATGAGCGCCTAGTTTGGCAGCTCGACCTTACCCATTTAGACCTGCCACTTATTCAAGCTAAAGTGCAAAAACACAACAGCAAAGGCGAATGGACTAAAGGCCGTAAAGTAAATATTTATGATCTTGACGATGATCAATACCGACATTTACTTAGCCCAGCCGATCATAATTTAGTGCAAGTAATTAGTAATCATGCGGGCTTTGGTTACAGTGAAGTACAAGCAACCAGCGCAGTGTTGCAAGCGCTAATTAACTTCAAAGGGCTTGAAGACATTAAAGGTAACTTAGTTACGCTTAACAAAGGTGAGTTTATAATTGAAATTGGGCAAAATATTAACGACTGTTACCAATTAATTATACAGCCTAAAATTACCGACATAGACGGCGACTTTTTACTTACCCACAGCCACGCGAATAGTTACCAAGTATTTGTAGTAGACGACAAACAACACAAACTAAATAGCTTGCTTGCTCAGCAACCTAATAACTTAACAGAAGAAAAACTGCCACAACTTAATGCGGCATTAGAGGCCTTGTCGGAGGATCATTATATTAGCAGTAGCCGCAGCGAGTTTTCTGCGGTTAATAACGTGCGCCAAGGGCTTGTTGATTTAGCCGCAGTAATTAAGTTAACCCCAATGGGTATAGACGTTAACTTTTATACTATGCCATTTGGTGTTGACGGCCCATGGGTTGAGCCCGCAATAGGCGCAATAACCTTAGCCTATAGCGATAACGAGCAAGCCGATAACAGCGTTGTAAAACGTGATTTAAAAGCAGAAAAACGCGCTTTAAAAAACCTACTTAGTAATTTAGCTGGCGTATTTGCCGATCAAGAGCATCCGCAGTATAACAGCGCGCATCAGCAGTTTTATTTACCAGAAGATATTAGCCAAGCCATAATACAATTAGAGGCCGCGCAAAAAGACAACGCACTAGTATTAAGTTGGGATGAAAACGCCCAAGGTATGAAGGTTGCCAATAGTAAGCACCTTTCTCTTAATTTAAATGATGATAACGATTGGCTCAGTGTTAGTGGTAAATTATCGCTTCCCGATGGTCAAATTATTGCTTTGCAAACACTCCTTAAAGCCCCGCGTCGTGGCAGTATTATAGAGTTTGACGAAAATAACTCGTTATTATTAGATCAGCGCCTAACTAACTTATTAAATCGCTTAGAGGGCATGCAAAGTAAAACTAAAAACGCCCCCGACGATCAACTTCGTATTGCTAATGCGCGCGCTCTTCCTTTGTATCACAGTGCTGCAGAATTGAGTGATGTTAGCTTTGGTGCAAACTGGCAACAGCGCTTAGCTAAATTTGAGCGCCCAAGTGAACCTGTATTACCCGCGTATTTAGTTAATATATTACGCGACTACCAAGTGGTTGGCGTAAAATGGTTAATGCAACTGGCTAACTGGGGGTTAAATGCCTGTTTAGCCGATGATATGGGCTTAGGTAAAACGCTACAAACACTCAACGTATTACAAATGCGCAGTGCTTTAGGTGCCAGCTTAGTTATAGCGCCAAAATCGGTATGTCATAACTGGCAGGTAGAGGCTGCGCGATTTACCCCTACCCTCAATATTAAAACTATTGATAATGCAGCCGCAACTGATGAGGTGCTAGCCGGTGCTACCGCTAATGACCTAGTAATTGTTAGTTATGGCTTATTACCTTTAATAGGGGATCAATTAGCTGCGTACGAATTTGCCAATATTGTACTAGACGAAGCACAAGCCATTAAAAATCCATTAAGCCTTCGCGCTAAAGCTGCTTTTGCACTTAATGGCCAGTTTAAAGTTGCGCTTTCGGGCACACCTATCGAAAATCATTTAGGTGAACTGTGGAGCCTATTTAACTTTTTAATGCCGGGTTTTTTACATTCATTAGCTGAGTTTAAAAAGCGCTTTGGTAATGCCGATAAAAATCAGCAGCAGGCTGATACGTTAAAAACATTAATTGCGCCGTTTATTTTACGCCGTAATAAAAAAACGGTACTTACCGAGTTACCCGATAAAACCGAAATAAACCTTACTTTTGCGCTCAGCGATAAAGAGCAAGCTCTTTACGAAGCCACTCGCTTAAACGCGCTTGAGCAAGCCAGCCAAGAAGACAGCCAATACATTACTATATTGGCGTCATTAACTAAATTGCGCCGCGCGTGTATTGCTCCGCAGTTATTAATTGAAAACAGTAAGTTACCGTCAAGTAAACTCGACACCGCCGAAGCAATAATTGAAGAATTACTTGAAAATGATCACCAAGCACTTATTTTTAGCCAGTTTGTTGATGTACTTAAATTAGTTGAACAGCGACTAAAAAAACGCGGTATAGCATATTGTTACCTTGATGGCAGCATGAGCAGCAACAAACGCAAGCAACAGGTTGATAAGTTTCAGGCAGGTGAGGCGCCTTTATTTTTAATTAGTTTAAAAGCTGGCGGCACCGGGCTTAATTTAACTGCCGCCGACTATGTGCTGCACTTAGATCCTTGGTGGAACCCCGCGGTTGAGCAGCAAGCCTCCGACAGAGCGCACCGCTTAGGGCAAACACGCCCTGTAACCGTGTATCGTTTAATTGCGCAAAACACCATAGAAGAAAAAATACTGCAACTGCATGAGCACAAACAAGCCCTTGCCGACAAAGTGCTCAGCGGCAGCAGCAACACCGGGCAATTATCAAAAGATCAGTTATTGTCTTTGTTGCAAAATCAGTAAAAATAAAGCGTTTAGTACTAAGTGCGATTTAAAGTCGCACTTACAATAAAATTTAAGCACAGCCATAGGTTTACTCGAAGTTGCTAAGCTTGCTGGCGCGATATTTTCAACGAAAATATAATTATTTAAATGTTTGCATTAGATACGCGTAATATGAGTAGACAAAAGCAAACGTACTTGGTTTTACTCGTAGGCGCTAAGCTTGCTGGCGCAATATTTTCAACGAAAATATAATTATTTAAATGTTTGCATTAGGTGTGCGCGGCAACAAGCTACTTGCCTACAATAATACCTCTGCTACGCGTTTTTTTAACTCTGGCAGTACCTCCTGTTCAAACCAAGGATTCTTTTTAAGCCAAATATTATTACGCGGGCTGGGGTGTGGTAGTACTAAATGGCTTGGCCAATAGTCACGCCACGATTTTACTAACTCAGTAAGCGGTAGCTTTTTAGTGTCGGGTAAATGATAAGCCTGAGCATACTTACCTAGCACAATAGTGAGCTGTAAATTAGGCAAGGCGGCTAAAAGCTGCGCGCGCCAAGCTGGGGCACATTCTTTACGTGGTGGTAAATCGCCCGACTTGCCTTTACCCGGATAGCAAAACCCCATAGGTAAAATTGCAATGTTATTGGCATCATAAAACTGATCGTTAGTAAGCCCTAACCACTGCCTTAGGCGTTCACCGCTTTGATCGTTAAACGGTATACCGCTTTGGTGTACTTTTATACCGGGCGCTTGGCCTGCAATTAATATTCGGGCGTTAGGGTTAAATTGTATAACGGGGCGCGCTCCTAACGGTAATTGCGGCTCGCAGATCACGCATTTACTAACTTGAGCTACTAATTCATTCAATTCTATCTTTTTTGACTGTTTTTCACTCAAATTTAGGCCTCTATTCGTTATTTGTGGTATTGAGTTGGTAAAAAATCGGTTTATTTTAGCGTGCCTAACTACTAGTTAGTATAATAGTGATCTATTACTGGTTATGCACTTAACCTGTTATATAACCTAGTGTTTTTCAGCCCATACTGCAAACTCATTACCGCTTGGCTCGGTAAAATGAAACCTACAACCGCCAGGAAATTCAAAAATAGGTTTAATTACTTTACCGCCGTATAAGGTTACTTTTCTTTGTGTTGCATGAATATCGCTGCTGTAAAAAACCAATAGCGCCCCACCCTCTTCAGTACTCGATTTTAACGGCGATTGGTAAAACCCACCATTAAGCTCTTGCCCGCTAAAAGCCGAGTAGTCTGGGCCGTAGTCGGTAAATTGCCAATTAAAAACTTGGCTAAAAAACGCTTTAGTTGCGGTTAAATTAGCGGCTGGAAACTCTACATAGTTTAGCTTTTCGTGATTATTCATCATTATTCTACTTACTATTTTTAAAGGGTAAATTAACCATAAACCTAAGTTAACTACCAAGCAAGGCGCTTAAGCGTATTTGGGATCAATATTATACTAAGTTAAAGTTAATTTACGCATGCAAATAGGAATCACTATCTTTTGCATTCATAAACTATATAATAGCACTTTTATTTTTCGCCATATTTAAGGGATTGACTCATTATGCAGGCTTCATCACTTAGTTTAGGGTCAACTAAGCTGCTTTTATTAAAGCCGCTTTTGATATTTCAGCACATAAGCCGTTTTAGTTATGCTTTTAAAGTGTGTTTACGCTTTTTTATTGCCATTGTCGGTGGCTACTTTTTTACTGCGGTGAGCTGTTCGCTACTGAGCGCTATTTTGCCACTAAATAAAGCGGATGCAGTTTTGATGAGCGTGTCGTTAAGTATTTTAATTTATACGCTGGTATTTATTTACGCTTTTTATGTTAAGTCATTAAAAACAGTATGGATCAGTATTTTACTAGCTACTGCAGCACAATTAAGTTTATTAGCACTAATAAAGGGTTGGGTATGAAGGATAGTTTTTTTCGTTCAATGACCTGGTTACATACCTGGGTTGGGTTATTAGTGTGTTGGTTACTTTATTTGATCTTTTTTTCTGGTACGTTGAGCTTTTTTAGAGACGAAATGAGTTTATGGAATCAGCCCGAAATTCATAATATTCAAGCACAAACTGATCGTATAAGTGCCCAAAAACAGCAAATAATTACAGGTTTTGATTACCTAAACGCTCAAGCAAGCAATGCTCCAAATTGGCGTATAACACTTCCTGAACAACGCGTACCTTACTTAACCTACGGCTTTGCAAAACCTAAAGAGCCGGGCCAGCGTAGAAGTAAATTTGAAGACACGCAATTAGATCCAAATACTATGCAGCCGCTTGCACCTTTTAGAGAAACCAAAGGCGGTAACTTTTTTTATCGCCTGCATTTTGATTTACATTACATAGATGTTATTTCAGCGCGCTGGATTGTGTGTTTTGCAAGTTTATTTATGCTGATTGCCATTGTGTCGGGGGTGGTGATCCACAAGCGTATTTTTAAAGATATGTTTACCTTTAGGCGCAATAAAGGCAGCCGTACATGGCTCGACGCTCATAATATAAGCTCAGTATTAGCCCTGCCCTTTCATTTAATGATTACCTACACTGGGTTAATTACCTTAATCTTTATGCTGTTTCCTTACCCGGCAGAAACTAGTTACGACAAAGGTATGCGAGACTTTTTTAATGATGTTACACCGCGTAATAATGTAACTGACAAAGCGCAGGGTGCAGCGCCTATGGTAAAAGTAAATAGCATTTTAGATCAACTTTATACTAAGTGGCCAAATGCTGATATTCGCCGTGTACAGGTAAGTAATCCTAATATGGCAGCATCAACTATCACTGTACTAGTTAGCCCACAAAAAGCATTTCGTGACCAAACGCCGCGGTTAATATTTAGTGGCGCCACAGGGGAGTTAGTAGCCCAAACCGATGAAGAACTAAGTGCAGGTAAAGCGCTTTATGAATCGTTAAACTCAATGCATACCGGGCGCTTAGCCGAACCCTTACTACGTTGGCTCTACTTTTTAGGAGGTATTGCGGGTTGTGTAATGATTGCCTCTGGCTGCATTATGTGGGCAAAACGCTTACGTGAGCGAATGAAAAAAAATGCGCATCCATCGTTTGGCTTAAAATTAGTCGAAGGATTAAACCTAGCTACTTTAATGGGGCTTCCTTTAGCTACCTGTGCGTTTTTTATTGCTAATAGAGTACTTAGCCTACAAGTTGCCGGGCGTGCTGATAAAGAAGTGTTGGCGTTCTTTTTAACCTGGCTTGTGGTGGCTATTGTAGCGCTTATAAAGCGCGATAGAGTGCAATGGCGAGTTATGGCGGCAATAAATAGCTTAGCCTGTTTAGCAGTGCCTGTAATTAATGCGCTAACAACTAACGGTAATATAGTTAGTTATTTAATAAATAAACAGTGGGCGTTATTCACCTTTGATGCGCTGTTTATACTCTCAGGCATATTGTTTTTTATACAAACCGAAAAATTACGTACTGCCAAGCCAACTACAAAAGCGATAAAAAAAAATACTAGTTCTGACTTAAAAGGACAAAAAGCATGATGGAGTTATTACAATTTAGCCTCTGTTTGCTGGCTTTTAACGCGTTTGCGTTGGCTAAATTTAATCATTTTAAAGATATTTTTAAAAAACGGCCGACTAATTTACAAAGAAAATACCTCCTAGTTACCGCTTGGATCAGTATTTTACTAAGTCTGCTCCTTTGTGTGAATGATCAAGGCGGGTATGGTACGTTGCTTTTTTGTGGTTATATGTCGCTAAGTGCTTTAATTATAATGGTTTTTTATAATTTTATAACTCAGCTTGTTAAAGTTTTTAGTGTGTTAAATTTGGTTGTAACAGCCTTAACTACTCTACTTTTAGTATTAAACTAGGCTAAGTTAGTAAAATACTGATCTGCTAATGTAGTTTTAAATAAGTAGTAAATAACTAAAATGGTAAGCTCATTGCTTGCCATTTTAGTTATTGCGAGCATTAAGTTTAAATAGTTATTACAATTGTTCTAGCGGTAAGTATTTACTGTAAACCCCCTTTACATTTATTTTTGCTTAACCCAAATAATTTGCTCAGTTGCAAAGCCTAAGTCTTTAACTGTTTTTAAAAAGTGCTCTTTTAACTCATCGCCTACCTGTGGCGTACGTGATAAAAACCATAAGTAATCTTTGTTATAACTCGTTATAAATGCATATTGGTAATCAGCTTGCTCAAGTTCAAAAATAACGTAAGCCCCATAAAATGGACCAAAAAACGATACTTTAAAATGTCCTATGTCAGAATCCCCCACAAATTTTGCAAGGCCTTGAGCATTCTTCCATTGTTGTTCTTTAGTAATATAGCCCTTATTAATTACCTTTACAGTGCCATCGTCATTAATAGTATAGTTAGCAGTAACCTGCTCCATACCCTCTTCGAACGAATGATTTAGCCGTGCTATTTCGTACCATTTACCTTGATATTTTTGTAAGTCAAAGTTTTTAACCGCAGTGATCCCTTCTGGCGGACTAGTACATGCACTGAGTGAAAATAGTGTAATGGTGAGTAAAAAATATTTTATTTTGTTCATTTAAGCTCCTTTTTGAGTGGTTATTAATATTACGTAATAGCTATAATAAAGTTTGCTAGCCGATTAAAAAAAATTGCTATAGGATCAATTAAATACTAGAGCAATTTAAAGATTTAATCATGAAAATTTGGGTAGATGCAGACGCGTGTCCAGTGGTTATCAAAGAAATACTTTTTAGGGCCGCTGAGCGCACACAAACCGAAACCATATTAGTGGCTAATCATGCCATGCGTATCCCGCCATCAAAATATATTAGCCGCTTACAAGTGTCTTCGGGTTTTGATATTGCTGATGACGAAATAGTAAAACGTATTGCTAAAGGTGACTTAGTGATCACCGGCGATATTCCACTGGCCAGTGAAGTAATAGACAACGGCGGGCAAGCACTCAACCCGCGTGGCGAGCTTTATACTACTGAGAATATTCGCTCAATACTTAATGTACGCGACTTTATGGATACCATGCGCTCGAGCGGCGTAGAAATGAGTGGCGGGCCGCCGCCGCTTAGCCAAACCGATCGCCAAAACTTTGCTAATAATCTCGATCGTATTTTAGCGCAAAATAAGGCAGGCTAATTTGAGCAAGCAGTTAATTGGTTTAGGTGACGAGCAATTTAACGTGGCGGTGTATGTAGCAAAGGCCCCGCCAATGCCCTACTTCGAAACGCTCAACAGCCTAGAGCCCGTTATTAATGAGCAAATAAATACTATAAACCAACATTGCGGTAATGGTTGGCGTAAAGTATTTAACGTATACGCTAAAGTATTGTTTGCCCTGCCTAGTGAGCATTACTCATTTGCAAAACAAGCGCCTACTTGGCAGCAATATCGCGATGAATTTTTACTTCAAAAAAACAGTAAAACCGCCCTACTGTTTAGCGCGCCTAATCTACTATTACTTCTGCAGATAAAGCTTCTAGCAATAAAAACCAACTGCACATAATTGCCGGGCGCACCCACGCTAAAAATTTACTCCAACACGGTAAATTACAAACGCAGTTTGATTGGCTCGATGACGAGTTTGCAATAGACGCTATTAATAATATTATTGTGTGCCCGTATTTTGATTACAGGCAACTAAGTAATATAAAAATAGCGAGGCTTAGCGAGCTAGTCGCGCAGCTAAAAGTCACTAAATAACACATTGTAAGGAACGACCATGGCCGGAATTTTAGCTAGTTAAACGAATTATTAAAATCAATGCAGCCTGTGCTTAAACAAGGTGAGTACATATTTTGCTGTTTGGCAGGCTCACTTGCCGATTATGTTCATTTAAACCCACTGGCCACTTACGTTGAAGAAGAAGGGCTAACCCTTATTTTGAAAGCTGAAACTGCCGATAAAGCAGGAATTACTTACGAGGGAAAATATAGTTTAATTACTCTTAACGTACATTCCAGCCTTGAGGCTGTAGGCTTAACAGCGGCAGTATCTGCCAAACTGACAGAGCATGGCATTAGCGCTAATGTGGTAGCTGCGTTTTATCACGACCATATTTTTGTACAAGCAGATAAAGCCCACGCAGCGTTAAATGCGCTGAAAGAGATTGGTTAGACTAGCTTGGCTTTAAATGTTAAATGAGAGCTATTTTAAGTTGATATACAATGATCTGAGTGATGGTGGCATTCGTTCTTCGGGTGGCGCTTAGCTTAACCGACCTGCGTTTTGTAACTTTCTTATGTTAAAGCTTTTAAAAGCGACGCTAAAAATTCTTTAAGATGACACCCATCCTAATATTTGCAATATCAGCATGATTAACTAAGCTCTGGCTAGAATTCTTTAAACAGACACCCACCCTAATATTTGTAATATCAGTGTAATTAACTATGCTCTTTTTAGAAAATTCTTTAAGATGACACCCATTTTAATATTTGTAATATCAGCATGATTAACTAAGCTCTGGCTAGAATTCTTTAAACAGACACCCATCTTAATATTTGTAATATCAGTGTAATTAACTATGCTCTGTTTAGTGCAATAATTAAGCAGGGTGTCACATGGCTATCGCAAGAAAACGTCAGGTTAGTT
>JGI1221J13441_10001353_pt1 | contig 10451 bp, 15 predicted proteins | sample LakVidmifraction_4_FD_13441 | JGI IMG/M metagenome (IMG submission 13441) | reverse complement strand
TCGGTACTGATAGTATCTGGCTATGAGGAAGAGTGGGAAATGGATAGAGAGGACTTAAAAGATGGTTACGTGTTCACTTATGTTATCAACTTAGACGCTCCATACTGCTCAGAGTTTGGAAGCATAATGACTAAACCTTCAATCGGTGGACTTGTAAGAGTAGGATAGGGAAGAGGGGCGAAAGCCCTTTATCCTATAAGAAGCGATTTAATCTTTAAAGATTAAGGGTATATTGTGCGATTGACTAAAAATAAAATAGGACTAAAGTCCTATATACACTACTACTTGATTATGATATACTAGTATTAACAGTAACAACAACGCATTGATTTTACAGGAGGATATACTATGAAAAAGAACGATTTAAGCTTTGTTGAAAGATTCATAAACCACGTTAATGATGATGAATGTGGTTGCTATACGGATGATGAGGGTTTCCATATTTGTGAGGAGCAAGAGGCACTTCACCGCATGGCACGTGAAGAAAAAGAACTTAAAGAAAATATTGTGGAAAAAGGACTTAACTTTGAAGCATTGAAAAGACGGTTTGGAGTAGTTGAATTTGAAGGTAAACAAATCTTTATGAAAGAAGATGCCTTTGCAGATGGAATAAATGACCAACCTATATATATCGCACATGCGATAGACAAGGAAGGAAATGACTACACCATCACATGGGAGCAGTACGAAACTGATTCAGAAAATGAGTGTTTTGTAGATGAGGATGGCGAGCCTATGGGTTCATGGGATGATGGCGCAAACGCTTGTAACTGGGATGAATACACAGTTGAAAAAAACACTTGACAAAAGGTTGTTGAGTGTGTTATACTTAAAGAGTAAGGAATTGATATTAGACACTTGGTTTCTTTCATTATTGTTACATACTCATACCACATTAGTCTGTGGTGTGAGTACCTTTTCAAACTGAATTGATTGTATATGTTAATGTGTAATCAATTGAGCCTGTAAAGTGCTCGTAAAGGTGCATTAAAGATTCATAGATTCATAGTGGGGGAGAGATTGTCTTTCCCCTACCTCCGTGACATTTCTCATAATCTTTAAAGATTAACTTTTTCCCCTTTTCAAAGTTTTTAGAGATTTTTTTCGAACAAAATCCATTGGAATTTTTTTCATAATTTTTTCCAATGGATTTTTTTGCATTTTTTTTCATATTTTTTTTCAGAAACACTTGACATTAGTTCTATTAGGGTGTATACTTAGTACATAGAAAACAATCAGACGGAGGTAATATTATGGGTAGAGCAGTAGGACATTGCAGAGGAAAAAGTTTTGTTGTGTACGATAGTAACAAAAAATCTTTAAGTGAATCAAAAGACACAGTTCAAGAGTGTATGAAGGACTGTGAAGTAAGTGAAAGCTGTGCCAAGGAAATACTAGAAGAGGAATTTCTAGAGACTCAGTCTTATGAACTTAGTTGTATCAAGGCAGAGTTAGCAAAGTGTGACCTGTTGTTCCTAAGCGGTGTTAATAGAGCGTGGAGAGAGTGGAACGTAGAGCATAGAATACACGTAACAATTTCATTCCAAGACTGGCTATATACAATAGAAAGTCTAGAAAATATATTCATCACAGAGGATTCATTTGGGCGTACTATTCTTATGGGGCGACAAGGTAATGACCATCATCAGCACTATGAGATAAGAGCAGTGACAGAAGCGGGCGTAGAGCGTTACAATCGCACTGGAAAAGGAGTGGGGAACAAAGAGACAACAGCAGATAAGTACACAACTAACTTGAGGCTCAGGAATAGGCTAGGTTGGACATAGAATAGAAAAATGGCAGTAGGGCTGACACAAACTCGTCGGCTCTATTGCTATATTGGTAGAAGTGGGGGAGAATTCACTGTTATATGCTAGAGATGGGAAAAATTCGCTGTTATATATGAGAAGTAGGATTATTTTTGCTGTTATATATGGGAACAGGTGTTCGTATTAATAGGAGGGGAACAGGTGTTCGTATGGGGGTCACTAATCTTTAAAGATTAACGAGCCAGCTTGGCACTTTAGCACGTTAATGCGATAAAGGATTGTTCTTTATAAAAACATTCAAATAAAGTATTGACTTTAGTATCTGTTGAGTGTATAATGATATTAGAGGTTAACAAGCCTACTAAATAACACGGAGGTAACAATTATGTTGAAATTAGGATTTATGACAGGGACTGCATGGCTTAAGGAAGTTATTGTTGAAGGAAGTATCAACGATGACCTTATGGCTATTATAGAGGAACATGTACAATCACACAAGGAAGATTTTAGAACGTACGAATATGAGGAGGCTTTACAATATTCGAACGGTGATGAATTATTGATGGATGCGGAGTATATGCCAATCAATGGCGGGGAGTACTATATCGACATGATTATAACATGCAAAGAGATATAGTATAGTCATTTGGATAGTAGGTATTTTACCTACTATCCTTTTTATATATAATCACTAATCTTTAAAGATTAAAGTGATAGCTTGGCACTTTAGCACATCAACGTATGAAAGGATTGTTCTTTATAAAAACATTCAAAAAAAGAGTTGACATTGATGTCTGTTGGGTGTACAATGATATTAGAGGTTAACAAAACCTACTAAATTTATACGGAGGTAGCACATGACATACTTAAATAAAACAAAAGAAAGAATGTTCTTCAAGAACAGTAATGGCAAAGAATATGAGGTTATAAGGGTTGACTTTAGAGCCAACGTGGCGTTGTTATTGCCACTTAAGACAACATGGGAAGATGCACCTTATCTAGTTGTGACTGGCTTCAATCCAACTACAGACAGTTGGGATAGNGGTATTTATGACTTGACATTAGAAGAGGCAACCGAGTGTTTCAACGAGAAAGTATAAAGAGAAGGGGCAGTTGCCCCTTTTTCTCTTTACATACAACTATTAATCTTTAAAGATTAAATTGTACGTTTAATAGTGTAAAATAGCCAAATGAGCCCAATAAGGCGTATTCTACCCTATTTAGCCCAATATAGTGTAGAATCTTTAAAGATTAAGGTAAATAATAGTAAAAATAGGGTATTTTAGGCTTTAAAACCGCTCTTTTAATAAAACAGCGGTAGTAGCGTTATAATTACCCAAATAGCCCATTAAACCACTAATCTTTAAAGATTGAAGCATAAATAATAAAAATAGGACTAAAGTCCTATATACTACCGTTACTCTAAGGTGTACAATGATATTAGAAGTTAAGTGATTGACTTACTAATTTATACGGAGGTAACAAATTATGAATGAATATAAATTTTACGTTTTCTATGGAATGACGGAGGAATTTGAAAGTCCTCAAGAGGCGGTAGAGGCTTTCAATAGAGTTAAGGATAGCAATGATTACGTTGCTATTGGCGTAACGAGAGATAGAGCACTAGACCTATATCCTGTTACTTGTGATTTACTAGTCAAAAGAAAGAATAAGGTTTTTATATCGAATGATATAAAAACAAGTGAGATGAAAAACGACTCACTAATCACAATCAATACAATAAACATATTGAAAGAGGCGTTCAACTTATAAACACGAGAGAGAGAAATTCTCTCTCTTTTATATGGTCGTTAATCTTTAAAGATTAACGACTTAGCTTAGCACTTTAGCACGTTGATGTATTAAAGGATTGTTCTTTATAAAAACATTCAAATAAAGTATTGACTTTAGTATTCATACATGATACAATGATATTAGAAACAAGGGCAGTAGCCCACGGAGGTATCACCATGGCATTATTATATAAAGAACATATTGAAAAAGCAGAGTATCCAACTAATAGTGATTACCATATGAAAGAACTAGAGAGTATCGTAAATGCTCGTAAACGTGGTATAATGACACGTGCAGAGTATAGGAAGTGTAGGAGAGAGATAGAAGACAAGCTCTTCGACTTCCAAGATAGACTAGAAGAGAAGAGGGAGCTAGAACTAGAATTATAAGATATGGATTGCAGAGCTTAAGCTCTGTTTTTCCTTTGTGGTATAGGTTAATCTTTAAAGATTAAGGGTTAATTATATATCCATATAGGTCTAAAGTCCTATATAGTTTAATGTATATATATGTTATAATATTATTAGGAGTTAAATAAATAATTAATTAACTCACTAAATAACACGGAGGTAACATATGGACATGGGAAAAACAAATATTAAAGTCAAAGGACATACTGGAAAATGGTATGAGATAAATAGGACACAAAGAGGCGGTAGGACGCTATTCCTTATGGAACATCAATTCTATGGAGACAACGCTCCATGCGTGATAATAGACAAGGATAATACATTAATCATGGAGGAGGTATGGAATGGTTTCGATGATTACGATGAGGCGGTCGAGAGTGGACACCAACTAATATACTAAAAACAAAGGGGACACGAACAAGTGTTCCCTTATTACTATATCATATAGTTAATCTTTAAAGATTAGTAAAAAATAGAAAGGGAAAGCTTCTTCCCTCTCTACTACTCTGCTACTCTGCTTCCCCTTCTTCCTCTGCTTCTCTGTCGAATGCCTCAGCAGAGAAGAAGTAATCGTCTGTCATGTCAACACCTCCAAAACCTTCTGGAAATCTTTCTGTAATATCTGGAATATATTGGCTCATAATGTATTACCTCCTGTAAATTTAGTAGGTTTACTTAACCTCTAAATACATTATATCACAACAAAACACCAAATGCAAGTAAAATATTGCACAAACATATAGTTAAATAAAGCCACATTTTTGTGCATGTTTTTCCTTGATATATACTATATAGTTAATCTTTAAAGATTAATGAATATTATATTACGAAAACTAGTACTATATACCTATAAAAAAAGTGTTGACATCAATATATAGATGTGATACAATGATATTAGATAAGGACAACAGTCCACGGAGGTTAATAATATGAATATTAAGTTTGCAAAGACATTACACGGTAACAATAAGGCTATAAAGCTTTTGAATTCAGACGGTAAAACATTCTTAAAAGAGTGTTTGAGATATGGAGTTATTGTAAGTGATTTTGAGTACGATTGTAAAGACGTAGGAAGCTACTACGAGGGTTTCAATAGAACTTATGAGATATTCTACAGTGGTTTGATTTGCACTGTTAGAATGCAAAACGGAGAGGTTAAAGAGTATGGATGTGGAACGACTGATACTCTAGAAAAAGAGAAGATTTTAGAAATAATAAATGGATAATATAAAATAAGGGGAACAAACGTTCCCTTTATTTATTATGGATATGGTTAATCTTTAAAGATTAAGGCTAGTTATATATTCATATAGGACTAAAGTCCTATATGAATCAATATGAATAAGTGCTATAATAGTATTAGGAGTTAAATAATTAACTCACTAAACAACACGGAGGTAACAATTATGAATATCATTAAAACAGAAAACAACGGCAATTGTACACTAGTGGACGGATGGCTCAACTATGGGGATGTGTCCTTGATTCATGGAGTTATATTAATCAATAAAGAGTCAGAAAATTGCTTTAGAGTAATAAAAACAGACTATGACTGTGATGGAGAACAGCATATTCTATATGATTTATTTGTTGATATATCAGATAGTTGGATTGATTGGAATGGTATAAAGGAATCATGTGATACCGACTTAAGCGATGAATATCAAAAAGTAGTTGACTTAACTTGGTATGTATCATTTGAAAATTTTGGTAGTATGGAATATATGAGCTATAATGAAATGGAAAAACAACTTTTTGATGATTATGTAGTAATTAAAAAGTTGACTGAATAATATAAAATAAGGGGAACATTTGTTCCCTTTATTTATTATGGATATGGTTAATCTTTAAAGATTGAGGTATGAGCTTGAAGAGGCACTTCGACACGTTAATATACTAAAGAATTGCACTTTATAGAAACATTCAAATAAAGTGTTGACATCAACACTTATTAGGTGTATAATTATATTAGAGGTTAACAAAACCTACTAAATAACACGGAGGTAATACATTATGAAAAAGTACTTTCCAATAGTAGAAATTTTTGGTGAAACAGAATTAGCAAGTCACTTGAAAGTTAATATTGATTATGAATTAGGTGGCTATAGTTACGCCACAGGTAGAAAATCGAGACGTGGATATTATGTATATGTTACACCAGTTACGATTAAAAAACATGATACGTATAACAGTGAATCTTTAATCATGTTTAGTGGATTCAAGACTCTTTTAAAAGAGGTTAAGCGTCAAAGCAAGAGTGCTGTTATAGAAGTTGAACAACTATTCACTGATGAAAGCAAATTCAAAGCGTTGCAAGTGATGGTTAAGCACCAACTACAAAGTCAATATGTAATTGACTTTGAAAACCCTAGTGAAAACTAGGGTTTTAATCTTTATGGGTGAGTTAATCTTTAAAGATTAAGGTATAGACTCTGCGATTCGTTCACACATTATTCATAAATTGTTTACATATTGTTTACAATTTAACTATTGACTTTGTTCTGTATAGGTGGTATACTATGTATAGAGGTTGAAACAAGCGGAGTGATTGAGTCACTCTTAGCATCGGTTGGTAACTATTGAGATAGTAAGCTACAAAGCTTATATAAATCCATTAAATTGGAAAAAGCCGACTCCGCTATATAAACTAGTAGACTAAAGACAACCTACAACCCTTGAGAGTAGGCGTGGACTAAGCGAGGGTAACAAGAGAGACTTGAGAAAGTCTCTTTTTACTGTATGGGTAGTTAATCTTTAAAGATTAAGGTATGGACTTCATATGAAACTAGGTCTATAGTCCTATATACTATCCACGTTACACATGATATACTATATTTACAAGTAAGGCATTCAAGTAAGCACTTAAAAAGAATTTGAAAAGAATTTAAAATAAGTGTTGACAACGGTTTGAGAGTGTGATATACTTAGTATAAGTTAGTAAGGCAGTTGCGAAAAAGTAAGCTTCGGTAGGGCGTTAGAGGTTCGAATCCTCAAAGAGCTTTAAGCAACAGATACCACGGTTATACAGACGGCTCTACGGTGATATAGTTTGTGAGGTTCGATTCCTCGAAGAGATTTGTATAGTTGGAAGTATCTAGCCTTTAACTTAATAAAATGACCCAACGGTCAAGAGAAGAGGCAACAAATGAGTAAAGAAATGATTAGCAAGTTAAANNGNNTGAGGGTTAATGCTTTCGTGTTTGGCTTTGCATTTGGTGTTNTAATGGCACTTNCAACNTGNTCNGTAGTATTNTTTACACANATGTAATAANGCGTATAAGCTCGTTAGAGGGCTTGACTATATAATTACCATATTGAACAAATCGCCATAGGTTTTGCCGCCTATGGCGTACCTCCGAGCATGTTCGTCAATCTTTAAAGATTAATAAATGAACTCAAAAAGAATTTAAAAAGAATTCAAAAAAGTGTTGACATTAATATCTATACGTGATACAATGATATTAGAAACAAGGGCAGTAGCCCACGGAGGTATCACTATGAAAGCTAACACTAGAAAATTCTACAAGAAAGCCGCTAACAAAGCGACGAGAAAGACCACATTTGTTAGCGGTGGTTCATTCAAGAAGGTATACGAGACCTACAATATAAAAAGAACGTAAGAGAGAGGCGAAAGCCTTTTTCTTTTGTCATAAGTGCTTAATCTTTAAAGATTAACGAATATATGCTTGCAAAAACTAGGACTAAAGACCTATATAAGTCAACCGTTGAATATGATACAATATATTTAGAGGTTGATAAACCTACTAAGTTATACGGAGGTAACATATTATGAACGATTATCTAATACTAAGCCAAAAGAACTTTACGGAGAGGGTTAAAATGTGTATAGAAATATTTGCAAGTGAGTGTGATTTAGCTGAACCGCTTACTTCCATTCCAATTGAAATTAGCACTAGAATGACCATAGGACATGGCTATTTTCAATATAGAGGTAAAGAGGCTCTTAAGCTCAAATTTACAGATAAAATGTTAGATGGTAGATGGAATATTGACTACGTAGATGAAATAATCAAACATGAGGTTATTCACTACTTACTATTCAAACTAGGATATTATAAAGAAAGTCATGGCATTATGTTTCAAAAATACTGTAGAAAGCTAGGTTGTAGTTTAACCACAGGTCATTCAAACCCTATTGAATCAAGTATATGTAATAAAATTACTAAGAGTGACCCTAAATCAAGTAAAAAAATGTACGCTGTAAAGTGTATGAATTGTGGAATGCGACACGAACGCAAGACCTTATCTAGGGTTATAACGCATCCACAAGACTATAGATGTAAATGTAAAGGTATCTTAAAGAGAGAAGTATAACCCAATAAGAAGAAAAGTGAAAACTGATTGCAATAGTCAGTTTTCACTTTTTAGGTAGGTTAATCTTTAAAGATTAAGGAGTTAGCTTGGCACTCTGTTGTAGTAACGTGTCAAAGGATTGTTCTTTATAAAAACATTCAAATAAAGTGTTGACATCAATACTTGTTAGGTGTATAATTGTATTAGAGGTTAACACAACCTACTAAACAACACGGAGGTAACAATTATGAGAATAAACTTTATGGAAACTAGGCTAATAAAAGAGAAGGGTGTTAACTATGACAATATGATATCAATTAACAACCCTGAATCCATAGTGGAAGCACTTAATTCACTAATGGATATGGACACGTTAACGGTTGAAAAACTGGTTCTTGTGTGCTTAGATACTAAAAATAAGATTATGAGCATTAACCAAATATCACAAGGAACAGTTAATGCTAGTCTTGTAAGTCCTAGGGAAGTATTCCAAATGGCATTACTACAAGGTGCTTCAAGTATTGTTGTAGCACATAATCATCCTAGCGGTAACGTAGAACCTAGTAGTGAAGATATAAACGTTACATCAAGGCTAGAAGAGGCAGGAAAGATACTAGGTGTAAAGTTATTAGACCATCTAATCATAGGTGATGGAAGACATGTAAGCTTAAGGGAAAAAGGATACATAGGATAGAAAAGAGATAGAAAGAAGGTGAAAGCCTTCTTTTTATTGTTATGATACGTTAATCTTTAAAGATTAATGGAAGAAGCGGCTCTTGTAAAGATAGGACTAAAGTCCTATGTACTTCAACTATTACTTGTGGTATACTTTGTATAGGAGTTGAGCACATCAGCTTACTAAATTACATGGAGGCAACAAATGAAAAATAAAATAGCTATAGTATCCGACCTTTTAGTCAATAGAGACTTCACGGAGGACGAGAAAAAAGACATCAAGAAAGCAATGAACGCTAAGAAGTGGGCAAGCTTCTTATGCGGTGAGTATAAAAGCAAAGAGAAGCTTAATAACTTCTACAATGCGGTGATATAGTGAAATGGGCGATAATCAGAATAACACTATTCACCATATATGCCTTGGTGACATCATGAAAAAGATTATGCTCTATTTGGTAACAGGTGGGTTCATGAGTATTGTAGAATAAAAAAAATTGAGTGTAGAAATATGCTCAATTTTTTTCATATTTTTTTCCGAGTAAATTTTTTCTCAATTTTTTTCATATTTTTTTTCGATATGATATCACTAATCTTTAAAGATTAACTTTTAGTAAGAAGCGGCTACAAAAGAATTCGAAATAAGTGTTGACATTTATTTTATATGTGGTATAATAGTATTAGGAGTTGAATATATCAGCTTACTAAATATCACGGAGGTAGTATTATGAATGGAAAATCACTTAAAAAAACAGATATCGTGGCGATAGAAGAAATTAAAAAAGAAAGAAAATATCGAACTTGAGTGCTACATAGACGAGAACGGAAAAGTTAAAACAACAATTTTGGTTGATGGGAGAATAAAACCCACATTAGATGGTTGTATATTTGATAGAGTAGATAGGGTTGGTATGTTGGATTCAGTGGTTGAGTTCATGTTGGATAATAACCTTTACATTATCACACTGTCGCACTGTACTGGAGGCTATGCGTCATCAGGTATGAGTAGAGACGAAAACAATAACTTCTACTCATTTAAACAATCAAACGGTTTTGAAGCATTTGTAAACTTAGAAAGGTTAGTGTATAAAACAATTTAAAAAGTAAATAATAGTGCTAAGCTAACACAACGTTAAGTGTTGTGTTAGCTTTTAAGCTTGGACGTTGCGTTAATCTTTAAAGATTGTTGGTGGTTGTTACTTGTGTGGGTCGGGGCGGGCGGTCTGTCACACCTTGGCAACCACCGAGGATTTTGCTGTTATATAGGTGTGAACCAACGCCGACGCCTCTGTTATATAGAGCTCTCTGTTATATGGGCACTTTACTGTTATATATAATTAACGTATTAACGTGGTGACGCTTTAACGCTTTAACGTATTAACGTGGTGACGCTTTAACGTGGTAAAGTGGGGGCAACTTTGTTAAAAATTTAACAATCTCAAAACTTTGTTAAAAATTTAACAATCTCAAAACTTTGTTAAAAATTTAACAA
>JGI1221J13441_10001352_pt1 | contig 10452 bp, 16 predicted proteins | sample LakVidmifraction_4_FD_13441 | JGI IMG/M metagenome (IMG submission 13441) | reverse complement strand
AATTACGCGAGTATTGGGTAGTGGTCGCTACGACACGAAAGCCTCCTATCTCAATCAAAAAATGACAGATGCCTTTCATGTAGAAGATCTAAGTTTAGAAAAAGCAGTCTTACATCCCGAAAGCATCAAACGACAATTCGATAAAGATTTAAAACAATTATTAACCGTTGAGTAGGAGTTACATTGGAGTTGCAGTTAACTGATTATGCTAAGAAGTTACTAAATGAATTTTATTGTTTACCGGGGGAGTCAATCGAAGAACTATACGAACGCTGCGCTGACGCCTGGTCTAGGTTCCTAGGTGTTCAGGATGTTGAACTTAAGTCCAGGCTGCTTGAGTACTTTTATAGGCAATGGCTAGTCCCAGCGAGCCCAGTCTTGTCTAATGCTCCAGATAAAGCCGGTAACGTTAAGGGCCTTCCGATCAGTTGTTTTTTGTCTAGCAACGAAGATACCGTTCAAGGTCTAATTGACCATACCGCTGAAACGAGATGGCTCACGGTTAAGGGTGGTGGAGTGGGTGGTTACTGGGGTAATATTCGCTCTGCTTATTCTAAAATAGGAAAGACAGGCGGTAATCCAGTGGGGGTCATTCCACATTTGATGGGAATCGCTGCCGATATGCTCGCCTATAAACAAGGGAATACGAGAAAGGGATCATATGCTGCTTATCTTGATATTAGCCATCCCGACATTGAAGAGTTTATTGAAATTCGTAAAGGAACTGGTGATCGTTTTCGTAGAAACTCTAGCATCAATCATGCAGTTATTATTCCTGATAGTTTTATGCGAGCTGTTATTGAAAATCAAAGATGGGACTTAATCGATCCCCATACCAAAGAAAAGGTAAAGGATCTTAATCCAAGAAAGTTACTCCATAAGCTAATTGAAATCAGGGCTGAGACTGGTGAACCGTACATTCTATTCATCGATAATGTAAATCGGGCAATACCAACTGAATTAAAAGATCTCGGTTATATCGTGAAGCAATCAAACCTTTGCATCGAAATCATGCAAATGACTGATGAAAAACGAACAGCAGTTTGTTGCCTCAGTTCGGTGAACCTGGAGAAATTTGACGAATGGAAAGATTCACAAATGATCGAAGACTCAATACGAATGCTGGATAATATCCTAGAGTATTTTATTGCGAATGCCGGACCTGAGCTAGTAAAATCGGTACTCGGTGCTAAAGAAGAGCGAAGTCTTGGGCTGGGCACAATGGGCTTCCATAGCTTACTACAATCCAAAATGCTTAGTTTTGAAAGCTCGGAAGCTAAAAAACTAAATAAAGAAGTGTTTAGTTTAATTAAAGCTAAGGCAGTTGCGTCAAGTCAAGTTTTAGGAACTGAACGTGGGTTACCTAAATTTAACCACAACGGCCAGCGCAACGCCCATCTTTTAGCGATTGCACCAAACAGCAACAACAGTCTTTTAGCTAACGTCAGTCCAAGCATTGAACCAATCCAGGATAACTACATGGCTCTGGACACGAGAGCTGGAACTCAAGTGAAAAAGAATGCCCACCTAGAACGACTGCTAGAATCTAAAGAACAAAGCAGTCCTGAAGTTTGGGCTACTATTTTAGATAATTCTGGATCTGTTCAGCATTTGGATTGCTTGTCGTTGAATGAAAAGAACGTGTTTAAAACTGCGTTTGAAGTTGATCAGACGGTAATTATTGAATTGGCTGCGGATCGACAAAAGCATATTTGCCAAAGCCAAAGCCTGAATCTTTTCTATAAACCAACAGAGAAGAAATCCAGGATCGAAAAGGATATCTTTACTGCGTGGAAATCTGGCGTGAAGAGTCTTTACTATCAGCGAGGGTTAAATAAAAACAAAGTAGATAATATGAACAACAAGGTTGAACTCGTTGTCGATAAGCCAAAGGACAGCCCTTACGAATGTGTCGGATGTGAATCGTGATTTCTAAGCCGACTGAAGGAGCTACTAAATGAACAAAATTCTACAGGTAAACAAAGCATACAAACCCTTTATCTTTCCTTGGGCTGATCAAATCAGACAGGACCATGAAGGGGCTCATTGGACCACCCAGGAAGTTAAAAACCTTGGCGATGACGAAGTTCAATTCAAAACCAAACTAAGTTCCGGTCAGCGTGAGTTCATAGTGAACATCCTAAAAATGTTTACCCAAAGCGATGTCCAAGTTGGAAAGGTTTATCAAGAAATCCTAATTCCAAAAATTAAGAACAACGAGGTTCGCTGCATGTATTCAAGCTTTGTTGCTAGAGAGGCTTTGCACCAGGAAGCCTATGCTCTATTAAATGATACCTTGGGATTACCTGATAAAATTTATAGTGAGTTCCTAACTAACCCCAGCCTAAAAAAGAAATACGACATTCTGGATATAGATCCAAACGATTATACAGCTAAAGGTGATGATGAAAGATTGGCTGCGATCAAAGAAGTCGCAGGTAAGATGGTTTTCCTTGAAGGCGTGTCCCTGTTCGCAAGCTTCATTATGCTCATGAACTTTAGACGGTCTGAATCGGGTGGCCTAATGAGTGGGATGTGTTCTGTTGTTGATTGGTCCGTTCGGGATGAGAATATTCACGTCAAAGGGCACCTAGCTCTTTTGAATTCAATTGGGCGACCTAATGCTAATGTGATGAAAGCTTTCGCTCAAAAGGTGGTTGAAGCTGAAGATGAGTTTATTGATTTCACTTTTAGTAACTATGATATTCCGGGGCTGACTAAAGAAGAAGTGAAGCAATACATCAGGTTTTTAACGGATCGCCGACTAATCGAAATGGGGATCAAGGGAATCTACAAGGTAAAGACCAATCCAATTTCTTGGGTTGATGAAGTATTCCTAGCCAACAAGTTTGGTAACTTTTTTGAATCAACCATTACTGAGTATTCTAAAGATAGCCTAACTGGGGATTGGATGACTGAACATGATTACGCAAGTTACACATAGAGTAATTACTTGAATCTGACTAGGATATATGCTAATATTAATATATGCGTGTATTTCTAATACTAATGTGCCTGGCGGTGACCGTTATCTTGTCCACGAAAATATTCGTGACTCAGTTTTACAATTCCAACAGGTTACATAAAGAACTATACATTTTAGGCTGTGTTCAGGGAAATACTGAAGCTTCTATTAAAGCTCAGGAAGCTAATTGTCTGGATAAATGGACAGCGGGGGATAGGTAGAAAAAAGTGAACAAGCTCACCTTTGCCTATTGGATTCTCAATGAAGAACCTTACCTGGCTGAGTATCTGGAGTTCCATAAACTCCAAGGCGTTGACCATTTTATCTTATATGACAATGGATCAACTGACGGGACAAAGGCAATTCTAGAGCCTTACATTAAGTCTGGACTGGTTGAGTTCAGAACCTACCCAGATCATGTAAAGCAACGTAATAATTTCTGGATGATGGAAACCTTAGTCAATGAACAGATTGGTAAGACCGAGTGGATTCATTTTGGTGCTTTGGATGAAAGGGTCTTTAGTCCTGACGGTGTAAAGCTGACAGACGTATTAAAGGACTATCATCGATTTGGTGGGCTTTGTGTAGGCTGGGAAGAGTTTAATAGTTCAGGCAACGAAACTAAAGCACCGGGCATCATTACTGACCGATTTACCGTCACCAGTAAGGATACGGCTCAGCATATTAAAACCATCGTTCGCCCAGAATGTGTGATTAATCACGAAGGTGATCCACACAATTTTCATTTTAAACCAGGCTTCATGTCGGTCGATGAAAACTGTAACCAAGTTCGCGGACCTTGGAACACCACAAATCCATACACCTTTAATAAGGTTAAAAACCACCACTACAGAACTTTGAGTAAAGAAGAGTTCAACCTAAAGATGAACAAAGGACTTTTAGATCACGCTGGTCAAGAAAACATAAGGCGCCCCGACGCCGATCAGCAATGGGACTGGTGTCACAATAAAACTGAACTAGGTTCGAACGATCAACTGAAGATTTGGTCAGGTCAAGTTAAAGATGGGCTGTGGAAAACCTATCAGGACCACCCCGAACTCTATTCCAAAATTAAAGAATGGTATGACATTAAATGAAATTCAAAGTAGGTGATGAACTCACGCCTTCCGCCACCTTTGGTGAAAGGTCCCACCACTATAAAATTACCAGTACTGATAATAATGCTTACACCCTTATCCCAATCCATAACCTAACCTCAATTGCTGGTGAGCCAATTCTTTGGGACATGAAATGGACTCACTATTGGATTCTACATCCAGAATATCAAATTCGACAGCAATTCAACGAAGACTTGAAAGCTCTACTCGAGTGATTAAATTCTTAAAACATCGATGTAATGACCCCAAAGACATCAATCCGAAATTTGGTGCCGAGGTAGATGTTTGGAACTTCAATGATAAATTGGTACTTAGTCATTACGCACCTAGTAACGGTAAATTAGAAAATAATCACCATTACTTATTAAATGATATCCCAATTGATCAATATGTAGCAATTAATGCAAAATCAACCGATTTAATCTATCTATGTGATGGATTGGTGCATAGGAGTAATTACTTCGTTTTTGATTGCGCCGTTCCCGAAGCCATCAGGTTAGCCGAATTAGGGCTTAGGGTTTTCACTAGGCAATCGGAATATGAAAACGTTCCAAGTTTCTATAACAAAGCCGTAGGCGTTTGGATGGACCAATTTGAGACGGATTGGGTTAATGATATCAGTATTAACCAGCATTTAACAAATACTAAGGAAGTCGCGATTGTAAGCCCCGAGCTTCACGGAAGAGACCCTAAGCAATTTTGGTTTCAACTAAAGCAAATGAAACTTAATGGTGATGTTTGGCTTTGCACAAAACTTCCAGATGAAGCCGAGGTGTTTTTCGATGATACTACTGAACTGGTTAATCAAGAAAGTTAACCCCACTTATTATTGGGCTAAAGAGCTTCAAAAATATACTAAGTTTAAAGTCAACGATTTAGTTAAGTATGACGATGAAACCTATAGCGTGAAAATTAGGGGTCATGTAACTGTTAATCGGCGAGTTAAAGTTGTTGGGTTTGAGATCAAGAGAAACTACGATTCAATCCTAGAACAGTTAGCCAACGCCCATTATATTTACTTCGACCCAAAGCTGAAGGTTTATTCTACCTACCAGATCTCGAGTGCTGACGAAGAGTGGGAACTCGACGCTGAAGCGACAGTGGGCACTAGCTTCAATGCTGAACTTAAGGATCTATTGAAATGATCAAGGCTGTGATGTTTGACCTTGACGGTGTACTACTCGACGCTAAAGAGTGGCATTACCACGCTTTGAACTCCGCACTGTCTAGTCAAGACTTACCTCAAATCAGCCTCAACGATCACCTAACTATATTCGACGGCTTACCAACTAAAATCAAGCTCCGAATGCTAGGCGTTGATTCCGAATTAGCAAGCATCGTTGAAAAGGAAAAACAGTTTTATACACAACAATTAATTAGAACTGAATATAAGCAAAATCTAGATACTTTAAATGCTTTAAAGATATTAAAGAATGAAGGCTATGTCCTAGCTCTTTGTTCCAATTCAGTTCGCTCAACCGTTGATCTATTTTTGGATGTCTCTGATTATGGTTATTATTTCNATTTATCACTATCAAATAATGACGTTAAAAAGGCAAAACCAAGTCCAGAAATCTACGAACGTGGTTTGTTTGAACTGGACCTAAATCCAAAAGAGACTTTGGTGCTCGAAGATAACGACAATGGGATTAGGGCGGTAGTTGACGCTGGTTGTAATCTATTGAGGGTTGATGGTGGCGTTAGGCAAGTCACATATCGCTTTATTAAAGATGAAATCGGGAGATTGAATGGTCGAGTTTAAAGTTGGTGATGTGTTGATGTATAAAAACCCCAATTCAGCCTCGATTTATCGTGAAATAATTATTGATAGATCTTTAGATAGCCTCGGTAATGAAACTCATTCAGTGAAGGTACTAGATTCCGACCATCAGGGTGAAATCGGTAGGATCAGTGTTTTCGATATTAAGACTCAGCACCGAGAAATGATCATCGATTATATATTTTACATTAGAAAACAATTCAACGACGATCTTAAGGAGCTACTTAAATGATTAAAATTGTAATTCCCATGGCCGGCAATGGTAGTCGCTTTAGAGCCGCAGGCTACCTTGACCCAAAACCGTTTATCATGGTCGATGGTAAGCGAATGATTGAACTAGTAATTGAGAATTTAACCCCAAAGACTGAGCATCAGTTCATCTTCATCGCTCAACGGGAGCACTTGGATTGTTATGGTGGTTATGAAATCTTAAACAACGCCGCTCCTGGCTGNGTAATCGTCCCAATCAACGGAGTGACTGAAGGGGCGGCTTGTTCTGTACTTTTAGCTAAAGACCATATCGATTGCCTTGATGAACTTCTAGTTGCCAATAGCGATCAATTAATCAACTTCAGTATTGATGATTTTCTTAGTGATGCTCGTCTCTTCGACGCGACTATCATGACCATGCTTAGGAATGAGTCTAAATGGAGCTTTGTTGGAAAGAACCCAAAGGGTGAAGTTACTAGAGTTGTTGAAAAACATCCCATAAGCGAAGAAGCAACAACTGGTGTATATTTTTTCCAGTATGGTTCGGACTTTGTTTCTGGGGTTGAATCCATGATTAAGTTTAATCTTCGCCACAATAACGAGTTTTACGTTGCCCCCGTCTATAACGAGTTAATTCAGGTTGGTAAAGAAATCGGCACTGTTATGATTCCGACTGATCAATTCCACGGGCTAGGCACTCCTGAAGACCTAGAACTATACCTAAGTAAAACGTAAGCGGTTTGGGAAGGACGTATTGCTAGGCGTGTGAGGGGATGTTAACTGATGGGTATCGATTTCGGTCATGAACACTCGACCACCGGTAATGGAATCAACCCTCATTGGCCAATGCCCGTTAAATATCCAGATCTGACCCACCTTAGGTTCATGGTAGGATGACATTGTAAGATCCTAGATTATAGTTCCAGTAGTCACCAATCAGCCTATACTTAACTGTAAGTCTTCTAAGTGCGTCGTAGTTTGCTGGTTTAGCTTTGGACCAAGACTCGTGGTGGATTAGTTCGTGACCGGCTAGGACTAGAGCGGGCTTCTTTAACGCCAAGCAAAGATCAACATCATCATAGCACCAGTGAAATTGCGTATCGAATCTGCCAATGGCTTCGAATTCTGACTTACGAACTAGCAAGCAAGCGCCAGTGGCTGCTTGATAAAGTCTGCTTTGTTTACAGACCATTTCAGAATCGATTCCTTGTAATTTATCAAAAGGAAATCCAAGATTGAAAGCTGAACCGTTTTCATTGAACACTATACCGCAGTGCTGAATTTTTCCGTTTGGATAGCGTAGGACGGCGCCAACTGACCCGATGTCGGGATTGTTGTCCAAAGCCTCAACCATCGGTTTAAGGAAGTCTGACTTCGCCTCGATGTCGTTATTGAGAAACAGTAAATATTCCCCAGTAGTTTCACCAATTAAGTCGTTATTCATCTCAGCAAAGTTGCCTACGTTTTTAGCTAGGATGATATCCAGTTGCTGATTGCTATTTAACTCAACTCTTTGCAGGAACTCTAGAGAGCCGTCTTCACTTGAATTTTCTCTAATGATCCATTGGAATGGAATCGATGTGCAATGTTTCAAAACTGATTCGACGCAGGGTTTAAGAACGCCCAACCCTTTGTATGTGAGAGTAACAATTGATACTTTATTCATCACCAAGCAGAGCCTTCAAGTCTTTGTTGAATTGTTCAGAAATCATACTAACCACATCGAGCTCCATTTGATTAAACCATCTAGTAGCACCAAAATGTTCAACCAAACCATCACCTCGACTGGGATGTGTGTAAATAAAACGATAAGAACGTTCCTCAATTCTAGTAATTTTTTCAATATCAATAAAACCACCCTCAATAAGACGAATATGATCACCTACTTTAAATTTCATTTTTTTACCAACAATTGAAGAACTTCGGCTTTGTATTTTTCTTTTTCTTCTGGAGTAGTTTCAATTAGATTATTATCCAAAGCATTTAGAACTTGTTCTTTGGATAGAATTCCCGAATGGTAGAGCCCAATTGTTGTTCTAATAAATTTCTTACGAGCTTCTGTTATCATTTCGTTGTCCATATTACCTACTTTCATAAACCGCATTAATAATTTCGTATCTGAGTTTATTTACACGCTTAAGGTCTAAGTTGTTTTTAATGTAATCAAATGAAGCTTCCCAGTTACCTCGCAGTAGGAGTGGATTACTAATCAAGTTTGAAACCTGGTATTCGAAGTCGTCGTGGCTTGTGTAGTTAATGATTCCCGGAGCTTTCCAGGAATCCATATCTGGCACAATTGCGACTGAGCCGTTCATCGTACCTTCAATCCAAGCGATGTTACTTTTAGAACGATTAAAAACGTCATCAACCAAAGGAACGATCATAATGGGAGCTGCCATTTGCTTCATGATCTTCAAATACTGCAACATGCTTTGGGTTTTACTGAAGTGGGTATTTCCTTTGGGCATGAGCACTTTCAGGATCTGATTCATATAGGTCTTGTCACCGCCGAAATATTCAAACAGCCATTCTGGATGATTTTTTGCTAAATTTAATAGCTGGGTTTGGTGCTGAATTAAATCGTTGGTGTGTGATTCGCCACCACGCCAAAGAACCATTCGATTTCGTTTAGCCCAGTCAATTTCGGGATCTTTAATTAAGTCTGAATCCAGAGCATTGGGAACTACCACGATCTTTTTATTGTATTGGGCAAGTTCCGTTTTTAGAGTCTCAGTAGATACCGTTACCATGTCAGCTAACTGAATTGACGATTTAATGGCGAACTGAACTTCTTGGGTGTTATAGGCGGCTTGATGTGGATTGTGTTCTGGAACATTAGTAACATCATCGTCGTAATCGACTATTACTTTTTTACCTAACTGTTTTAGCGTTTGGATTATATTCAAGTGTTCCGGTAGGAACGGGCGTTGCATTACAAGAACGTCACACCAAAAGGCTTGAGCGATGTCTAGCTTTTCATCAAAGCGAATATCTAAATCCTTACACGATTGCGCCAGTTTTCCATAAGGGCCAACGCCCCTATAAAAGGATGTGATATCGGATTTGTTCGGTGAAATTTGATATAAATTAATCTTTTTCATTTAATAACACCTTTAGGTCATTGTTAAATTGTAATCGCAACTGCTCGTTGATTTCTTTTTCAAACAAATGCAAAATCTCTTCTTGGGGGATCATTCCATCCGTCAGCAGCATTTGAATGTAATTAATTTTAAAAGCAATGTTCATTTGCAATACGTAGGTAAGACGACCTCAACAACGAATACATAAAACTGATTCAGCATTTTATTATAGTAGTGGTCGAGTGTCACAAACGACACAATCCAAAGAACACCAAAGATCACGATTGACTTGTTCATTTATTACCAACCTCAAAGTTGTATCGAATGTATAGATGATTATCTGACAGAAACGGGGTCTTTGGCGTGTGATCCAATGAATGGTTACTGCGATGGAAGACTCCGGCATTCCAGGACCAAGCTTTCACATCTAACCCAACACGCCCAGCGATCTGAGAGAACTGACGGGGGCCTACGTTGGAATCAGCTCCTGCCATAATTTGCAGAAAGCTGAGTTGGGTCGGAAAGCGTAGCTCAAAGTCTAAACCATAGCGAACCCTACCACCTTGTAGGTCTGGGTATTCAGGTACGTTAGTTTTGAAGTATTTCTTAGCTTCGAAGTAGCCATTGATCTTGTCGCCAGCAAACGAGACTGACGTTACTAACGTAAACACTAATAATAAATAGGCAAGATATCTCATATTTTTGATAATAAATCCTTATGTTTTTTTAAGCTATAATTAGGAAAGTGTTCGATATTGATAATACTATCAAATATCTCAACAGTATTAAAGAGTTTTTTTAGCATAACTACCGGGTCATGGTCTTTTTGCCAATGTTCTTGAAGCTTTAAGTTCTTATTATTATCAAAATAAAAAAAAGCTTTATCTCCAGGTCGATAATTAGAACCTTTAATTGCCTCTAGGATCTTCTTTTGTGTGGTGGCCGCTGCTTCATATACCTTCTCGGTTAAGCTCTTTTTAGACGACCAACGTGTAATATCCTCAATATTGAGAATTTCCTTAGCGTAACTTTGGTACAGGGGAACTAAATCGTCGAACTTATCGAATAGTAAATGATCGATAAAACGGCCTATAAACTCTGCCAGAGCCTTTTCCCTAGTTGAACCCCTTAGGGCAGATCCCTTAATCTTTTTCTTCTCACCGTCGTATAGGACGTAGTTCTTAGCTTTGAGTACGATAACTGACGAGAAAGCACCATCATCGGTCCAAACGATTTCAGGGGGGAAGGTCGCGTTCAGTGCTTTGATTAAGGCTTCGTTTTCTTCAGCGCTAATGGGTG
>JGI1221J13441_10001347_pt1 | contig 10464 bp, 20 predicted proteins | sample LakVidmifraction_4_FD_13441 | JGI IMG/M metagenome (IMG submission 13441) | reverse complement strand
TGCTCATGGTCGAATCGAATACCTAGACGGCGCAGTATTTTGGATTATACAACCAGCCTCAGAGGAATACGCAATACTTGCCAAAGAAATCCATAGTCAAGATGGTTACTGTATAAAAATTGGTGAGGGAATACGACTAGAAAAAAAACGGAGCATCTTAGGTTTTCGTGCAGATGAATTGCAGGAATAGCTCCATGCAAAGTAAGTTTAAATTAAAGCCTATCTATCAAGCCCGAGTAAAAAACTTATTCAAAAAGCCCAAGCAAAAGAAAAAAAACAAGGCTCTATTAGATAAAATGCACGATGAATGGTTCTTTAAGCTTGAGCCTGAATATTTTGTAGCCATGAATAAAGAGTGGAACGAGCGTAACCTAAAAATTGAAATAGTAATGCAAGCTGACTATGACGACTGGCTAAACTATTTTAAAACAATGCCTGTAAGTCATTTAAAGATTCTGGCATCAACAAGCCAAGAGTTTTTATCATCTGAGGCTTATGCCGCACTTAGCCGCTGGCACGATATTATTGGCCACCCACACCGAATAGATAAAATACATCAGTCGGGCCTTACAAAGCAAAAAGCAAATAAAGAGTTTAAGTCAATCACTCAGCTGGCGCAATCTAACGACCGCATGGGCGTTCTTAAAGCTACACGCGACAAAATAGCCGAGAAGCTAGACAAAGGCGCAGGCTCGCGCGATACGGCGCTCCTGACGCGCGAAATGACTGAGATCATGACACAGATTGCTGATTACGAAAAACGGCTTGGTCCTAAAAAAACAACCTTACTTGGCAAACTACTAAACGAAAGGCTGGAGCATGTTGGCAAACGGCCGACATATAACGGAAATGGCGCGCGGCATACTTCTTTTAAATCAAGAGTAACAATAAAGGATTTAGAATAGTGGTTAAAAGATATGGCAATCAAAAGCCCCGGCTCGATTACTACAAGGATGGAGATATTTGGCTGGCCGACAAAACAATTCGACTAGTTGAGCATTATGGTATCAAACTACTGCCTTGGCAAAAGAATGAATTATATCGCTGGATGGCTGTGGAGCAGGACGAGGATGGAAATTGGAAGTGGGTCAACACTGACTGTGGCCTGCTAGTGCCTAGACAAAACGGTAAATCAGAACTTATGATTGCCAGAATTATCGGCGGCATGATATTTCTTGGCGAAGCTCTTATTTACACAGCGCACTCTGACAATACGGTTTCAGAAATTAAAAGGCGTGTACTTCGCTTTTTTTATGATGCCGAGACTGAAATACGAGACATGCTTACAGATGAGTTCGATAAAGAGCCAAAAAGCCTTGACTACGTTGAGCTTAGGAATTACTCGAGGTGCGTATTTAGAACCAGAACAAGAACTAATGGTCTGGGTTCTACAAACGATGTATTGCTGCTTGATGAAGATCAGGAAGAAAGCGATGCTGAACAAGAAGCTTTACTCCCTACTATCTCGGCTGGTAAAAATAACAACCACCAAACTATCCGGGCCGGGACTCCACCAAGTGGCGGCGGCAAAGGTACTGTATTTATGAGAATTCGTAAATCAGTGATTGAGCGCAAAGCCCCAGACATTTGCTGGCAAGAATGGTCTGTAGAGAATATATGCGATCCATTTGATGAAGATGCGTGGTACGACACTAATCCAAGCCTCGGTTACTTCTTGATGTTTTCTGCGGTAAAGGGAGAAGCACAAAAAATGGCTGTCGACAGTTTCAATAAGATGCGTCTTGGCTGGATTGCTGGTGTAGAAAGCCTGCGCGCTATTTCGGATGAGATGTGGACTCCGCTGGGCGTTCCTAAAGTAGAATTACCCAATCATCCAAACCTTGTCTACGCTGTTAAGTTTGCGCCAGACGGCAGCGCGGTATCACTAGCAGCTGGAATTATTATGCCAGATGGCAAAGTTCACGTTGAGGTATTAGAAAGAAAGCCAATGAGCGCTGGGACTAACTGGCTTTCATCATGGCTAATAGATAGATATAAAATACCAAATAAAATAATAATTGACGGCGCGGCCGGGACACAGCTATTAGTAGAAGAGTTGGTGCGGTCAAATCCTAAGTTTAAAAAGAAGATTCTGACACCCAATGCAAGAGAGGCTGGCGCTGCATACGCCGACTTCTATACTGGCATAGAAAATCAGACAGTGACTCATTTTAACCAGCCGGGATTAACTCTTTCAATTCGGACAGTAAAAAAGAGAAGCATTGGCAAAGATGGAATGTTTGGATATGCAAGCATGAATTCAGATATTCAGTCAGATCCAACCGAGGCTGTAGCTCTGGCATACTACGGAGCAAGAAGATTCAAAAAAGATAATACTGCAGGCGTAAGTGGCCAGAGTATTATGGTATAATTAAACGCATCAATCAGGGAAGTAAGACACTCTGTTTGGTATAAGCCTCCAAGCTTTAGTAAGGCACACTTTATCGGGTGTGCCTTACTCTTTATATGGTAGAGTTTAATTATAAGTTTTTATTAAGCCAGCAAAGGATTTCTAGTGGAAACAAACCGGCATCATATTCTTCACTATAAAGAGTACTGGCTGGCCAACAAAGATAATAAAAAACTAGAACGATCGCTTGGGCTAATTGCTCTAATGGACATATACTCCCACCAAGAACTGCACAAAGCCTGCCCAGCCCCACCCCCACTTGACGTTTTTACGGCACAGAGAGTAGCTCGGCTGTACGTTCCCCATCCAAACCCACTGCAGGGCATAGATAACTTTAGATTCGCAGTAGAGGAGGCCATACGGCATCCAAAGAGCCACGATATAGAAAGACAGACCGGGATGCTTGCTATAGAAGCCGTCACTCTCCAACTTCCTTTTATTAGGGATGGACTTGTAACAGATAATAACTATTGACAATAAAGCAAGTTAATGCTATTATGTAGTTGTTATGAAAACAATAAAAACATACATAGAACAAAAATATTACATATACCAAAAAGGCGACTTCTTCCCGGTATACGAAGCCGGCGAGCTTAGAAACAAGCGAGAGTTCCACTACTACAGGATCAAACAGCTTTTAAAGGCTACCGACCTCGTTATTTGTAAAGCAGTAAACTCTACTTTTTCTCAGTAATTATTTAAAAAATCTTTTAATTCTGCCCTGACCATTTTTAGACTTTGGCCCTCTATTATTATTTTGTTCTTTTCTAGATGCCCATCTGCAATTAATAGGTTCGTATTTACCCTCATTATTTATTCTATCCAAAGTAAGCCCGGGCAGACTTTCTCCCATATCAGTTAGAAAATATTTGTAAGACTTTAACCAACGTTTGCATACTCTTATTCCTCTACCTCCATAGTGTGGATAGATAACATTATTTTTGTTATAGCAACGCTGCAGCATATTCATATAAGAAGCGTATGTGGAGGTATACTCAAATCCTCTATTATTCATGAACTCCCTTAAATAACTGTGTTTTTCGTATCTAGCCATATTGTAATGTTTCTGACAAAGTCCGTTAGCCATGTAAAGGTTATTACATCCGGTATATTCGCAAGACCTAATATTGTCTATATATTTACTCATAGATATATTTTAATAGAAAACATTTCTATAAGCAAGCTGTTCTACATACTATATAAAAATGTTCTAAAAGAACAATTCTACATACTATATAAATACATAGGGCTGATTCAAATATAACTACCCTTTTATCCACAGCTAATACACACCTGTGCATAAGAATATCTTGCCTGTAATATATCGCTCATGGTATTGTAGGGTTCAAGACTAAAAAGCTGGAGGGAAATATGTCTTACAAGGTTAACGACCAAAGAAAACAAACAATGCTACTACGCATCGGGGGTGCTGCAGAGCTAATAGACGACATGAGATTTCTGCCTTTCTATAGAAGCATCCAGATAAAACTAGAAAATATGGGCAAAGCTGACGAGTGGCAAAAAATGATTGATACAGCCAAAGAGAAAGCCATCCCTAATAAATATTTTGCGACCATATGCAAAATGGTCAAGAACGGCACGTATAAGTTTGTTCAAAAAGCCAAAGAGGTGGTCGACAGCACAGCCCTATACTTGCAGGATAAGCTCGTAAAGTTTGGTTTCGGTAAATATCAGAAGTACTGGGTACACAAATCCAACGAATTTATAAATAAAAACGGCATGGCCGGCTTTGTAGAACTACTAGAATATGCAGAACGCAAAGGCATATCGCAAAAATACTTTGCAAAAGCAATACTAAATAATAAACCACCACGCAAATACTACTCAGAGAACGTGCTGGGTAATAAAAACATATAATGAAATACTTTAGTATGTTTAGTGGAATAGGAGGATTTGAACTTGGAATACAAAATGCTTTCGAGAGGTCACGGTTACTTCAGAGGGTCAATAACGGATTACGCAAAACCTCTGACAAGCTTGGGAAGTTACCATCAGAACCACTTTGTGTTGGTTACTCAGAAATCGACAAGTACGCAATTAAAGTCTATGAAAGGCAATTCGGAAGTGAAAGCAATAATCAACCCAAAGCTACAGGACTACAAGCCAAAGACGATAGCACCAGTAGTAATAGAGATAAAGGACACATCAATTATGGAGACGCAACTAAAATCAACGCAGCAGAACTCCCCGACTTCGACCTCCTTGTTGGAGGATTCCCCTGCCAAGCTTTCAGCGTGGCTGGAAAACGAGCAGGATTTAACGACACCAGAGGCACACTCTTTTTTGACATCGCTAGGATTCTTGCAGAAAAAAGACCTAGACATCTGGTACTCGAAAACGTCAAAGGTTTACTTAGTCACGACTCTGGAAAAACTTTCCAGACAATCCTTGGGGTTCTCTCCGACTTGGGGTATCGAGTTGAGTGGCAAGTACTTAACAGCAAAAGCTTCGGAGTTCCACAGAACAGAGAGCGAGTGTTCTTTGTCGGACATCTTAGAGGAGAATGCGGAAGCAAAGTATTTCCTATCGGAAGCACAAACAGCCAAGATATTATCCAGCTTAACCAGCCCAAGCACTCCAACGACAGAGTCTACTCAGACGAAGGACTAAGCCCCACGCTCAACACTATGCAGGGGGGCAATAGGCAACCATTTGTTAAAAGACAGTTTTTGAGATATTTAGATCGCAATCAAAAGAATATAGAGGGCGACTATAGTTTTACAGTAGATGCATCACAGACTAGCGGAGTTAAAATAGACACTAGAATACGCCGCCTAACACCCCTAGAATGTGAAAGACTACAAGGATTTCCGGATAACTGGACTAAGTTTGGTGAAGATGAACATGGTATGAGGGTAGATATATCAGACTCGCAGCGCTATAAGATGGCCGGAAATGCAGTAACAGTAAATACAGTTCAGGCTGTAATTACAAAACTATTTGATGAGTGCTGATCAAGTTCCCTGTGGCGCGCACAAACTCGGCGAAGCAATACCCGGAAGTTACTTTGATTACACCTGTGATGATTGTATGATTCCCGATTCCCTTGACCCACCAGAAGCATAAGATATATACTTTAAATATTAAGCCTTAAACCTTAGTAACAAAAATTAAAATAAACGCAGAATTGGAGGATCTATTCATGCGGATCGTTATATTATCACTACTTATTAAACTTATTATGGGCAAACAAATAAAGCTGGGCCGGCTTGATCCTATTACAAACAAAGTAAACTGGGGATAAGTTTACAATTATCTTTTGCATAACCCTATACCGTTCTATATAGTTGTAAGTACTATAAACAAGATGGAGGTCTTATGGGATTATTTACAAAAGATAAAAAGCCGGCGCTTATGCTTGCTGAAGATAAGCTGGCGTACGAGCCAGTTAACTACAACAGCGTGTTAGACTGGCTCTGTGGTCTTGACACTACGGATTACTATAAAATGCTAAAGGTTGCTTCTATATACAGAAAAGCCCATCAGGATGCAGCGGACGCATTAGAAGAAACCAACCAACCAACAACATTTATTAACGAACCAATAACTAACCAGGAAGCTAAGAATATTCTTGATGAAGATGATTTAGAATCATCATTTCTTGACGAGCCAGATTTCTTAGAAGAAAAACTTGCAACATCTAGGCAAACAATTCTGGCAGAAAATAAAAGTATTAGAAAAGCCAAGTGATGAAGCCAAAGCAAATCATAGCTTTGGCTGCCATAATTATCTTAATAATAATGGCAGTTGCTATCGGTCCTGAAAAAACTAGCGGAGAAATAAACGAACAACAATGCCCGGCAAGCACAGCAGAGGGATCATACTTTGAACGCGGCATTGATAAAGACGGACGACTACTCTGTGGCTTTGCATACTACGATGAGTGTCCTTACGCGGCCGGGTACTCAGCCACTTCAATAGAGTGCCAGAAGTTTGAGCAGCAATACCAAGAACAATTTACCGACAGCAATCAAATCAAAACGGAGGTCTTAAATGTACAGATACAACAAGAAGGTAAATAAAACAACTTTAATTCTAAGTAAGATACTTACTACAATAATATATTTAGTTTTAATTGCAATCGTTCTTTTATTTCTTAGCTTACTAATAAACTTCATAATATGGGTCTGGGCTTAGTAATGGACTCCAAGAGTAAACTCTGGCGCGATGCAGCAGACAGCCTGCTATACGCGCTTGCAAAGGAAAATAAATACATTGTAAGCGATATGATGATTGTATTTTTAGAATCAGCGTCTTATGGACTAAAAGACTACTCTGCACTCGGCGGCGTATTTAAGCGAGGAGCAAAAAAAGGCGTTATTTCGCGAATAGATCATCCAACCAAGCAAGCTTTATGGCTAAGTAAAGTGTACAAGGGCAGTAGCCCAGAAACGGAGCAGTAAATGTCTACAAGAATAGTTCCACCAATCGAGTCAATGCCAGCCCCAAAACCAGTCACTCAATCCCAGCGAATCATAAATCAATTAAAAAAGGCCGGAGAAGGAGGGGTCACTAACTACTATCTCGCCCACTACAACCTTGGTTATCGCGCCCGAATAACAGAACTTCGCAAAGACGGTTACAATATTCACTGCGAGCGCCAAGTAGTAAACGGCCGATCCACTGGAGTTTTTATCTACTACCTAACTGATAAGGATGAAAAATAATTATGTTTATGCCCGGTCAAGATAAATTAATAATTATAGAAATAGCCGAGACACTTGAGCGCATTAGATACCACCTAACATACGACTCCGGCCGCAGGAAAGTAAACAAAGCCATAAGAGTCAAGTGGGGGATAATAGCAAAATGAAAACCTACACACTATTTATTCAAAGCTTTGGTGTAACCACAGGCATAAAAGTAGTACTTACACCATCCTAAGTAAAACTGTTCAACGCCATTTACGAAAGCCTAATAAAACAAAACGCGACAAATATTATTTATATAGAGGAAATTAAATAATGGAATACAAAGGCACACAACTTGGAAAATACGAAGCGGCCGGCGAGTATATTCCTAAGCACGTAATAGAAGTCGCCGATGCCCTATTTGATGCTGACATGCACACAGAGGCCCACGAAATCCTCGGCGCATCACTTGAATGGGCAAAGACACACAAATACTACGCAAGGCTTATTGGCTATGCTGCAGTGGAAGCCCCGGGGTCTAGTAATAAGTAATACGCCAGTTCGTTGGCATCGGGTTTGTGAAGTTCATGAACCCATGTAAGTCCAATAAAGCTAGGAGTGAGTCCAGTTGACTGCATGAAAGTGTAGCTGGGTAAGGATGCACGCTTACTCCTAGCACTAATTAACAATTTAGAGCGTAATAGTGAGGGTAGGCTGTAGCTGATGGAACGGTACAACGGGATAACCACCATCGCACCCAACAACCCACCCTCTCTCATGCGCTTTAGAACTGCGGATACTTCCGCCAAACTAACTAATTAAGGAGATAATGATGAGTAGTACAGACGACATAACAAAAGTAGTAAATGAGATAATAAAACTACTAGATGCTGGTCAATGGCCAAAAGCTGACAGACTTCAACTAGTACTGAACGAGTTAGTGAAAGTCGAAGTCGCAAGAATTGAAACAGGCAAATTATGACCCCCAACCCCCAAGCTAATACACTAGATGAGATAAGACGAAAAGTAGAGCAAGAAATAAACGCAGCCTCAGCGGGGGCAGATACCTCTACGATGCCTAAAAACCTGGCCATAGGAATACCAAGTTCAGATTTACAGGATTCTATAAACAGAATAATGCAATTTTTTGCCGAGTACAATTCAGCCCTCCTATCAGAAGCAAGAGCAAACGAACGCCAAGCTATGCTAGATGCTGTGCCTGAGAGAAGACCAGAAACCGCAGAGTTTCATACAGCAGATATTCAATATATTTCTTCAACTGGTAGAACCTTAGAGAACAACAAAGGCTTTAACAAAGCCATAGACGAATTTGAATCAGCTATTAAACTAAGGGGAGGTAGTAAATGAAACTTAAAAAGACACTAGACAAACACCTGAGTAAGTGGAGTGTGCTTTACTATGGTGTGCTGTACAGTTTAGCAATAATAAATATATGTCTAGTATTAGCGAATATATTATCAAACAAAGGGAGGTGATGATGAGTAAAACCCTAGAAAAAATCAGAAAATATCTCAAGCTACGTTCTGATCTAAAAACTGTAGTTAGACATATCAAATACGGCACTGCCGTTGTAGCTAACATGGAAGTCAACACCGCAAACCTTACTGCCACCAAAAATGTTTATTTTCACAACATAAACATTAACCCAGAAAATCTTATAAATATTACCGTCAACGGTATTAAGGAAAACAAGCAATGAGCAACACGATCCCTATATATACCTGTGGCTTCGCTGACCTTCCCGGCAACGATCACTGCTGGATAAACGGCCACTGTGTAGTTTGCAAGGTAATTAAAGAATTATGTTAAAAAAACAAATTGAAATAGTAAAAGACTACCCACCAAACTACGATGAGATTTGTAAAAGAATCCCGGGAGTTAAAAAGAACAAAGCAATAGTATTCACATACGGTAATATCGTATACAGCCCGATGTTTGATACTCTTGGTGACCACCTAATGGCACACGAAGAGGTACACGTTGAAAGACAAGGCGATAACCCAGCCGCATGGTGGAGACAATACCTAGATGATCCCGAGTTCCGCTTAAAAGAAGAGGTCGCTGCTTACCAAGCCCAATATCAATATCTTATAAAGTATTATGATAGAAGCTGGCGCAGAAAAATAGTGCGTTCAATCGCCGCTGACCTCTCCGGCCCTATGTATGGAAGTATAATTACCAAACAGCAAGCAATACAATTAATAAAAGAAAGCGATAAATAATTATGATGCCCCACGATCCAAAAGACGATATAGCAAACGAATGGTTTAATGAATTACTTGCAAAGCTCCGATTCGAGCAGGACTACTACATATTCCCCGGCACTCACAAGGATATGTTGGATAAAGACGGTGAGAAGGAAGGGATAGAAATTACTCGGGCCGATGTCAGGCTATATTCTACTGGTGTTCGGAAGCTTTACGATATGATTGTAGTTGGTATTGATTTACCAAAAACTGAGTACACTGATTTAGAAACAAAAGCTCAATACGACCAAATAAAAAAGCGATTCCCGGAAGCTTTTTAAGATTAAAGATGAAGCTACTAATCTACACCGCTGGCGATAACTGCGATGCCTGCCAACTAACAATCAAATGGCTTGAGGAGCGAGGTATAGAATACCAAATAGTCAACCTGAACGATTATAATAGACAATGAAGCAGGTGCGCTCCCCTTGATTGCCGATGTGGGTGTAATACATGTTAAATGCATCTTGGTTCTCGCAACCAGATAACAGCCAGCTTCCATACACTCGTGAGGTGTAAATAGGCCACACAAGCACTCTTAGTCGGGTGCTTTTGTGTATCAGCCCCAGCCCATAAAAAGTGTTATAATCTAAATAATATGTTTGAACTAAATCCAATACGTCCCAGCAGCAACCCACAGCAAGCTTCAAGGGACGGCTCTGAGATAGAATTACAATCAGACGGCTCATATATACAATGGCGATACAAAGGCTTTCGTAAATGGTTTAATCTAATATCTTTAAAAGAACTCAAAGGCAGCCCCGGCACTCAGGGCAAGCCCGGTAAGGACGGCAGCAAAGGCAGCCCCGGATCTAGAGGATCAGACGGTACTGATGGTCCGTTCGGGCCAAGAGGCCTTGCTGGTAAGGAAGGCGAGCAAGGCGAGAGAGGCCTGCCCGGTATTGAAGGCCCTGAAGGTCGTAAAATAGATCTTAGAAAATCCGATACACATATCCAGTGGAAACATACCGGTGATTCATTATGGATAGATCTCTTTCCGCTCGATCAGCTAAAAGGCCCACAGGGAGTCAGAGGCAAGGATGGTCCTGAAGGCCCTCAAGGTGACGATGGCCCTCGAGGTATAAAAGGCGAGGACGGTGACCGAGGCGGCGGCGGTCCTCAAGGAAGCCCCGGC
>JGI1221J13441_10001343_pt1 | contig 10482 bp, 15 predicted proteins | sample LakVidmifraction_4_FD_13441 | JGI IMG/M metagenome (IMG submission 13441) | reverse complement strand
AGTACGGCTTGCGAAGGGACAACGTGCCAAATCCAGGAAAACCTGCAGAAGTCAAAAAACTGCTCGGCAGCCGTCATTACAAGCCCGCAGAAGCTGTTTACGTTTTGCCAGAAATACGCGAAGTTCCAGATCCTGAGCGTCAGCTTTTAGCGTCCGGTAAAAACTTGTGGGAAAGAGCTTGGCAGCTTGGTCGTAACTGGATCAGCGACAAGTCCGACATTGATTTGCTTTTGATGGTTTGCGAACAGCTCGACGAGCGTGATCAACTCCGAGCATTCGTCTTAGAAAACCTTGAGGCTTGGCATGAGCGTAACGCCTTGCGAATTATTGAAAGAGACATAACGGCTAACTTGTCATTGCTTGGTTTCAACCCAACCGCAAGAACTAAATTGGGTGTTGCCGAAGTTACCGCTAAATCAAAGCTTGAAGAGCTCATGCAAAAAAAGCAACAGCGGTTTGAATGATCGTAATAATTGCTGGTCCGCCATGCTCAGGCAAATCAACCTACGTAAAAGAGAACGCTAAAAACGAAGACATAGTAATTGACATGGATCGCATCGCACTTGCTCTTGTTCCTGAAGGCGCTAAATCTTTTGGGTATGGCGACAAGGTTCGGAAAATAGCTAGAGCCGCCAGGCTTGCCGCGGTGAAAGAAGCAATAATCCTGGCTCAGGGAGAACGTTACATCAACACCTTTATTATTCACACCGATCCAAGTGCGGATCAGCGCCGCAGTTACAGATCTGTAAACGCGCAAATTGTAGAGCTCGATCCTGGCAAAGACGTTTGTCTTAGCCGACTCGAGTTGCGTCCGGAGCAAAATCAGTTAGTAGCTCGTTACGTTATCGATGAATACTATGCAAAGCGAGGCAAATAAATGTGGCCCCCATCACTGCTAACGCCTGTGCCACCGGATCAGTTGATCAATGGCGAAGGCGAAGTCGTAATTGGATTTGCCGAAGCGTTTGGAATTATTACTAAAGATTCTGTTGCCGGTCGCTCCGGTGAAAAATTACATTTGCGTGATTGGCAAAAGGATCTGATTAAACACGTGTTTGCCGGTGATGAAGATGGTTATCGCCAACGCATAAACCTAATTGGCATGCCCAGAAAAAACGGGAAAAGCGCCTTGGGATCACTTTTCGGTTTGTATTCTCTAATCCTTGGAGCTCGCGGAGCAGAAGTTTATTCTGTAGCTGCGGAAAAAGAGCAAGCTCGAATTGTGTTTGCTGATGCAAAACGCATGGTTGAAGCGTCTGAAGAGCTCTCAGGAATTACTAAACTTTACCGTGATGCAATCGAGCTGCCGGCGTTTGGCTCGGTTTATAGAGTTCTGTCGGCGGAAGCCTATTCAAAAGAGGGACTAAACCCGTCCGCAATTATTTTCGATGAGCTCCATGCTCAGCCTAACCGCGAGCTCTTTGACGTTATGTCTTTGGCTATGGGTGCACGTGGTCGATTAGCAACGCTAATTGGAATAACAACGGCAGGAACAAAAACAGATCAAACTGGAAAAGACTCAATTGCTTATGAGCTTTATAACTATGGCAAGAAAATAATTTCGGGTGAGTACGAAGACAAAACGTTTTTTATGGCTTGGTGGGAAGCCTCCGCCGAGGCGGATCACCGTTTAGAATCAACCTGGGAAAAAGCCAATCCTGGATACGGTGACATTTGCTCAGCTGAAGATTTTGTTTCTGCTGTCAAGCGCACGCCAGAAGCAGAGTTCAAAATCAAGCGAACCAACCAATGGGTAAACAGCAAAAATGCTTGGCTGCCTAGCGGTGTTTGGGAAGGATTGGTTGAAGACTTTGAGCTGTTGCCAACTGACGAATACGTTTTAGGTTTCGACGGATCTTGGAAAAACGATTCAACCGCACTAGTTGCCGTGATTGTTCCGCGACATGAAGGTGACGTTTATCGAACGTTTAGGGTAGCAAGTTGGGAAAAAGACTTTGCGCTTGATGATGATTCCTGGATCGTTGACAAAAACGAAGTTAGCCAAACCGTTATGGCTTACTTCCGCAACAACCCTAATTGTCGCGAAATTGTTTGTGATCCTTCATACTGGCAGGACGAAATGTTTCAATGGTCAGACGCCGGAATGCAAGTTGTTGAGTATCCAAACACAATAAGCAGAACTGTGCCGGCAACGGCAAAGCTTTTTGAAGGAATTATGAACGGCAAGATCAAGCACAATGGTGATGCTTCGTTAGGACGCCATCTAGAAAACTGTATTCTAAAAGTTGACTCTTACCGAGGGGCCAGAATTACTAAAGATTATAGAAACCCTCGTATGAAGATTGACCTTGCAATCGCCTTGCTTATGGCGTATGATCGCGCCAGCGGTAGAATTGAAGATGAACTAGTGCCTCAAATTTTTGTATAGGCGGTTAACTTTGGGAATTATCAACGACTTGTTTAGTAAGCGCTCACTAAGCTATCAAGCATTGTGGGGAGCAGGAAACGATTTTAGCTCCGCATCAAGCCTATCTGCTACAAAAGTAGATAGCGAAACAGCGCTGCAGATAAGCGCAATTTTTTCTGCCGTTGCTCTTATTTCTGACACCATTGCATCGTTGCCAGTTGATTCTTATGTACGCAACGAAGGATCACGAACAGCGTTTCGCCCGCGTCCGTCCTGGGTGATAAAACCAGATGTTGACACAACAAAAGAAGCATTTTGGGGCGCGTGCATTGTTTCGCTTATGCTCGATGGAAATTGCTTTGTAAGAATTTACAGCAATCAGCGTGGCGAAGTTGTTAGCCTTTCGGTCCTAAGTCCCAACACAGTTCAAATTCACCGGAACGGTATCGGTCGAATTATGTTTGAAGTTGAGGGCGAACCAGAAATGCTGAGCTCAGAAGAAGTTATTTTTATTCCTGATGTTGTTCGACCAGGACACATACGCGGCGTTTCAAGAGTTGACGCGCTAAAAACCAACTGGGGATTAGCTGTTGCACTTGAAAACTATGCGGCAACGTTTTTTGGATCTGGCACACAAACTTCGGGCATTATCGAATTCCCTGGAAACCTTACCGGCGAGCAAGCACGGAATTTACAAGAAGGTTTTGATGCGCGTCATCGTGGTTGGGGCAAGGCACACCGCACAGCCATTATTTCCGCTGGCGCAAAGTATACGCCTACTTCAGTTGAAAACGATAAAGCACAATTTTTAGACTCGCGTCGACTCGCCGTTGAAGACATCGCAAGGGCTTTCAACATTCCGCCAAACTTACTTGGCGTTCAAGGATCTTTTACTTACGCGTCCGTAGAGCAAAATAACCAGGCTTTTGTAACACACACACTTAGACCGATCCTGCAAAAACTTGAGTCTGCATTTAGCCCGTTGCTTGCTCGTCAGTCTGGCGGCGAACGTGCATTTATCAAGTTCAACCTAGACGCACTTTTGCGCGCTGATGTAAACACAAGAATGTCTGCTTATTCAACTGGGTTGCAAGCTGGTTTTTTGACAATCAACGATGTTAGACGTCTTGAAGACTTGCCGCCAATAGACGATGCTTCAGCAAGAACTGTTCGTGTTCCTCTAGCAAGCGTAAACATTGATGCTGCTAACCTGAACGCGGTTGATGTTCGTGTCGGTATGGCGCAAAAGCTTATCATTGCTGGTTTTGACCCTGCCGAAGTTTTAGCTGCAATAGGACTTCCGGCGATTGCTCACACAGGATTACCAAGCACACAACTGCAACAAGTAGTTGAGCCCTCGCCAGATCCAGCACCAGCAACCGAAGATAATTGATGACTAAACAGGAGAAAACCAATGGCACTAGTATCCAACGGATCGAACATCCCGGTATCGAACAACATACCGTCGAAAAAAATAGCAGATCCAATACCAACAATAAAAGCTCCGGAAGTTGCGAAGACTGTGACGGAAACTGTAAAGTATGCAACGAAAGCGAAAGCAACAAAAAAGTTCTGACAGGTAGAATTAAGTTAGAAAACTTACGGCGAGCGAAAGGTCAAGGCGTGTCGAAAGTAGAAACACGAGTAAATCTAACCGAGTTTGAGATACGAGAAGATTCAGACGGAATGTCGTTCAGCGGTTATGCCGCCGTCTTTGACTCGCCGTCTGAACCGCTTCCGTTTACAGAACGGATTCAGCAAGGTGCATTTAGAAAAACACTGCGTCACCGCAACGATGTAAAGTTTTTGTGGAATCATGACACCGGCGAAATACTTGGATCGACCAGATCCAAAACTCTTGCACTTAGCGAAGACGATCGCGGGTTGAAAGTTGAAGGCAGCTTGCCGAATACTTCTCGAGGACGCGATGTTGCTGAGCTTATCAAAAGAGGCGACATTGATTCGATGTCTTTTGGTTTTTCAGTTCCTACAGGTGGCGACTCCTGGAGCGCTGACGGTAATGAAAGAACTTTGCGCGATGTAAGACTTCACGAAGTTTCGCTAGTTGCGTTTCCTGCTTACACAGGAACTAGCGGATTGCAGTCGGTTCGCGGACTTGACACCGTAGCAGAACGTACAGGACTTGATGCTGATGCTTTAGCTGAAGCACTCCTGAAAATTGAAGATGGCAAAAGCATTTCACTTGATGAGAAGGAAATGATTGCTCGAGTAATTACTGATTTGTCTCCAACAGTTGAAGATACAGTTGAAGAAGAACTTACTCCGCCGGATCTAAGTGTGCTTGAGCTAAAAAAGAAAAAGCTTGAGCTGCTATCGAAGGGAATTTACTAATGGCTAGCAAAGAACAAATTCGCAAGGTGATTCTTGATCTTGCTGGTAACCCGTCATCAGGATCAATAAAAAATCTTGCTGACTCCTGGGCAAACGCAATCGTTGCCCTAGACTCTAAAGTTCCGGATCAGGCTGCCGTCACAGTCGACGACACTAATGATGCTGGTAATAAAGCGTCCTCATTTGGAGGACCTGAAAAAGAAACTCGAGTAACCAAGCCAGTTGAAAAGCGCTAGTTAGCCCACTCACTAAGCGTAACTGCCAAGCTTCAGAGTTTTCCCGTCCGGATGTTTTCCCCCTTTCTGCCGGACGGGTTTTTCTGTTTCTGCCGTTATAAATCTGTTACAAATTAGTTGCATTAGAACTGTGCATTCATTCCGAAACGAGGGATAATTAGAGTATCCAAACGAAAGGGATCAGCATGAACGCCATGACTACACACATCGCAAAGCTACTCAAGGTTTCACTGGAAGACGCAAAAGCAATACAAAATCAAATTGACAACGACTGGTTGATTGACTGGTCCGAAGCCTCTTACCGCAAAATCAACAAAGTAGCTCGTGAAGTTGCCGCCGAACTAAAGATTGGAAAATAACAATGAACATTTCAACAAGGCAATTAGTTTCGACGCTTGAGATCCTCGGGGATTTTGCATACAAAAAAGTATTTGTTTATGACGGATCGAATGAAAACTGGATAACGTTGAAAACTGTTGATCCAAAGCTCACTCGCGTTGATCTTGCAATGATGTTTCCTGCACACTTCAAAACCGCTTTTGCAGATTACGATCCAGCGGTTATTTCAGTAAGAAACACAAAGGTTTCATAATGAGTTATCAAGGTGCAAAGCCAGGACAACTTGTTTATTATTCTCGTAACCCGTGGGAAAAGCGTGAATTAGTGATGGTCAAAACCGTGTACAAGAGTGTCAAAGATTTAGTAAACAATAACTCCGCGGTTGTCATGCTTGGATTACGATTTGATTTTCCGCTTCATGTTTTGATAAAGGATCTTTACAAAAAAGGAGAAAGCTAATGACACAAGGAACACGCAACACCGGATCAACAGGAACTGACAACCGACGTGATTACACTCACTGGACCGGCTTGGATACCGTCCGTGTAAACAGTGAAAACGATTTTACTATTTTTTACAAGTTAGTAATCCAGGACGGCTTCCTAAGTGATGAGTACGTAATTAGCGGACGCATTGACGGCATTAGGATCGAAGAGTTTTTTGATTGCGTTGATGGCAGCAACAAACGTGATGCTTACAACAGATTCAGAGAGCTAGAAGCACAACTGTAAAAACCTTTCGGTAAAAACCCGCTGCGATCCTGCAGCGGGTTTTTTATTGACTCGACATCATAAGTGTAAAATTGTAATTACGGATCTGAGTGAACTCGTCCGCTTTCGGTTGAGCGTTATCGCCACCGGTCACAATTCAAATACAACACTAATGAGGAGACTAAATGTCTGAGTTTATCAAATCTCAGCAAGAGCTCCGCAACGCCCTAATCACACAGGTTCGCGAAGTTATTGACTTTGCAGAATCAGAGGGTCGCGGACTTGACGCTGAAGAGCTATCAAAGATCAATGCAATTGAAGGCGACATCACAAAGGCTGATGCAACCATAAACGTTGCCAACAGGAACGAAGAGCGCAAGGTTGAGGCATCCGCCGCAGCTAAGGGTTTCATTCCGGTTGTTGCTGAAGAGCGTTCTTCAACCGACATTTTCCGTGCACTTGCCTTAGGCGAACAGCGTGGACACACTTTTGAAAGACGTGCCGCATTGGTTCCGTCTGCCAACACGGTTCCAAAAAGCTTTTACGATGAAGTTTTCTCGGTAGCCAGGTCGGTCGGTCCTATGCTCGACATGCCAGGAATTATTTCCACAACTTCAGGCGAAGATTTGACAATTCCAACTTTGTCAGCTTATTCTTCGATGACGCTCAAAGCCGCTGGTGCTGAGCTTGCTGATGTTGCTCCAACTTATGCGAGCATTACGCTTGGAGCGTTCAAGTACGGCGGAATTATCCAGGCAGCTAACGAACTTGTAAACGATGCAGGGTTTGATCTAGGATCNCACCTTGCNGAGCAAGCAGGTAACGGNATTGGTTATGCGGTCAACGCCGCNTTGACAACCGGANCTGGATCTTCACAGCCNAACGGAATTGTTACCGCGTCTGGCGAAGGNGTTACTGGAGCAACNGGCGTTGCCGGCGCTTTCACCGCTGACAACCTCATTGATCTTATTTACTCCGTNGANTCAGCTACTCGTCGCAAGCCATCNATGGCNTTGATGATGAANACNAAGTCAATTGGTGANGCACGTAAGCTCAAGGACACCGCAGGAAATTACCTATACAACATNTCCCAGGTTGGCCCAGGCGGTCAGGACACATTTGCCGGATTTGCCGTTCTAGAAAATCCTCACATGGANGACACCGCTCTAGGCGAGAAGTCAGTTCTTGCTGGATCGATCGACAGCTACAAGGTTCGTCTTGCAGGCGGACTTGACGTAGCTTCGTCGGCAGATTACGCATTCCAGAACGATCTAACTACGTGGCGTTTCACCATGCGCGTTGATGGCGATCTAACTAGCAACACTGAAATCAAGCACTTTGTTGGCGGCGCAAGCTAATCTAACAAAATAACCAGGAGTCCCGTTACTTGTAGGTTTGTAACGGGACTCTTGCTTTTTAAGGGTGTTTCATTGTGAGGATAGAATAGATAAATGGCGATAACAAACGGGTATGCAACACTGGCGCAAATAAAAGCGTCGTTGAGGATCACAGACACTGTTGATGATGCTTTGCTAGAGCTTGCTGTAGAAACAGCCTCACGTGAAATCGATGGTGCTTGCGAGCGCCAGTTTTTTGCTACTGATGCTACAAGGATTTACACGCCAATAGACTCTTACCTGGTTTACACCGATGACATTGTTTCTGTTACACACATCAAAACTTCTACAGCAGCAGACGGAATTTTTGATGAGACTTGGACAGCAACAGATTATCAACTCGAACCGCTCAACGGTTTAGCCGGCGGCGTTGCAACGCCTCGCAACATTGTTCGCGCCGTTGGCGATTACACTTGGCCCGTAGGCGGTGGCGAAGCAACAGTGCAAATTTTAGGCACGTTTGGTTTTGAAACAGTTCCTACACAGATAACACAAGCAACCGTTTTGCTAGGATCGCGTAATTTCAAGCGCAATGATGCTCCGCTTGGTGTAACCGGCTTTGGTGATCTTGGTGTTATCCGAGTTGGCAAAATCGATCCTGATGTTGAAGCAATGATTATGCCCTTCAAGAAAGTTGCTTTTGCATGACAATCACGGATCTTAGAGTTGGGTTGGCAACCAACCTGGCAACAATTTCTGGATTGCGCACGGCTGCCGAAATACCAGATAACCCGTCACCGCCAATTGCTGTTGTGCAACTTCAGTCGGTTGGTTATGACAACACATTTCAACAAGGCATGACAACATACAACTTTTTAGTGTCTGTAATAGTAGGACGCGCTGCAGAACGGGAAGCACAAAGACGCCTGGACTCATTTGCCTCGAGTTCAGGATCTGAATCAATAAAGTTGGCTGTTCAGTCGGATCGGACTTTAGGCGGCAACGCTTATGACGTTCGTGTTTCTGAGATGTCAAACATTGGTGCGGTATTATTAGGTGAGGCAACATACTTAGCGGCAGACTTTGTCGTTACCGTTTTAGCAAACTAAGGAGATAACGTGGCAAAATTCGTCGCGACCGACTACAGCATAAGTATCGATGGTGAGGACTTGAGCACTAGCCTTAACTCCGTTACCTTAGACATCACCGTTGAAGAGCAAGACACTACGGCGTTTGGATCAACTTCCAGATCACGCATCGGTGGACTGCGCGACGGATCAGTAAGCCTAGACTTTCACCAGGACTTTGCGCTTACTTCAATTGACGCAACCCTATTTCCACTATTGGGAACATCAGTTGAAATAATTATTTTGCCAAGCGGTTCAACAGTTGGCGAAGGAAATCCGTCCTACACGTTCAACGCTTTGGTAACCCAGTATCAGCCATTTGCTTCTAGTGTCGGCGATCTAGCAACGCTCTCAGTCAGCTGGCCTGTAAATGGTGCCGTCGTTCGAGCAACAGCGTAAGGAATAAATAAATGATAAACCTACAGATTACATACGCAAACGCAGAAGTAAAAGAAGTAACCGCAGGTGCGTCAGAAATTGTTGCATTCGAAACTAAATTCGATCTAAGCATCGCAAGACTTGAAAAAGACTTTCGTCTGACGCACCTATTCTTCTTAGCCTGGAGCGCAGAAAACAACAGTGGATCAACAAAAGAAGATTTTGATACCTGGTTGAAAAAAATAAAGAATGTTGAGCCTTCCGAACAAAAAAAATAGTTCCGCTAGGCGATGATTCGATACATTGGCGTCTAGCCTGGTTAGCTTGTGAAACTGGTATTTCTCCCAGGGAGCTGATGCAACTAGAACCACGAATGTTCTGGACTATGGGCCGATACTTAGAGGTCAAGTATCAGAAGCAGGCACAGAGCAAACGATGAAATAAGGTTTGGAGGACCGGCATGATCACGCCCAGAGTTGAAGCGCAGGGTATAAAAGCCGCAATCAAAGAGCTAAAAAACGTAGACCCAATGTGTTGAAGATCCTTAGAAAGGATCTGAGAACGCAGATAGGCCCTTTTGCAAAGCAAATCGCTGCCGCAGTTCCAACAACATCACCGCTTTCCGGTTTTACCCGTGAGTCTTCTTATGGCTGGGGTCCGGCAAAAGCTAGGGTTTCGTTTACAGCTGGTAATTCTAAAAAGACTGGTAACCATTTAGTTTCAATTAGGGTTGCTCCAAACAACAAAACACGCGGGCTTTATGTTGCTGAGCGAGCCGGTGCAAAACAAGGCAAGAACAATCGCGGCAAAGCAATGATCCGCAACCTAAATGATAAGTATCCTATGAGCGGCAAAGGCGGTCGTTTTGCCTACAGCAAATTTCGTTTACTCCGCCCTGACGCAATACAAATTGCTAAAAGGATTGTCAACGGTGCACTTAGCACAATCAACAAAAGATTAGAGCTCTAACATGGCAATCAACTTACCCATTGTTTCTAAGTTCTATGACAAGGGCATCAAAGACGGCGAAGGGGCTCTAAAAAAGTTTGGCAAAATAGCTGCTGCAACTGCCGCGGCTGCCACGGCAGCCATTGCCGGAATCGCAACTGTTTCCATAAAAGAGTTTGCAAAGTTTGATGCCGCCTTAGGCAAGTCAACCGCCATTATGGGCGAAGTATCTGATGCCCTTAGGAATGACATGGCGGATGCCGCCAGGGAAGTTGCAAAGTCAACAACCTTCTCAGCAGAGCAGGCCGCTGAGTCATACTACTTTCTAGCTTCCGCCGGACTTGATGCGGCTGCCTCGATCCAGGCAATGCCAGCTGTGGCGTCCTTTGCTCAAGCCGGTATGTTTGACATGGCTACGGCTACGGATCTTCTTACTGACGCACAATCGGCTCTTGGCCTGGCTATCAAGGGTGATGCCATAGGCAACATGGAAAACATGATTCGTGTTTCCGACGTTTTGGCTAGAGCATCACAGCTCGCGAACGCAACAATCGAACAGTTCTCTACATCGCTAACTACTAAAGCAGGAACGGCGCTAAAAACCGTTGGTAAGGATGTTGAAGAAGGTGCTGCAGCTTTGGCGGTGTTTGCTGACGCCGGAGTAAAAGGCGAGCTTGCAGGAACACA
>JGI1221J13441_10001341_pt1 | contig 10491 bp, 10 predicted proteins | sample LakVidmifraction_4_FD_13441 | JGI IMG/M metagenome (IMG submission 13441) | reverse complement strand
TTGGGGGGCGTGATTTTTTGCACTTATGCACTGGCCTTCTCCGCGCATTCGGCGGAACGGTTTTTCGCCCGTACCCGTAAATCGTTCGGGCTGATTTGCGCTGCCTTTTATTCGATGGTAGCCATCGGCTTTCTCAGCTCGTTGTTCTGAGGCCCCGGTAAAATTTCATCCATAAAACGAGAGACTATAACGCACCTTCTTCCCGCGTAATCCCGGTAGGGCGTGCAGCGTGCACTCCCGCTTTCAGAGAAAATCCATATCGTTGTCCATCGATTTGTTGTTTGCGCTTGCCCTGTTTGCTTTTGTAACCTCGGTCACCCCCGGCCGGAATAACGCCATGCTATCAAAAAAGGTCGTGACTGGCTCTGTCACGATCACCGTGAAGTGGCCGCCTGAACTCGACTTCTCACCACTAGATATTATGGATTGACCTGTCCCCCTCAATGTGGTTCTGAATTGTGGGGTGGTAATGCGCTTTTTTCAATTTATTCTTAAGTAGTTGTTCGTGTCTCGGCTGGCTAATTCTTGAATCTAATTCTGCTGAAGCGTACCCATTTGCAACCAGCTTTCCAGCTCCAGCTGATCGTTAGCCATAATGATGAAAGGGCGCTGGTGACCTCCCCCATTTTTCAGGAATCTCTTTAAAAGCTTCGGAACTTGGTTTGGGAGTCCCGTTCATTTTTGAGGTATCCGAATTTCGTGACTGATTTACTCGCGGCTACAATATGAGACAAACAGTACTCTCAGCGGATTGGTCGGCCGATCATTAAGCATAGGGGGCTGTTGAAATCTCTTTTCGAAAAAACATTTGAGCGCAGCCTGAGTTTCAACCACTTAGGCGAGTGCAGTTGCGGCTCACCAGATCGATGAGAAAGTCAGCCACTGCACGCGTGCGGCGCGACTGCGCCAGATCAGACTGGATTACCAGGTAGATTGGCTGATCGACGCCTATGTCTGAGGCGACGCAGATCAGCCCCGCATTTAGGGCGACGAAATGAGGTAACACTGCAAGCCCGAGCCCTGCCTTAGTCGCCGCAACCTGAGCTGAGAGCGAGGTCGTAGTGAGCACTGGCTCACGTCCTTGCAGAATTCGCTCGACCCATTGCGCAGCAGGTAGGTGCGACTGCCTTTCGCTCCAAGTAATGAAGGCATCCGTGTCATAGCATCCCAAATTGGGCTCAATTTCGCGTTGGGCCGCGTAGTCTGAGCTGCTGTAAAGCCCGTATCCCAGGACACCGAGGCGGCGCAGCGTGACGTTGCCACGTTCCGGTTTAACCATTCGTAAAGCAAGATCCGCATCTCGCCGATGCAGGTTAACAGTCGTAATATCCGTCACAAGCTCAATCGCGAGATCAGGGTGTTTTCTGCAGAATTCCGGCAGTGCCGGAAGGATTAGCCCAGTCGCCAGGTTCTCGGCCGTGGCTAGGCGTACCTTACCGACCATCTGCGCTTGGGCCGAGGCGTCAGAGGAGAAAGCCACCGCAGCAGCCTCCAGAGCTTCGGCCTTCTCGATTAAGCCGGTCCCCTCTTCAGTCAGTTGATAGCCAGACTGTTGGCGTACGAAGAGGGGCAGCTTCAACGCCTTTTCGATCCGCTCGATCCGCCGCGAAAGCGTCGCAATCCCCAGATTGAGCTCTGATGCCGCGCCACTCAGCGTGCCGTGGCGGGCGACGGCAAGAAAGGCCCGAGTGTCATCCCAGATCCAACCTCGCGGCATCTGTTTTTCAAGTCCGGAAATCTGTTTGCCTAAATCGGTCATTTTTTTCATTTATGGATAGTGCCACGATGCAATTCCGGTATTCAAGGAGACACATCATGAAAAAACGAACGCTTGGCACCAACCTATCTATATCTGCCATCGGATTGGGCTGCATGGGGATGAGCGAGTTCTACGGCCCCAGAGATGACAGCGAATCGCTGCGTGTGCTGGCGCGCGCCGTCGAACTTGGTGTCGACTTTTTCGATACGGCAGACATGTACGGGCCGCATCACAACGAAGAGCTGATTGGTCGTTTTCTGGCCCACAATAGGCAGCCGGTTCACATTGCGACAAAATTCGGTATTGTGCGCAATCCCGGTGAATACAGGCGCAGTCTGGAAAACAGTGCTGACTATGCGCGCAAAGCCTGCGAGGCTTCCCTGCGTCGTCTCGGAGTGGAACAAATTGACCTCTATTACGTCCATCGCATCAACCCCGAGCAGCCGATCGAAGAGACGATCGATGGGCTTGCGAGGTTGGTCAAGGCCGGTAAGATCGCACGCATCGGCCTATGCGAGGTCAGCGCTGAGACGCTGCGTCGAGCCCATGCGGTTCATCCGATCACTGCGGTGCAGACCGAGTACTCTCTCTGGACGCGCGACGTAGAGCAAGAAGTGCTGCCCACCTGTCGTGAGTTAGATATTGGCTTCGTGCCCTATTCGCCACTCGGCCGCGGGTTCCTGACTGGCCGGTTTCAGGATACAGCGGAGCTCGGCGATGGTGACTTCCGTACCAGCCTACCGCGTTTTGCCGAAGGAGCGATTGGCACTAACCGCCGGATCGCAGACGTGATCGCCGCAATGGCCACGCAGAAGGGCTGCAGCCCGGCGCAGCTCTCGCTTGCCTGGCTCTTGTCAAAAGGGCCCAACATCGTGCCGATCCCTGGCACAAAGCAACTGCGCTATCTCGAAGAGAATGCGGCTGCCGCGCAGATCACGCTGAGTGCGGAGGAGCAGCAGCAACTCGAAACGGCGACCGCACGCCTGCCGGTGATAGGTGAACGCTACGCCCCGGAAGGCATGAAGGGGGTAAACGCATGAGCGCCAGCCCCTCCGATCGCCGCACACGGGCATTGGCGTTGCTTGAACGCCTTGAGTCGGGAGCTCCTGAGCGCGTTGCGAAAAATCTCGATGATTTTCACTCTGAAGCAGCCGAGATACTGCTGGGTTTCGCTTTCACCGACGTGGTTGCACGCGAGGGGATTCCACTGAAGACCCGTGAGATGCTGACCGTCGCGATGCTTGCGGCGATGGGGACGGCACCTGGTCAGCTTGAGTTTCATATGCGCGCGGCTTTGAACACCGGCGCCTCCCATGATGAAATCGTTGAGATCGTCCTGCAAGTGGCAGTGTACGCCGGCATTCCCGCTGCAATGAATGCCATCACTACTGCGAAATCCGCCTTCACATCTCGCTGATCCGGCGATTAAATGCTTAAGTGTTAAATTTTAAAGAGGAGGTGCTCTCGTGGGGATGAAAGGCAGCTGTTTGTGTGGTGAGATACGCCGTTACGAATTAAGCGCGTTGGATATGCCTATAATTCACTGCCATTGTCAGACCTGCCGCAAGGCTCATGCGGCACCATTTGCCTCAACAGCTGGGGTGAAACGCGAGCACTTTCGCTGGCTATCCGGCGAAGATTTTCTGTCTACGTATGAGTCTTAGCCAGGAAAGCTCCGGCATTTCTGTAGGCAATGTGACTCTCACTTGGTAGCGGAAAGGCTATCTCAGCCACATGTGATTCTTCGAGTTGCAACAACGTTCAATGGTCACCAGCTTTATTACAAAGTTACCAACTATTTTATTAAGTTACCGACTTTATTATGATCCCACAATTTCCACCGATAATCCCTGTACTGATCTACTCAACCGTAACGCTTTTCGCCAAGTTTCTAGGCTGATCAACATCTGTGCCTTTAAGCACGGCAACATGGTAGGCCAGCATCTGTAATGGCACGGTATACACAATTGGAGCCGTGATTTCGTGCACTTCAGGAAGCTGCAGCACATGAATGCCCTCTTCCGGTTTAATATCCGCTGCGCGGTCCGCAAACACAAACAACTCGCCGCCCCTGGCACGGACTTCTTCCAGGTTCGATTTCAACTTCTCAGCCATGTTGTTATTTGGCGCAACCGTGATCACCGGCATTTCGCTGTCGACAAGCGCCAGCGGGCCGTGCTTGAGCTCACCCGCAGGATAGGCTTCTGCATGAATGTAGGAAATTTCTTTCAGCTTCAGGGCACCTTCCATAGCGACCGGGAACTGCGAGCCCCGGCCAAGGAACAGGGCATGGTTTTTATCCATGAACCGCTTAGACATCTCTGCGATCTCGCCGTCCAGTGCCAGCACATCGCTGACCTGGCCGGGCACCAGATGAAGCGCCTTAACAATTTCCGTTTCCCGCTCCTCGCTCAGGCCATTTTTTCGGGCCAATGCCAGAGTAAAAATAAGCAGTGCTGTGAGCTGGGTGGTGAATGCTTTAGTAGACGCAACGCCGATTTCCGGGCCGGCCTGGGTCATGATCACCAGGTCGGATTCCCGCACTAGCGAGCTACCCGGTACGTTGCAGACGGCCAGGGCCGCACGGAATCCGGCTTTTTTTGCTTGGCGAAGTGCAGCCAGAGTATCGGCGGTTTCACCAGACTGGGAAATGCACAGGAACAGGGTGTCGTTCTGGATTACGTGCTTGCGATAGCGGAACTCGGAGGCGACTTCCACGGAACAGGGTACGCCGGCCAGATCTTCGATCCAGTACCTGGCTACCATGCCAGCGTGGTAGCTGGTGCCACAGGCAATAATCTGTACACGGCGGACATCCTTCAAAAGATCGCCGGCTTCCGTACCAAGAGCTTGCTCCAGTACCCGTGTATCTGTCACACGGCCTTCCATGGTGGCCTTGATCACCTTTGGCTGCTCATGGATCTCTTTGAGCATGAAGTGCCGGTACTCACCTTTTTCAGCCGCGTCGGCGCTGTGCTCAAAACGGCTGGTAGTGCGTTCAACCCGCGTGCCCTCCCGGTCATGAATCTCAATGCTATCCCGGCGAATATCCGCAAGGTCGCCTTCTTCCAAAAACATAAAGCGGTCGGTCACAGGCAACAGAGCAAGCTGATCGGAGGCGATAAAGTTCTCACCTATGCCTACACCGATGACCAGCGGGCTGCCTTCGCGGCAAACGACCATGTGGTCCGGCTCATCCGCATGCACAACGGCAAGTGCGTAAGCACCGCGCAGGCGGGTAACGGAGGTCTTCACCGCATCGTAAAGCTTACCAAGCTCGCGGAAGTTCTTTTCAATCAGGTGTACAACAACTTCGGTGTCGGTCTGGGAGGTAAACTCAAAGCCGTCGGCTTTGAGTTCTTCGCGCAGTTCCTGATAGTTCTCGATAATACCGTTGTGCACGATCGCCAAGCGATCGCCAGACATGTGCGGGTGGGCGTTGAGTTGCGACGGCTCGCCGTGGGTGGCCCAGCGCGTGTGTGCAATACCCAAATGTCCGGAAGGCGGGCTGGCTTCTACGGCAGCGGCCAGCGCTGCTACTTTGCCCACTTCCCGCGCACGCTGAATGGCGCTTTTCCCATCCAACACTGCCATACCGGCAGAATCGTATCCGCGGTATTCCAAGCGGCGCAGGCCCTCAAGAAGAATGCCCTGGACGTCCCGTTCCGAAACTGCACCTACAATGCCACACATGCTACTTATCCTGTTCTTGATAAAAATCGTGGTGAAACTTGTGAGGAAAAATCGTGTTTAGTGTTTTTCTGGCTTTGGCCAACCAGCAACATTGCGCTGTCGGCCCCGGGCCACGGCCAGCTCATGCTCTGACACGTTCTTGGTGATGGTGGACCCGGCACCAATGGTAGCTCCTGCGGCAACTGTAATAGGCGCGACCAGAGAGCTGTTTGAGCCGACAAATACACCATCGCCCAACACGGTTTGGTATTTATTTACACCATCATAGTTGCAGGTAATGGTGCCCGCACCAATGTTTACATTGGCTCCCAGCGTAGCATCACCCACGTAGCTGAGGTGGTTAATTTTACTTCCCTCACCCACGATGGTTTTTTTGGTTTCAACAAAATTACCCACCTTGGTGTTGGCCGCCAGTTGCGTACCTGGGCGCAGGCGCGCAAAGGGCCCCACTTGGGCATTGGGGCCTACACTGGTTTGCTCGATTATGCTGTGCGCATGAATTTGGGCACCATCAGCAATACTGGCGTCGGTAATGACACAACCGGGGCCGATGGACACATGACTGCCCAACGTTACTTTGCCAATAAATACCACGTTCACATCAATCAACACATCGTTGCCGATGGTGAGTTCGCCGCGCACATCTATCCGTGCTGGATCGGCCAAAGTGGCGCCTTCAGTCATCAGGCGATCTGCTTCTCGGCTCTGGTACCAGCGCTCCAATTCAGCCAGCTGCAGGCGGTTGTTCACACCCTGCACTTCAAACGGGTTGCCCGGCTGAGCTACGTTTACGGCCATGCCTGCTTGCACTGCCATGGCGATGATATCGGTGAGGTAATACTCGCCTTGGGCGTTGCTGCTGGAGAGCTGGGGCAACCAGGTTTTTAGATGCCGCGCACTAACCGCGAGAATGCCCGTGTTCACTTCGTGAATCGCCAACTGTTCAGCACTGGCGTCTTTCTGCTCAACGATGGCAGTAACCTGCCCGGCCGGGTTGCGTAAAATACGGCCGTAGCCTTGGGGATTATCCAAAGTGACCGTTAGCAGACCTAGGGTTTTCTCGTCCAGATCCTCAACCAGCCCTTGAAGGGTGTGTGCGGTAGTCAAAGGTACATCGCCATACAGCACCAACACCCGGGCATCGTCTGGCAAATCCACCAGTGTCTGAGCGACGGCATGACCGGTGCCTAGCTGTTGTTCCTGCATCACCCAGCTAACGCTATGGGCGGTGGTGGAAGCCTTTACCTGATCCGCACCATGGCCAATTACGCCATGAATCTTCTCGGCACCCAGGGTCTGAGCTGTATCGATCACGTGATGGAGCATAGGCCGCCCGGCCACTTTGTGCAGTACTTTCGGCAACGATGATTTCATCCTTGAGCCCTGGCCGGCAGCCAGAATAACAACGTGCAACGGTGACATGGGGCAACGACTCCCTTACGTGGTCGGGGTTGTATTGATAGTTATATCAATAAAGGCTAAATCAAAAAAAAACCGCACCTCGCATTGGGTAGCGGGATGCGGCTTTTTCAGGACAAGCTCTGGCAAACCGTTCTATCGAACGTTCTTGCGCAGCTTTTGTAACGTACGCAACTGAGCGGCCGCTTCGGCTAGCTCCGCAGCGGCACGATAATAGTCGAACTCGCCCCTTTTATTCGCCAGTGCTGCTTCAGCGTCTTTCTGAGCCTGCAACGCTGCAGCCTCATCAACGTCTTTGGCACGCACCGCCGTGTCGGCCATCAGAGTCACAAGATTCGGCTGTACCTCTAGGTATCCCCCAGAAACGTACAGGATTTCCTCTTCGCCACCCTGTTTGATGATCCGGACTGCCCCCGGCTTAAGCGCGGACAGCAACGGAGCATGGCCTAACTGAATGCCCAACTCACCCTCGGTGCCGGTAGCGATAAGCATCTCTACCAAACCTGAGTAAATTTTCTTTTCAGCACTTACGACGTCGCAATGTACAGTCATAGCCATATCTCTAAGCCTCTTAGGTCAGAAATTGAAAGAAGATTACTTACCTTCTTTCGCTTTCATGGCCTTCGCTTTCTCAACTGCTTCTTCAATGCCACCGACCATATAGAAGGCCTGCTCTGGCATATCGTCATATTCGCCGGCGAGGATGCCCTTGAAGCTACTGATGGTTTCCTTCAGAGAAACATACTTACCGGGCGAACCGGTGAATACTTCAGCAACGTGGAACGGCTGGGACAGAAAACGCTCGATCTTACGAGCACGGGATACGGCCAGCTTATCTTCTTCTGACAGTTCGTCCATGCCCAAGATGGCGATGATGTCCTTCAGTTCCTTGTAGCGCTGCAGGTTAGTCTGCACGCCACGAGCAACTTCGTAATGCTCATCGCCGATGACCAGAGGGTCCAGCTGACGCGAGGTAGAATCCAGTGGATCAATCGCCGGGTAGATACCCTTGGAAGCGATGTCACGGCTCAGTACCACGGTGGCGTCAAGGTGGGAGAAGGTGGTCGCGGGAGCCGGGTCAGTCAAGTCGTCCGCCGGTACGTAGACCGCCTGAACCGACGTGATCGAGCCGTCCTTGGTGGAGGTAATACGCTCCTGCAGCTCACCCATCTCTTGCGCCAGCGTCGGCTGATAACCTACCGCAGAAGGCATACGACCCAACAGTGCCGATACTTCGGTACCTGCGAGGGTGTAACGATAAATGTTGTCAATGAACAACAGTACGTCACGACCTTCGTCACGGAACTTCTCAGCAACGGTGAGGCCGGTCAGCGCTACGCGCAGACGGTTTCCGGGAGGCTCGTTCATCTGGCCGTAGACCATGGCTACTTTATCAAGAACGTTAGAGTCCTTCATTTCGTAGTAGAAGTCGTTGCCTTCACGAGTCCGCTCACCAACACCGGCGAATACGGAGAGACCGGAGTGCTCCTTCGCGATGTTGTTGATCAGCTCCATCATGTTAACGGTTTTGCCTACGCCGGCACCGCCAAACAGGCCAACCTTACCGCCTTTGGCAAACGGGCAAATCAGGTCGATAACCTTGATGCCGGTTTCCAGCAGGTCGGCAGAAGCTGCCTGATCTGCATAGCCAGGTGCTTTGCGGTGGATACCCCAGCGCTCTTCCTCACCGATCGGGCCTTCTTCGTCGATCGGGCGACCCAGAACGTCCATGATGCGGCCCAACGTCTTGGTGCCCACGGGTACGGAAATCGCCTTGTGTGTGTTTTCTGCCTTAAGGCCACGCTTGAGGCCTTCAGTGCTGCCCATCGCGATGGTACGAACAACGCCGTCACCCAGCTGTTGCTGGACTTCCAGGGTTGTCTCGCCACCTTCAAGAAGCAGTGCGTCGTATATGCTCGGCACGGCGTCACGTGGAAATTCCACGTCGATAACCGCGCCAATTATCTGAACGATGTATCCGCTACTCATGCTCGGTTCCTCGTTATCTTCATAGTCAATAAAACCAGTAGGATCGTGGCGGATCAGACCGATGCCGCGCCGCTCACAATTTCCGAAATCTCTTGCGTGATGGCTGCCTGACGAGCTTTGTTATAAACCAACTGCAGCTCGTCAATAATGTCACCGGCGTTATCGGTAGCACTCTTCATGGCAATCATCCGGGAAGCCTGTTCGCAGGCAAGATTCTCTACCACGCCCTGATACACTTGGGACTCAATAAAACGTGGCAGCAGCCCGTCCAAAATAGGGCGCGCATCCGGTTCATAGATATAATCCCACTGGCGACCAATATCTTCTTCCGTGCCTTCCGGCAGTGGCAGAAGCAGCTCAGCTTTCGGCGTTTGCGTCATGGTGTTCACAAACTCGTTGCTAACCAGGTACAAGCGATCTATCTTGCCGTCTCTGAACGCATCGAGCATTACCTTGACGTTGCCGATCAGCGTTTCAGCACTTGGGTTGTCGCCCAAGTGCGTCAGCGCAGCAATCACATTCCCGCCGTAGTTGCGGAAAAACGATGCCCCTTTCTGCCCGATTGCACAGATATCGGTCGAAACATCTTGTTTTTCCAATCACGCATTTCGCGCACAAGCAGCTTGAACACGTTAGCGTTCAAACCACCACACAGACCGCGATCAGAGGAGACAACGATGTAGCCGACACGTTTCACCTCACGCTCAACCATAAACGGGTGACGGTAATCCTTGTTGGACTTGGCAATATGTCCGATTACCTGGCGCATCTTTTCTGCGTACGGGCGAGTCGCCTGCATACGCTCCTGAGCTTTACGCATCTTACTGGCCGCCACCATTTCCATGGCGCTGGTAATTTTCTGCGTGCTCTTGATGCTGCCGATCTGGTTACGTATTTCTTTTCCGATGGCCATATGTCACTGCCTTTTCAAGTTAGACACTCATTGGAGCCAACAGGCCCGCCGCAGCAGGCCGATGGGATTACCAGGTTTGAGTGGTCTTGAATTTTTCCAGCGCAGCTTTCAGGCCAGCAGCAACGTCGTCGTTGTAATTGCCTGCGGAACCGATCTTCTCAAGCAGTTCTTTTTGCTCTGCCCGCATCCAGTCCAACAACTGAGCTTCAAACTCAACCACCTTGGTAACGTCTACGTCATCAAGGAAGCCTTCGTTGGCGGCAAACAAAACGGTACCCATTTCAGGTACAGACATCGGGCTGTACTGGTTCTGCTTCATTAACTCGGTTACGCGCTGACCGTGCTCTAGCTGCTTACGAGTGGATTCGTCGAGATCCGAAGCAAACTGGGCAAACGCCGCCAGCTCACGGTACTGAGCCAGTGCCAGACGGATGTTACCGCCCAACTTCTTCATGATCTTGGTCTGGGCTGCACCACCTACCCGCGATACCGAAATACCGGCGTTCATCGCCGGACGGATACCGGAGTTGAACAGGTTGGTTTCGAGGAAGATCTGGCCGTCGGTAATGGAAATTACGTTGGTCGGTACGAATGCCGATACGTCACCAGCCTGGGTTTCAATGATTGGCAGTGCGGTCAGAGACCCGGTCTTGCCTTTCACTTCACCTTTGGTGAACTTTTCAACGTAATCCGCGTTTACACGGGAAGACCGTTCCAG
>JGI1221J13441_10001340_pt1 | contig 10492 bp, 5 predicted proteins | sample LakVidmifraction_4_FD_13441 | JGI IMG/M metagenome (IMG submission 13441) | reverse complement strand
TCCAGAGCCGGGCGCGTAGGGGGTTATTCTTTACATATCCGGTGTTACCGATAGTAGGGGCAACAAGCGATACCTCTCCAGTTGCCGGGTCGGTCTCACGCACAGCCTGCACAGACTGTAGCAGAGGCGTGTAGCTAGCTACCATTTTCAACGCCTGCATCGGGCCGTAGCGCGCCACCATGCGCGGCATCACTTGGAAGGGTAGGGTCAGGGGCTGCACGGCAGCGGACGCGATAGACGTCATCAGCGAGAGGAAGGTGAACTCGTTGACGCGCTGCTCAAACATACTCCGCTGCGGAGGGTCTATCCCATCCCGTGTCCGGTCAACGATGGTGTTAACCATTGCGGTTAGCTTGGCACGTTCCGCAGGGTCGCCTTCCTTGATACTGTCGTAGGCGGCTTCGATCTGGGTTTGAATACGACCACCGTACACAACCTTGGGCAGCTGCGCAGCGTACTGGCTAGCAGCGACACGGAACACGCGCAGTGCATCCGCAGACTGACCGGTTACGAGTTCCGCATGTATGAACTGCTTACGCAGGCTCCGTTCTGGCAGCGTCATCAGGTAGGTCTGATACAGCCGATCCTTCATGCTTTTACGGAACCGCGCGGCATCTTCAGCAGTCGAACCCTCAGGGGCCTTTGTCTCGTCTACGGCTGAGAACAGTTTGCTTAGGAGGAAGCTCGCGGCGGTTACATTGTCGCGTGCGGTCCCATTCGGTCTCTCAAAGGCGTCTTCGTACTCCTTAGTGCCACGCTTAAGCCCCAGCTGCTGGGCACGCTCTTCTTGAAACTCGTTACGCTCTTGCGCCGACTCAAAGTGGTAGCGCTCGCGCTCTACGCGCACACCAGTCTTTACCAGCAAGACATGCTCCCCGAAGCGCCGGAACGGGAAGTACTCTTTTGGAAGTAGGTTCTCAGGGACCCCCTTATAATCCCCGTCTTCCACGACCGTGTCCTCATCAACATCGCCGCGTGCTTCCCGGATCAGTTTCTCGGTAGCCTCCTTACTAAGCCCAAGGTTACGGATGTCTTCGTCCTGTGCCGCGCGGAGCGCAGCGTACATATCCTTATAGAACTGCCGCATCTGCGTGTAGGTTTTGTGGCCCCCGTCCAGCTTACCCAGCTTCTCCCACGCATCCCATGCAGTGTCGATATCGGCAGTGCGGCGTTTCACGCCCTTGGCGTTATTGTTCTTCCCGTAGTGGTTGAGCACCTTGTCGTTCTTGAGGGCCTCCGCACGGGTAGCGTGCGCAGTGACGTCAACCTTGTTGACGCGGGCAATGGTCATCATGGCCGACAGCTCGGCCTGACCGTGCTTATTGACGAACTTCTCGACCTCACGGACACGGCGGCGCATAGCGTCCTGCATGGAGCCGCGCATACCACGCATGTTCTGCTCGAGTTTGGTGATATCGTTTAAGATAGACCCGAGACCGGGACGCATCTTGCTGATAGCATCCCTGATCCATGAAGTTGGTTGCAGGGCCAGTTTGATAGGTGTCAGTATCTCGCTGCCCACCGCTTCCATGAACGCCTTGCGCTTCTCTTTAGCCTCGAGCTTTACGGCGTCGGTAACCTCGTCCAGCCCGGCATTGAACCCAGCTGCTTGGTTAGCCATCTGAGCTTTGAAGAGTCCCTTGTTTATCTTCTCCTGTGTATTCTTCTTTGCATTCTTCTGGGGGAGGTAGCTGGGGGTATAGCTGGGGTCCCCGCTAAACACTCGGGAAGCCTCGACATCCCCTGTATATAGCAATTGGTTACCGATACGCAGGGCCTCGGCAAGGGCAGAATCACTCTTTACCGACAGACCAAGGATAGCGCGTACGACTTCGATGAAGCGGGTGAATATGGTCTTCTTACCACCAGCGAACGGGATCGTATCAAGGTACGCCATAACGTCAGGATTAGAGAGAGTCCAAGCAAGGAGCTCATGCTCGTTATCAAAGGTATTGGAGTAGCCGTCGAGGAAAGACTGCTCCACTGGGTCTAGCTCTTGCCCGGAACGCGCACGTCCATCCATATAGGCGCGCACGGCAGCCAGTACAGCGCGCAAGTCTTCGCCCAGACGTGCGGTCCTAGTGCCCTTAAGGTTGGAATCAAGAGCGAGTGACAGGTAGGGGCTGGTGGCTGCGTGTATGAACTCGTGAAGTATAGTCTCGTACTGCATTCCGGAGAATGGGCCCAAATTGGCGGCATTCACATAGATGACAATACCACTGCCCTCGAAGCTAGTGACGGCGAGAGCGTCAGTGTCCAATAGTTTAACTACATTATCAGGTAGGCCGCTCGTATCGCTGACCACCTTGAAGTCGATATCAATACCAAAACCCCGCAACCGGGTAATCGCCCGCTGCACACCTCGAGCAATGGCAGCAAATGCCTTATTGGGCGCGGTATCTACGAGCCACTGGAGTACCTCACTAGTCAACATACCCCTTAGTTCGGACTCAACCTGCTCTGGCTTGCGTGCGTCGCTACGGGAAGTCTTACCACGCTGCGCACGCTGTACAACCGCCTCACGGAGGCGGAGATTGAGGTCGCGGCGTTCTTCTGGGCCAAGGTCCTTATCGCGGAGCCGCTGCCGTATAGCCGTAGTCGCACTCTTACGCCCAGTACGCTTGGCCTCGAACTGGGCTCTTGCGCCGCCCACGATATCGCGCTGGATCGTATCTAGGCTGCGTTGTAGCCGCGAAGCCGTGCTTTCTAGATCGGCTCTGTTCGGGTTAGGCTGGCCCAGCACTTCCCTTGGTACCGCGCTAACCTGCTCTTGCGCCTCATCGACTTGGCGTTGGAGGTCGATAGCCTCCAGCCACTGATTACGCCGCTCTGGCGGAAGGGCACGTAGCTCCTGCTCTGAAGCAGGTGCCCGCAACATATCAAGCGCTTCAGCTACATCAGCATCAGAGATTTCCCGCGCNGCACGCGCGGNCCCCAGCTCGGCAGTGAGGGCTTGCTGCGCGCGCATACCCTCAGTCAACTGCGCTGCACCTTCGACAGGACGTCCCCGCTGAGTACCTTGGGTACCGCGCTGCACGGGACGCGCCCCACGAGCATCGCCCGGAGCAACTACAGTTACGGGCACAGCAGGTTCTTCAACTGCCTCTTCGGGGAGGACGACCTCTAGCGGCGGAGGGGCTTCAGTCGGGGCTTCCACTACCGGCGCAGGCTGCGCTTCGGGCACGGCTACTTCAGGTTCAATAACCTCCGCTTCGACAGGCGCAGGTGCGGCAGCCTCCATAGCGTCGATACCGAGAACGTTGGTAAGAGCTGCGGAAGCTTCGAGGCCCGGAGTGCGCGCCATCCGGTTAGCGGCAGCGGTAATCTCCTTGGGTGTGATCTCCACACCCTCGAAGTCGGAGGTCGTAAGTGCAGTAGCGAGCATCTCCCTAGCAGCAGAGATGCGCTCGGGGGTCACCTTCTTCTTAACATCCGGTAGTGACAGCGAGATGGGCGCAACAGGCTCTACGGCGGGAGCTACAGGCGCAACCGCAACCTCAGGCGCGGGAGCAGGGGTTATACCCACTTCAGCAAGCTGCGCAGCCACTTGCGCCTCAGGCGTAATAGTTTCCGCCGGGGGGATGACGGGCGCAGGTTCAACCGTAGCAGCGGGTGCAGGTGCAGCTTCTACCGTAGCAGCAGGTGCAGGCGCAGACGCCAACGTAGGTTCCGGGATCGGTTCAGTTGTAGCGGCAGGAGCAGCGGCAGAAGCGGCAGAAGCAGGAGCAGGAGCAGCGGCAGCGGCAGCGGGAGTAGCAGCGGCAGCGGCAGAAGCAGCAGCGGGAGTAGGGCCGGTCGGGCGAAGCTCACCTATAGCAAGCTGCGCGGCTACATCTTCCGGCACGCCGTACATAGATACGAACTGGGCAGTAAGTGCGTTAAACTCAGCAAGCTGCTCAGGGGTGGTAAATATCTGGGCTGCTATGGCATCAATGCCCGATGACGGGGCGGCTGGGCCCCCCGCAGGTGGAGTACCACTAGTACCCGATGACGGGGCGGCTGGGCCCCCCGCAGGTGGAGTACCACTATTACCCAGTGACGGGGCGGCTGGGCCCCCCGCAGGTGGAGTACCACTAGTATCGGGTGCAGGGGCTTTACCGCGATCACCAATGGCCCCGCTGATACCGCCAAAGCCACCACCCAGAAGCGCACCGCCAATTGCCGCCTGATAATATTCGGCGCGCGCGCTGGCATCGGAGAGTGAAAGGCCCGCCTGCCAGCGCTCCAGCCCAGTCTGGGCCATTTCCTGTGGGACTTCGAAGGCTACACCTTTACCCACCCCGCTCGCAACGCCGCGAGCAAATGACACATTACCCTTGGAGACCGCGTCTTCGAGGATATCAGCAGCTTCTTTCGTGGCCTTCTTACTACCCTCACCCAGCAAAGGGCGCGTGAACGGGAATAGCTTAGCGAGGGGCTTAAAGAAACGCAGCCCTGCAAGGTCGAGCGCGGCCTGCCCTGCGCCCGCCGCTACGGCTTTCCCTACAGAAGTCTCTACCGGGGTTTCCCCCGCAGCGAGCGCGGCTTCTTGCTCCTGTGCCTGCCGCAGCAGGTTTTGTGCGGTGTATTGTGTGCCTGCCGTGGCCGTCCCGGCCACAAGGCCCCCGAGAGGCGTAGTGACAAAGGAAGCCCCTATACCCGCAGCGATAGGCGCTGCCATCTGCCCAAGCGAACCCCCGAGCAACTGCTTAAAGGCAGCAAAGTTTTCGCCTTCGCCAAACCCGACTGAGCGGGAGTCTGACTCACCCGCTGCAACAAGCGCGCGGCGGTTTTCCTTAGTCGGGTTAGCGGCGAAAGCTGCTGCTTCATCGGAAAGGCCAAGAGTCTGCATGCCCTCAGAGAGGGAGCTAAAGAAGCCTCCCAGCTCTTTCTCTTCTTTCTGCGCGCCGCCCTCCGCCTGCGAGCGGACTACATCAAAGAGCCTCGAAGGGTCTACGTTGGCTGGTGCCTGAACGTCGTAGATGCGCCCCTTGTAGGAGATGGAGTATATACGATCAGGCATGCGCTACCTCGCTGGCGTTGTGGCGTCACGGACACTGATAATGTTCATACCCGGGTTATCCTGCGCTCCACCAGTTGTTTGGCCGGGGTATTGTGCGCCATCGGGGGGGGAACCGACAAAACCAGCATCCCGCGCCATCGCGAGGATTTGAACTGGGCTTGCGCCGGGGTTGCTCTCCTTATACGCAGCTACTATAAATTCGAACGTCGATTCCGGCTTTTGTCGCTCTGCAAATTCCGTCCTCCTGAGCTCTCGATCTGCTTTGGCGTTAGCTTCTTCAGAAGCGAGTTCGCGACCCTTGAACTCCATCTGCTGTTTAAACTGATCTTGATTCATACCTGCCTTATATACATCTACGCCAAGTTCGACCCCGGCAGTAGCAGTTTTACGGTCCACGTCCTCAAGAGCCATAAGCGTGCGGATGGCATCGCTCTTGGCGGCTTTGCGCTCCTTCTTCGAAGCCGCGACACCGGGTAGCGTAGCGGTAGCGGCCTCACCAATAGCTTGCAGCAAGAACGGCGAGTTACTCGCAGCCATACGGAAGCCCATCTCCGTAAGCGCCTGCCACATATCGCTCTTACGCTCTTTTTCCTGACTTGCAGGGTCGAGCTCTTCCATCGCGTAGGAGCGTGCACGGTCAAGTTCTTCGCGCGGCATCCCATCGAGCATACTGCGGCCCATCCTGAGCGAGTCTTGGAGGGACATACCTCGCCCTTGCGCAGTGTTGATGTCCCGTTCGGGGATTTCCCCGGTATCCTTACTACCTGAATAGCGCCGTAGAATATCTTGCTTGTACGCGCGGGTTTTATCCCCGTGAATTGCTCGGTTAGGCCCAGCGAAATGGAAGGCGGCTGCCTCCTCTACATTACCTTTACCGAATGCAAGGATGTCCTCCATTTGGGAATTCATCAGGCTCTCTTGGTAGGCGATGCCTTCCTCCGTACGGCCACTTTTACCGGTCATGAGGTCGGGCCGGTATTCTACCCCTATACGCTTAGCCAACGCGCGAGCGGTAGCGGGCATAAACTGATAGCCGCCCATCGCACCGCTACCTTGGGTGTTTAGAGCACCGTAATCCCCGCTACTTTCCCGCATTAGTAGGGCACGGCGAAGGCGCACGGCGTCAATCTCTCCGCCCTCACGGAAAGCTACGATCCCACCAGCAGCATAACTACCGTTATCTGGCTCATCGAACATAGCGTCAGGCTCATCGAACATAGCGTCAGGTACGGGGAGCATAGCAAGCCCGCCCTCAGCCATACCCATCGGAGCTTCTTGCGGCATACCCATCTCAGGAGGCATACCCATCTCAGGAGGCATACCCATCTCAGGAGGCATACCCATCTCAGGAGGCATACCCATTCCCGGTGCCATGGGCGGCATGCCCTGAGGGAGATCGCCTAGTCCACCAGCAGGGAGGGAAGGTGCTGGCGGTACTGGCGGCACGCCGCCCATGACCTGTTGTGCGACCGTAGACTGGGGCGTGCCTTCCTGCATCTGCCCTGCACGCATACGGTCGATGAACATACCCGCAAGAACGCCCGCCGTGGGGTCTACGATCCCTAGCTGCATCGCCTGCGCGATCTGTTGCTTATTACCCGCGTACTCCTTGGCGATGTCTTCGGGCGACTGGATGCTGAACGGTTTAGCCATCTATCTTCCCTTAACCCCCCCGGAGTGTATTCGCGAGGCCCAGACCACCAAGGCCAACGCCCATAATCTGCTGGGCGACACCCGGAGCCTGTGCGTACATCGACTCCGTGGTATTGGGCTGAATAGGCACACCCCGAAGCAGGCTGCTGTATTGCTGAAGCATCTCGCGCGGGAAATCACGCTGGCGCAAGAAGTCCTGATACGCAGTGGTGAGATACTGCTGCTGGAGCGCCTGCTGCTGCGCGGCTGTCTGGGCCTGCTGGTTAAACCGCCCCCTATCGTCCTGCGAGCGTGCACTACCAATATTGCTAAGGGTCTGGCCCATCTGTCCAGCTTGGCCGAAGCCAGCCAGCGCCTGCTGCGCGCCAAACTGGCGCGACTGCTCTCCCATCCGTTGACGTTCAAGGTCCGCCTGCTGGTTAGCACGGAGTGCTTCCAGTCCAGTCTGGGCACTAAGCCCCTGCGTCTGGAGCGCGGCAGACAAGTTCCGCTCCCCCGAGGTGAGCGCAGACTGCTGGTTAGCAAGTGCAGCGCGTAGCGCCTGATCTGCACTAAGCCCCTGCGTTTGGAGCTGTGCGGCTAGGTTCTGCACATTGGTCTGTGAAGCTGCGTCGAGGTTAGCAAGGGATGCCCGAAGACCAGTCTCGGTCCCGAGCTGTTGCTGTTGGATCGCCGCCCCGAGGTTGCGCCCACCTATGTCAGTAGTCGCGTCCCGATCACGCTGGAACTGCCCCTGCGCGTTCTCAAAGGCACTCTGCATGCCGCGCGACTGGATATCCCCAAGCTGCTGGCCAAGGTTCCGCTCGCGCTCCATGCCCGCAAGAAGCTGGCGACTACCGCCATAAGTCCCCTGCCTAGCTGCACCCAAGTCCTCGTTAACCTGTCCGCGACGGGCGCTAAAGACGGCCTCGCGCATCTGCGGCTCAAGGGCCTGCTGGATGAACGGCGACATGTACTGCTGCGCCTGCTCGACCCCGAATGCCTGAGGGCCTCCCATCCGGAACTGCTCGAGCCCCTGCTGGCCGAACCCAGTCTGAGCGGCTTGCATCTGGGGGGTACTAAATTCGCCACCCTGCACCGCGCTCGGTGCGCCCATGCTAAACTGCTGGAGGTTAGGCTGACCGATCTGCTGCGCACCGAACTGGTTCGGGTTATACTGCGCAGCCTGAAGCGACCCAAGACCTGCCGCTTGGGTAAAGTTACCCGCCGCGCCAAACTCACCCGGAGTCTGCTGCCCAAGGATACCCTGCTGCACCTGCTGTTGTCCCGGGGTGAACCCGGCAATGCGCTCCTGCCCGTAGAGCGGATCGCGATCCGTAAGCAGTGACTGCGAACGCTGCATGAGGTTCTCGAAGTACGGACGTGCGTACTCCGGCAGGTTGGTCTGTGTGACCGTTTGTTGCTGGGGTTGACTGCCGCCGCCGCTTGCCATGTCAGACTCCTAGCTCAAAATGCCGAAGGGTAGGCACGTACCCATCCCGCTCAAATATCTTCTGCCAACCATCACGCCCGGCACCTTCGATGCCGTTACAGCCGTTATCTTTTGCCCACGACCTCAGCACCTCTAGCATAGGTGCCTTCCAACTGAAACCGTCTCGACCCCCGCAAAACTCTAGGAAGAGGTATTTCTTACGCGGGTACTCGGTAAACCGAGTAATTACTGCACCTTTGATACCGTCCTCGTCGAAAGCCACCCACAGGGGGTAGTTGAAGTCCGTAATCAGGCTGTAGACGTCCTCTAGCAGATACTTACCAGAGACGTACCGAAGTGCCTTAGTTACATACCCTTCCACCTGCGGCCACACGGTATCGACGTATTCGGAGGGGACTAGTGATACCTGAATATCGCTCATGCTAGGCCCCTACGCACCCTAGTATCCTGACCGCGCTTAGCCTTTTTCCGCGCCTTGTGCGCTTTGTCCATAAGCGCGTAGAGCTTTTTAGTGCCGCGCGCACCGCTGCCACCGCCTACACGGCGCACCGCTTCGGGCTGGAAGATCACTTCGTCACGGGCCACGCGCGCTTCCTGCCTGCCCCCAATACTGGCTCTCACAGAGTCGCTAACGCCATCACCGGGGCCACGCACGGGGCTGCCGCCCATACGCAAAAGTGCCTCAATACCAGCGTTGCTGCTACCGTTACCGATCTCAGATACAGTGCGTGCATCGACCACAAAGGACCCGTCACGCATATTTACCGCGCCGCCACTAGCGAACCGGCCTTCCTCATCGGGATTGATGCCCATATAGGGAGCGGTCTCAAAACCAAACATTGGCCCCCCGCGCCTACGTCCCCCTCTGCCGGGGTTGAGCGGGACGCTGCGTGTGATCGGTGTACCGGGAGCAGTGTGCGAACCCGGCTGTACGACCTGACCTTGCAGGTTGTAGGTTTCCGGCTGGTCAACAGCAAAGTAATCCCGCTCTTTCGAAGAGCCGAGAATATCCGCTGTGTTTTCCGTGAATGTAGCTGGGCGCGCTTGCGCGTAGTATGGCCCTTGGTACGAATTGTCGACCTGCTGTCCCATATTGCCGAAACTGGGCCGAGTAGCGTCGGAGACACCACTAAGAAGGCCCATGCCTGCAACCATAGGAGCAGCCTTACCGACAATCCCACCGGGAAGACCCTGCCGAGCAGTCTCACCGAAACGCCCAAGAAAGCCCGACTTTGCAAGCACCGGGGGAGGCGGGGCCACGGCGATTGGCGGGGGCGCAACAAGGGGCTGGCCGAAAGTCCCAACCGCCCCCGTTCCCGTAGGTAGTGGAGCAGCCGGGAGTGGAGCAGCCGTAGGGAAGGGGGCCTGAGTAACGCTGATTGCTTTAGCCTTACCGGCAGCGCCTAGCGCCTCAGGAAGACCAGGGGCAGTAACAGCTCCCGCACCCATATTCGCCCCAAGGATACCAGCTTTACCACCTAGTACACCGAACCCAGTTTTGGACAACGCCCCGCCAATACCAGCAGCACCCGCGAGAGAAGCCCCGCCGAATGCACCTAGCCCGGCCATCAGGCCCTTCTTGAGGCTACCGGTAAGCGCAGTCTGACCGAGGCCGACTATACCCGCAGCAAGGGGGGCACCAACGCCAGTAGCCGCAAGGGCTACGCCAAGGATTGACGGGAGGAGCCTACCTAGCCACCCTGCCTCAGGAAGGCCCGTCTGGGGGTTAATGGTAAGCGAACCCCCCGAAGCCGTGGCTAGTCCTTGGAGGCTGTTGACCTCGCCGGGGGTCATGTGGACCAGCATGGTGTCTTCGCCGCGCCCCATGCTCTGAAGCTGTTGAGCGGTGGGGCTAGCAAACGCGCTTAGGCCGGATTGCGCCGGTAGGCCACCCGTGGTGCCCGGAACCTGCGAACCAAGAACAGGCGGGTTACCCATGGGTGCCTGAGAGCCCCCTACTGGAGTATAGGTCGGTGGAGCAGCCTGCACGTTCATTATGGTCCCCTACCTTACGGGTGCGCTTATAGCGGTAAATATGTAAAAACCAAAGCCCTTACGTAGACGTTACCGTCTGCCATGCAGAACCCGTGTAAACAGACAGTTTCCCAAGAGTGGTATCAAAGACGACCCAGCCCGGTTGAGGGGTGAGCGCGTTCTTTGCTGTAGTCGTAACCTGTTTAGTAGCAGCAATCCCGTTGAAGGTATCCGCTGTATAGGCAGAGGCGTTGTTGGCAGCGCGAGAGTCCAACTGAGAGAAGTACGTCTCCAGCACGCGGATCAGCTGCCGCATATACTGCGCGTCATATTCTGCCGGGGCATTAGGCAGCGGGGAGGCTTTGAACTTATCGAGTGCCATCAGCCCGCACGTCCAAACGAGGGGCACCAAGTTGCCAGTTTACACCCAG
>JGI1221J13441_10001338_pt1 | contig 10497 bp, 6 predicted proteins | sample LakVidmifraction_4_FD_13441 | JGI IMG/M metagenome (IMG submission 13441) | reverse complement strand
CTTTTACCCTTTACCATTTACCATTTTTTATTCATGCGTCAATCTGTAGCCGCGCCGTGCCGTGCATAGCTTGCAAAGCGACGCATGGTCGCCTCGGCGCGGAAAAGGGCTGACAGCCCGACAGAATGTAGCTACGGGTGTAAACCCATGGGGATACAACTCTCCCTGTGTCAGGGCATAGCCCAACGGGCGAAGACTGATGATTTAGGGGAGGTGTCACGCATGGCGTTACGGAGGGGGTACTCCTCCCGTATTAACAAGACAATATTCATTTTAATTATTTCTATAAATATTCTTATCTTTTTACAATAGTTTTGTTTTCAGGATCATATCTAAAGTTGACAACTTTACCATTAATAATTAATGCAATTGCCTGTTCAATTACTTTAAATGGAGCAATAAACCATTCCCGTGGAGTATACCTCTTTCCGTTTGCATCAAAAACATCAATCTCTAAACAAGAACCACTAAAAAAATTATGCAGACATAGCTCCAGTTTTTGCGTATTCATATTAAAACATTTCCAGACAGCATGAATTTTCACAGGTGCCATTAGATAAGTAGGCTCTTTATCTGCATTCTGCACTCTAGTCTCAACATCAACATTTGAATATCCAATCTTAAAGAGATTATCTATCGACTGAATCTTTGGGTCAGAACTCTTTGATTTAAGAACATAAATATATCCTACAGCCTCATCTTCAGAATTAATGTTACTAAATTCTTCAACAAAGCCTTCATTAATCTCATCTATGTTCTCGGTGATTGAATATCCATTTGAATATAACAGTTTTTCAACAGACCTTTTCAACATATTTGATTCTGTACCATTCTCAAATATACACCTTGTTCTACCATCTTCTCGAACCCTTGTTCCATCTTCTCTATAATGTTCTTTAACTGTAAGATTAACCTTCTCGAGTAAAAACAAAACTCCATCACTAACATAAAAGTTACCCTCTTTAAGACTCTCAATCTTAAAGTCAATTACTTTGCGCTTGCCTTCCGCCAAATCCTGCTGAATTATTTTGAACAATCCTTCATATTTATCAAAATCCTTACAAGGTTCACGACGTGCCACAAAATCAGTTTTTATTCTCTCATCAACTTTAGGAATATGTTTTAAATCAAACAACTCTGCTGCATCATCTTCCAAGATATTCAGTGAGTCATCCAACAATAAATCTTCAATAGAAGTTATTTCTTTTTTTACATCATATCCCGCCAAAGGTTCTCTTACCTCATTTGAGTCATTCACTGGCAAAAGATTATGAACATCATATTCCTCTAAGACATTAATTTTACAACTGTCTTCTCTTAAACTTTTCAAGCGAGAATAGAGTTGATATTCAGAAACACTGTTGATATTAGATGATGGTTCTTTGCCATTTGCCTCAAAGAAATCATTGATTTCTAAAAACGATGCCAACAGACGTTCATCAGCTGTTCGACAATTTGAAACTTTAGGTTTTACATCAAGCAACCCTAAAGGATCATCATCAAATATATTATTTAATATTTTATCCTTATCCATTTGCTTCTGCTCTTTTTCGTTTTTCTGCTTTTAAATAAAGAAGACACTCTGCCATTCTTCGTTCCAAAGGATCATTGGACTTCAAATTTGGTTCTTTATTATAAGTTCTCATAAATTCCTTTATTTTAGGCCAAAGAATGTTTGCCTCTTCAAAATCCATTTTTATACGTGTGGATTCAATATAATCCTGAATAGTCTTAAGAACCTTAGTTGTGACTGATTTTGATAATATCTCAAATGCTTTTTGAAATGGATTAATCTGATCAATAAGATCGATATGAATATTATCAATATCAATAAACGAGTCAGCCATTCTGATAAATCTTTTATCTCCAACCACTTTTGTTTCTCCATTTTTAATAACTGAATCAACAACCACATGCTGGCGAACTTCTTCAACTTCTTCATCTGTTAAATCAGGATATTTAACTCTTATAACTTTGGGAATCAACACCTTGTTTATAACTTCAGGATCAACATTACCAGGCATTGCCTTTAACATTGTATTATCTTGCAGAATCTTTGCTTTTAAATCATTTAGATCTGATTCTATAATATCTTTTACCCTTTGTGAACTTGGCTCTTTCAGCCCGCGTATTTTGATTTCCCCAGGCTTTGCTTCATCATCATCAGATAGCTTCGTCTTAAATGTCCAATTTGGAGCCAATACTTGTTCCATCAATAAAGATGCTGTAATAGCTTTTAGCATATCATTCACCGAAATTCTAACATACTCTTCGGGAGCATCTGGTTGTGCAATAAGATTAGTAAATTGTGCATGAGTCTTATTTTCACTATCCCTTGTTGCTCGTCCAATAATTTGTATAATTTCAGTCAAGGAACCTCTATAACCAACTGTTAAAACATGTTCACAATATGGCCAGTCGAACCCTTCTTTAGCCATATTCAAAGCAATTATCAAATCCATATCATCAAGATTATCCATTGTCCTTATATAATTAATAATCTTATCTCGATCTACTGCTGTATCTTCAACCAAATCAGCAACTTTAAGTATCTTGCCATCAGTTCGCCGCTTGACATGTATAACACCTGTATTAGAATCCTGTTTAATCACTTCTCCAATAGCATCCAGAATAAAACCTACTTCATTGTATTTCTCTTTTGTTGACTCTGCTGAATTAACATTTGGAATATGAAGAATAGTTTTTTTATCAGTATCTAAAACCTCCATAATAGCTTCTGTATATCGACCATTATAAAAATGATATCCAATACCTAAAGATTTCAGATATTCATATCCATTCAATTGCTCATAATAGTTATAAACTACCTTTGTAAATTGTGCTTCTTTATCAGGTGTCAACACAGGCACACTATCACCTCTAAAATATGAACCAGTCATTGCTATAATATGAGCTGTTGACTTATTCATAATATCTTTAAGCAATTCCCCCAGTCGATTATTAATATCAGCCGAGACATGATGAAATTCATCAATTGCTAAAAGCGTATTATCAAACTTTGATTCATCTAGTCCTTCACAAGCAAAGCGTAGTGTTGCATGTGTACAAATTAATATCTGCTCATCATTATCCATAAAACGATGGAATGCATTTACTTTCCCTGAACTATCATCACTTCCAGGAGTACACAAATTACAATTATCTTTCGGAATCCAATCTTCAAAAAAACCAAACTTTTTCAATAAAGTTGGAGCAAAAGAGCTGCCAATTGCTCTCTCAGGAACTGCAACAATAACTTTGCGTATTCCCTGATTTGCAAGTTTATCCAACCCAAGAAACATTAAGGCTCTTGATTTACCAGAAGCTGGAGGAGACTTTATTAACAAATACTGCGCATCTCTATACTCAAAAGCACGAGCCTGCATATCACGCATTCCAAACTCATTTATGCTTGTACTTTTACCCGTCTGCTGATATTTAACATTTACAATATTTTCCATTTATGCCTTCTTCCGATTCTTTACAACATTTTGCAACTCTAAAATATCTTCTTCATCCGCAACTTGTGCTTCAAAAGTCTTACGTTTTACCTCAAATTCATCATACACTTTACGAACAGCCTTCTCCATTAGCTTATTACTGACAGAGCCTGCATCCTCAAGAATATTTTGATCATTATACTCCAAAATACGATCTACGTTATCTCGCCAGAAAGACATGGATATATCAAGTCTATTTTTTGCCCTAAGTTCAGCACTTTCCAGAAATATAACAACAAGTCTATTCAAAGAATCTATCTCATCTTCCGTAAGATAATTCTTGGCAACAATAATATCCTGCTTACGAACAACCGCACCCTTCCAAGCTGTAAGAGCCATATTAGGTTCATCTGCATTAGCACGAGCAACAACAATCTCTGCGGCAGTCTTTCCAGCTACTGCATATAACAGCTTGTTCTGTGTCTCTGCAAAAAACATTTGAGTAGCTTTATCACTACTATCATAATCACTACTTAAAGCAAATAAATCTCTTACTTTCTGATAGAAACGTTTTTCAGAAGCACGAATATCTCTAATTCGCTCCAGCAGTTCATCAAAATAGTCCGGTCGCCCATCAGAATTTTTCAATCGTTCATCATCCATAACAAAACCTTTGACCATATAGTCTTTAAGAGTCTTGTTTGCCCATATTCTAAATTGAGTTCCACGCTTACTACGCACTCTGAAACCTATAGCAAGAATCATCTCAAGAGAATAGAAAGTTACATTGTATTCTTTGCCATCCAAGGCAGTTGTTAAGTAATCCTTAACAACTGAATTTTCTTGTAACTCTTTCTCGGAAAGTATATTAGATATATGCATACTAACATTAGGCACCGAGGTGTCAAAAAGTTCTGCCAGCTGACTTTGGTTCATCCAGATAGTGCCATCCTTGGCATAAAGTGATACTGAAGACTTACCATCATCTGTATTATAAATTATTATATTTGGTTGATTCTTTTTCATTTTATTTCATCCACTTCTATAAGCAAAGCTTTTTAATAGTTCTCTATGAAACTTGATAAGTTCATTTTCTAACATTACATAGGAAATATAAAACTCTGCTTTATTATCATTTTTGCATGCACTTTCCATATCTTCCAACATCTTAATTATAGTTCCTGAATTATTAGAAGATTCTCTATCACTCAAATACCGTGAAACAAAATCCTTTACCATTTTTTTTAGACTTTTCAGCCTGTATAAAGTTTCTTCATCTATATTCTCAAGACATTGCATACTTACAACAAAACTTTCTGGCACTTTTGTTACCTCAACAGTGGTTGATAACAAAGACGATGAATGGCTAGTAATATATTCTTGAAACCTCTCTTTAATTCTTTGCATACACTGATCAATATAAAAATCATATTTATCGCCGGGTTGTTTTTTATTAGCAACGGCATATTTTATATATTCGTATTGATAAAAACCATCTTTGCTATCAAATGAAGTGAAAAATATGTTCTCAAAAACATCTATTTTTTTTATTAAATCATCATTAGACATGGAGAGTATATTGTCTATGTCATTATAATATTTTTTCTTTATGCTAAGTATCTTTTCTAGGATTTTGTCAAGATACACGTTCATATACTTATTATGTTTATCTAATAAATCATATATATTATGTTTTTTAATTTCTCCTTTATCAAAATGCCCTTTAGGATATTCTTTGAACTTAATGAGACTGATATTATTATTGTTACACCAGAAAATAGTCGATTTTAATTTGTTATTTGGTTGTTTATTTCTAGAAACAGGATGTCCTATTGAACAATTTCGCAAGTTTCTAATAACTTCTTTTTCAGCTGAAGCACTTTTTTCTAATCTAAATACACCTAACATTTCATCAACTAAATCTTGTTGAATATAGAGACTTTGTAAAAAACCTGTTTGCAATAAAACCACCATTGATAAATTTGACGTTGACGCAACATCACACTGTTTCTTAAACTCATAAATGCACTCAGTTGTATCATCTAGGTTACCTGTTACTTCTTTAATATATCCAGTTTTCACTTCATCATTAAAATTAATTTTATCTTGAAAATATTTTTCAACTTCAAAGAACATATTCCAGTATCGTAGGATAGAGTCAATTTTTTCTTTTATGTTTACAGGTGAATCATAAGCAAGAGAAGCAAACTCTGGATATATATAATTATCCAACCATCTATTCTTTTCAGCAATCTTGTAATCCTTCGAGTTAATATCCTGTTTTATTTTTTGATTTCTTATATACTGTTCGTTACTATGAACTTGTAAATCATTCATCCAGGTCTTTATGCCGTATTCTCTATAATTAATAAAAGACAAACTATCCCAACTGGTATCTTTTAAACAAAAATCATTAAATGAATATTTAGAGTAGCAAATATCTTTTAGCTTATTATCTTTTGCGTATGATAATACTTTTTCTGAAATTACTATTCTTGGATACTTAGCTAAAGAGGACTCAAGCTTGTATGCTTGCAAATATGCTTCTCCCAAAAAAATATTTTCATCATGATACATTTTGCCCATAGCTAGCCCGCCTCTCATCAATATTCCATATCGATCAAAGAAATTATATTGTATATTTGCTAATAACTGCACCAACGCAGACAATGTTTCTGCTCCTATCGCATCAACAGGAATACTAATAACAATAGAATCAGACACTACTATAAAATTTAGTTTCTCAAATAATTCCTTAAAAACATCACCTGTATTGCTAATAAGATGTAGCTTTTTTGCAAGTTCCTCATAGTTTCCTTCAGCCTCATTTACCTGATTTTTAAAACCAAGAATATCAAGAAACGCCACAAAGCAATCTTCTGTTTTTTTTATTACATCTGATGTCATCTTGACTTCTCTTCTTCAATCATTTTTTCGTAGAGTTTGAACAAGTATTCAAGACGTTCGTCATCACTTTCAAAAGGCTGGCTTCGGTAACATTTTTCAATAACAATATCATTTGCTCTATGTGCTTCTCTCAAGCCGTCTGGCATTTTATCTGGATCATAAAGTTGTGCTAAAGTCTTATCACTATGTTTTTCTCGCTCCGCAATAATTCTAAGCACACACCGAGTTATCTCGCTTTTAAGTTGATCTGATATTGTTGGAAATGGAAATGTATTATAAACTAATGTTGCTGAATATCGATAATCAGTCTTTAATCTTCCAGCAACAGTCCTCATCCATGTCATATGCATACGCGATGAAATAATTCCCAACAAATATGGTTCTGCATCATAAATAGCTTGTGCAGAATCTGAAACAACATATTCTTTCCCTAAGAAATCCAGCGGCACATATTCTCTTCTCTCCGATGAAACACGAGGGACAATTATTGAATTCGTTTTTTTATAACGAACTTCTCCAAACTTAAATGGTTCTTCAGCCAACTTTTGTGTTACTTCTCTTTTACTATTCAACCTATTAATCCTAGTATTATTAACTCGCTCTCGTATATTTGGAATTTCTAAAGCATCTTGCAATTCAGCATCCTCTATCCATATACAATACTTTTCAATTCCTCTTATTAACTCTAAGGAACCAATAAGTTTCTTTATATACTTTGTTGCATGTGGATTCTGGTTTACAATTTCATCTTTTTCACTTGTTGATAGCAATAAATGTCCTCCATCATTTGCCATACTACCAAAACACATTTCAGGAATATTTGACAAAGGTTTTGTTCTTTTCTGAATAAAGGCATTATTTCCTGCAACCAAATATGGGTTTATATTCTTTGCAGAATATGTACGTGCTTTTGTAAAAATTAGTTTATAATTTATATTTTCCCTGGCAGCAACACCAATTATAGCAACAGTAACACCTGCATTTCCTTTTGCATTGTTTGTCCATTTGAATGATTGATGAGCAAACTTAATTTCTAAATTATATCCTAGTAAAACTGGCCATAACAATCCCACTTGTTCTCCCTGACATATTGAATTAGTTGTGACAAATGCATAAGCTGCATTCATATTTTCAATATATTTAGATGCTTTAAAAAACCAGCAAGAGATATAATCCAAATTATTAAACCCCTTTAAGTCATTAAAGACAAACTGCATATCATCTTTATGAGTACTCCCTTGAACTCTTGCACCCAAATAAGGCGGATTTCCCAAAATATAGATTTCATCACTTTCATTTTTGGGGCAAACCTCTTCCCAATCAAGTCTACAAGCATTATCGCATACAATTCGCCCAGCTTCCCTCAAAGGCAAAGTATCATTTGTTCTTCCAAATTCATTAAAGAATTCAACATTCATCTGATGTTCCGCAAGCCAAAGAGCAAGCTTTGCAATTCCAACCGCAAAATCATCAATCTCTATTCCATAAAACTGAGACAATGATATCCTCGAAAGAACCATCATACCTGCCTCTTTAAAAATCTTCATCTCCAAATATCTTAACTCTTTATATGCAATAATCAGAAAATTTCCACTACCACAGGCTGGGTCAAAGATCTTAAGGTTATATATTCTTTCAAGCAAAGCATCAAATCTTTTGTTTCTTGCATTATCTCTAATCTCAGCTTCTTTAATCTTCTCAAATTCTTCATATAGTTCATCCAAAAATAGTGGTTTAATAACCTTCATGATGTTTGGAACCGAAGTATAATGCTGACCTAAATTGCCTCTCTGCTCATCTCCAATAACTGCCTGAAACATTGACCCAAAAATATCTGGATTAATAGCTGACCAATCTTGGTCTCCACACTCCAGAATTGCAGCACGTGAACGTCTTGAAAAATCAGGACAAGGATACGTATCGCTAAAAAGTCCACCATTTACATAAGGAAAGTTGATTAGATATTTTGCCAAAGAAGAATCCCGCTTATCTTCATGTGTATTAAACACATCAAACAGATCTCCAAAAAAGATATGTAAATCACTACCATCTGCCTGCGAATGAGAATCTAAGGCATTGGTAAATTGAGCCAACTCAAAAACATTTGTATCTTCAGCAAAAAAACAAAAAAGTAATCGAGATAAGAATATATTTAGCCAATGCATAAAATCAGGTTCATCACATGGATTATCCCTTTTAATTACATCAAAGAGCTTTGCCATCTTCTCAGCAGCTTTAACATCTGCCAGATTTTCATCATGATGTTGAACTTTTTCAATGCCAGCCCATGGAAGAAAGAAGTCAAAATGCTTTGGCAGTTCATCAAAAGGAATATCAAGTTTTTCCAGAGTTTTGGTATCTATAGCAAGAAATAGTTTATAGTCAGTAACAATTACAAACCTCTGATTATACTTCAACTGTGTGCTCAAAGTAATAATTGATGTATGTAAATCTTCTTCAAACTCCTCCTTGAAAAATACCTTCTTCTTCCAGGATACCTCGCCGGGCTTATCTGACAAGTTCATACTTCCTTTTTGAAGTCGAGTTATAGAAGCCTTTGGCAAACCATAAGCTCTTAGAAAATCATAAATAAAAGTCTCTTTTGAGAAACTTACCATCAAATCTTGCAAATTCTGTTCTATCTGTGTTGAATTCATATCTCTTTTTTCTATAAAAAGGGTTTCCTGTTTAATGTGAGATTGCGTGAAGTCTTGATTTAAAACATTTTCGCCTTTAGTTTGCTAAAGGTAACATGTTGCAAAGCAAGAGTTTGCGTAATATCGCATTACAAAGTCATAAACTGCATAAACTTTGTTTTAAAGTTCATCTGCAAGCTTTTTGGGCAAAACATGCTAAAACCCTTGCACTTTTAACGTATTAGTCATAACAATAACAATCTGTCAGTATGCAAGTTATGAATTGAACAGGAAGCCCTAAATGTTGACTGGCTAAAATTGGACTATTACAAACGCTTGTACTATCTGTATAGTAATACTTCAACCCCACTTTTTCAATATAAAAACCACTATTTCATGCTTAAAGTTCTATAATGCCCATATGAGCCAGTCACAAAAATGCGCAAATCATCCCCTCTCAACCCCGCACGTCCCGCAATCAGATGCGTAACATAATAATAAAACTCTCTGTTCATAGTTTCCCTTATCAATGAATTACTCTAATTAAGAAACTTGTTTTTTATCTGCAACCAAAGGAGTCAATAATTTAATACTCTCTGTCAAATATGTAATAACAGGATCTACCATTTTACTTCTATATTCTTCACAATCTTATTTAGATATGAATTTAATTCATGGTCGTTATCCAGTATAGATGTGTTTATTTCAGGCAAGCTAACTTTTAGCTATCGTATATAACTCTAATTGGTTTAGCCAAATAATGAAATGGTCTTTTATTGCTATCTTTTCGCAGAGGATCAATTCCAAACTGAGTCATCAACCACTGATTCAAAAGAAGCTTATCTCTAAATTTATGTTGCTTTGGTCCACTAGGTTTACGCTTAGCCATTATGCGTACCCTCCTTTTTTAACTTTGCCGATCAATTCTGCACAACAAAACATTTTTATAATCACTTTTTGGAAAATATGATTGTCAACGCAATTTGACATTAATAGATGATTATCAAGAAACATTACGCCCCTCCGCAATACTAAGAAGTTCTACAAATGCATAAACAGCCGGACTTCTTCCAGATGCCTCCTCCAGTGTAAAAAGAATTTCACCTTCCTTGAAAGCAGATATAATTCTTCTCGCAGTTGCCGAAGATATACCTGAATTATCCACAAAATCACTGCTTTTAAAAATTGGGTTTTCAAAAATCCAATCAAGAGCACGAATGGTATATTGTGAATGTGTCAACTTTACCAATTCATCTTTTTTATTATTATATAGATTCAGAATTTCAGATGCACGAGAACAGTTCATGTCTGCCTGCTCTGTGAGTGCCTTAAGGAAAAATATAATCCATTCTGTCCAATCTTTTTTTTCAGATACAGCAAGAAGTTTATTATAATAACTTTCTCTATGTGCCTCAAAATAGGCACTGATATAAAACATTGGAGCACGAAGAATTCCTGCATTCCACAAAAAAAGAGGAACAAGCATTCTCCCTAAACGACCATTACCGTCAAGG
>JGI1221J13441_10001337_pt1 | contig 10498 bp, 21 predicted proteins | sample LakVidmifraction_4_FD_13441 | JGI IMG/M metagenome (IMG submission 13441) | reverse complement strand
ATGAGTAAACCTCCTAAGTGGTAATGGTTTCTTCCACTAAATAAAGTATACCACACCTTATAACCAATGTCAAGAGTTTTTTTAAAGGTTTATAGATTTACATTTTTACTAAAGGTTTATAGCGGTAATCTTCAAAGATTGACAACCGCTTCAAAAGAAGAGAATATTAACCCTCCCTCTTCAACTCTATATTAATTATGTCAGCCGTTGCCTTATCCATGCCAACTAGCTTCAATGCTCTATACGCCTCTCGCCTTTGCTCTCCCGTTGTTGCCTCTCTTAGCCGTTTCAGTAGCTCTAATATCATCGTTACACCTCCTTAGGGTTGTTTTCTTTCACTAAGTACATTATAACACGTATTTGCCCTTCTGTCAAGCGTTTTCCCCATATTTATTAAAAGTCAGCTTTTAACAACTAATAAACACTATATGTAGTGTAAATCTTCCAATATAACCACTATATGTAGTGTTTTACGTCAAAAAGGGAGATATTTGCCCATTATTAGTGTAAATCTTCAAAGATTACCCACCATAATAGGAGGCAGGGACTGCCTAGCAGTCCCATGCATTTATATTGTGTTACGTCATACCCTAACTAATAATCATCATTCCTACTACTACCGCATATACAGTCAATAGAGCTATGATACAGCCACCTATTGTGATTGTGTAGCTTAGGATTGTTTCTTGTTGTTTATGTTTCTTAGCCTCAGCCATTCTTACATATTTACCCATTTTCGTTTCTCCTTAACGTGTCGGCTAGTTGATTGTTCTTTGCTACTAAATATAGTATACCATATTCAATCCCAAATGTCAAGCTTTTTTTAAAAATATTTTTTGGCAAACTATCCTTGTAAATCTTCCAAGATTACCTATCTCCTCAATGGAAAAAGGGGAACATATGTTCCTCCTTTTTAACAACCTTTAAAATTCAGTATTAATAATGAAATTTTTACCGCTTCCCATGATTACGGTTGTTACATCTTCAATATCTTCAATAGTTTGATAATCTTCTTCTCCGTAATACGTTTGGAATTCTTCAATGTCTTCATACTCTGCAAAGTTACATCTTAAACCAATATAATCTACTTCGCAATCCTCGTCGAGGTCTTCCAAGTAGTCATAAAGTGCTTCTGCACCGTTCCAACTAAATGATGAATCACATTTCATCATATCAACTATAAATTCATTCCTACTAATTGTTTTTTTCATCTTGCTACCTCCACAAATCTGTTGGTTAACTTCTATCTAATAATAGTATATCACAACCGCTTCAATATGTCAAGAATTATTTTAAAAAACTTTATTAATATTTTACTTGACTTCCAACCGCTTCTATGGTACAATTTACTTAGGAACTCGACAACGACACGAATTAGGAGGATATCAAATGACTATAATAAAAGGTATGAGCGAAAAACAGTCGATTAAGCTTTACAAAAACAATGAAAAGAACCACTATAAAATGATAGGAATAGGGCAATGCAACAACCCGAAAGAACCTCATTTATTTTCGGTATTGGTACAAAACCAAGAAGGTGAGTATACAACATTCCTATACAACGCCCACAGTAGCCAATGCAAGTACGCTAAAACGGGTAGCAAGGGATTAGCGACGCAATACTACAAACTAAAACTAAGATAGCTAATAAGAGGGCAACACGCTCTCTTTTTTTTATGAGGGGTGTTAATCTTCCAACCTTGCCCGAATATAAAAAAAAATAAGAACGTACGTTCTGTACGTCCTTATTTTATAGCTTATAACTATCTCAATCGTTTACGCAATTTTAAATTTTTCTGTTTGTTATCCTCTACCACTCTAACTTCGAATACGTGTGTTCCATCGTGGTGATGTAGGTAAAAGATATCTCTACCATGAGGAGTTTCTTTTATTTCAATTGAATCATAGTTGGTCATATTGTCTAAAAGGGTTTCAGCGTTCAACTTGCAGTCTACCCTACTTTTACCATCCCAACGTTGCAACGTGCCATCTATATATAGTGTGCCTATCTCTTCAAGTACGTCTGAGATACGTTCCCATTCGTGGTTTATTTCACCTTCAAAAATTATATCGTCCGATTCGTCTGTAAATACATCATACATTTTCATTTTACTACCTCCACTAATCAATCAATTAACTTCTATCTAATAATAGTATAACATACTATAGGTTAGTTGTCAACTGTTATTTTAATTTAATTTTAGAGGTTAGGGGTTTGTTAGTCTTCAAAGATTTACTAAATAGGTAGGTATAACCCGCCCTGCCACCCTTTGAGTATAACACATAATACAACATAAGTCAACCCCTAAAACATTAAAGTTTTATTAACAAAGTATTAAAACTTTATAAACAAATGCTCTATTTGCATAGCTAATATTACTTTGAACTCGATGTTAATCTTCCAACCTTAGCACCTATCTACAAAGAAAAAGGGAACATCTGTCCCCATATCCCTTATAATGCTTGGTTTCAGTCTTTTCATACTATTGATAATGTATCAATCTTAAGAACAGTAGTTCTGTAGAGCTTAACCGCTTCGCCATTGCAGTTTCTACCTGTCTTATGGATAATATACATTCTATCCGTTTCACCTAAATAAACCCCCGTTAAATCAATCATAGCGGTATCTTTATACTTAAGATTGATTCTATTACCTACTGTTAAAATATTTTCCATTGAAAGCCTCCTGTAGTGTGTTGGTTAACTTCTATCTACTTATTATTATACTACTTCTAGGAGCATATGTATATAGGTCTTTAGTCCTAGTTATCAACTCACATAGCCCTTAATCTTTAAAGATTAACCCAACCAATATATAGAAAAAGGGCTTTCGCCCTCTCTCTTATTCGAAAATCTTAACAATATCAATTTTACTATTAGCATAATGTTTTAAATTATCATTATAATCTTCTAATACGATAGTAATACAATGCTCTCGTGCATCCCTAACAACGATAGTACTTTCATCCCCATTCATGTATCCAACCTCACCAATAATCCCATTTCTAAATTTAACTTTAGTACCGTACTTCTTCGCAATAAGGCTTTTATGTAAAAATGGTACTAACTCCAAACCATCTCTACCAATCCTAAAAACACCATTTTCTGTTTCAAATATCACACTCCGATAGCTTCCTACATCTACCATTAAAACAGTGCCGATAGTTTCGCATGGAGCAACTGCATTTCCTTTCCATTTGTTAAGAACCCTATCAGATAAATTATTATCACCGTTTAAAAGGGTTCGAAAAAGTTCTTTAATGTCAACTACTCTAACCATATCCCCAACCTTAAAATTTGTTTGTGGTTTTGGTATGACAAGCTTAAGGCTATTATGGTCGCATAGCGTATGATTATCAATCTGTATAAGACGACCATTGTACCCAGTAACTGTATACAACCTACCTAATGTTAAATTAGTATAAGGACTATCAATATGCTCTACCTTATCCCCAATTTTAAATTTATTCATCATGTGTACCTCCATTTGTCAGCTTGTTTGCTTTCTCTACTCTCTTAGTATATCACATTTGAATATTAGTGTATATAGGTCTTTAGTCCTAGGTTTTGTAAGTATATATTTCACCAATCTTTAAAGATTAGCCACCACAATAGTAAAATAGTAACGAGAATAACAACTAACTAGTTATCCTCGTTACTTCCTATTCGAATACTATTTGCTTAATATCTGAAGGTTTATAGAAACACTCAAAACCTACCTCTAAGAGCATTTCAGTCACTGACTCATCCAATACATAACATACATGGGTTAAATATTGAACGTCCTCCGTAAAATTGTTAGGACTGCACCATCCTTGAGTGTCACTATTGTCTATGTCTGTATAGTCCCAACCACATACGAGGTCAAGGTTCACCTCCATATAAGGGTTACGTCTATCTTGCTCTACACTTCCCATTGAAACCTTATAAATCATATTTCTTTCTACGTCTTTGAAATATTTACCCATAATGTGCTACCTCCATTTTGATTGATAGTTGAGCTACTGTTTCTTATGTACTTATTATATCACTTGTCTAGATATATTGATATAGGTCTTTAGTCCTAGTTTTTGTAGATATATTCGTTAATCTTTAAAGATTAGCTATATATCCATATAGGACTAAAGACCTATATACACTAATGTTTTATTGTGGTATAATATACTTAGAGGTTAAGCAAACCTACTAAATTCACAGGAGGTACTACATTATGAATCAATATATTCCAGATATTACTGAAAGATTTCCCGAAGGTTACGACGGTGTGGATATGACAGATAGCTATTTCTTTTCTGCTGAAGCATTCGACAGAGAAGCAGAGGAAGTAGGGGAAGAGGAAGAGGAAGAGGAAGAGTAGTAGAGAGGGAGAAGCTTTCCCTTTCTATTTTTTTTGTTAATCTTCAAAGATTAACCATATCCATAATAAATAAAGGGAACGTTTGTTCCCCTTATTTTTATATTATCCATTCATTATTTTTAAAACTTCCTCTTTTTTTAGACCATTAATCACTCCACATCTATACTCTTTGACCTCTCCGTTTTGTATTCTAACCTTGCAAATCAACCCACCGTAGAATATCTCATAAGTTCTATTGAAACCCTCATAATAGCTTCCTACGTCCTTACAGTCGTACTCAAAATCATTTATAATAACTCCATACCTCAAACATTCTTTTAAAAATGTTTCACCTCCAGAACGCATAAGCTTTATCGCCTTATTATTGCCATGTAATGTTCTTGCAAACTTAATATTCATATCGTTTACCTCCGTGAGCTACTGCTCTTGTTTCTAATACTATTATATCATGTCTGTATGCTAATGTCAACATTTTATTGTAGGTCTTTAGTCCTAGTTTTGTAAATATATTCGTTAATCTTCAAAGATTGACTTACACATAAAGGAAAGAGAGAACTTATGTTCCCTCTTCCCTACATTCTCCCCTATACTATTTTTGTTTGGATTAAATCTTGTATCAAGTTCATTTTTTCAATTATCCTAACAATATCTTTCTTGATATCTTTATTCTTTACAAAGTTTTCAGTGACTGGAAATTCATTGTTTTCTAGTGTTCTTTTCATCCACTCGTCACCGTTGTATCCTTCATATGTCCATCTAATAGCTTCTAATGCCCTTGTCCCCTCTCCTTTGTATAGAACTTCTAATGCCCTTGACTTCTCTCCTTTGTATAGATGAATCGTAACAACGGACTTACTTTTAAGGCTTGTTATACCTTTTATAACTCTGATTGCTATAGTCTCGGCGTCCATTACTCGGTCGCTATCCTCAAAGAGGATGTCTGTAAAACTCTTTGTCACATCAAATCCGTTTGTATCTCTTCCTTCAACTTCAATTTCAATTTTAGTATTAATTAACATAATGTATTACCTCCGTGTTATTTAGTAGGCTTGTTAACCTCTAAATACATTGTATCACTTTTAAACATTAATGTACATAGGTCTTTAGTCCTAGTTCTGTAAATATATTCGTTAATCTTTAAAGATTAACTCTCTTTCTATAAGGGAAAGGACTTTCGTCCCTTGTCCCCTTGTCCTTATCCCATTCTTACAAGTCCACCAATTGAAGGTCTAACTACTATACTGCCAAACTCTGAAAAAAGTGGAATATTTAAGTTGATTACATAAGCAAATACATAACCATCTTTTAAATCTTCTCTATCCATTTCCCACTCTTCCTCATAACCCGATACTACTAATACCGATAAAAGCTCCCCAAACTCCGTAATCGAGTGTATAATATGGTATGGTGTGATGTGTTCATGTTCGGATGCAAATTCATTAACTGCCCTTTGTTGTCTTTCATCTAAGTAATATAAATATCCACAATTTTCTGATAAATATAGAATATCACTTTTAAATTCCCTTATTACATTTTTACTTAATTCTAAAGTTTTCATTCTTTCAATTGCTTCTTTTTTACGTTCTATTGCATTTTTCATATTTGATACCTCCGCTTGCTAGGGTTGAACTGCTGTTTCCTATGTACTTATTATAGCACCTTTGGTTATATAAGTATATAGGTCTTTAGTCTTAGTTTTTAGAATAGTATAAATGTTAATCTTCCAACCTTAACTAAACAACAAAAAAGAGATTTTTAATCTCTTTTAATTATTTTTTATTTTCTCCCTAAAAAGTTGAACCCCTAATATCTTCTGTACCGAAAAGTTTTGGTTTGTGGGTAGTCTGTATACTCAAATTCTGTTCCGCAATTGTCACAATATAAGTCTTTCCCTTTTTCGTGCATTAATTTTTTACCCTTACACTCTACACATAATATTTCCGTTCTTTTCATTATATAAGGTTCTTGCTCTGTCATAGTATAATCCTTCTCCCCGTTAAGTCGATAGGTCAACTTTTAAAATCAATTGTTGTTTGCTTGTCGGGTAACTTGTTAATGTAATTATATCATGGCTGAAGGCGTAAGTATATAGGTCTTTAGTCCTAGAAAATACCAAATATGACATGTGTTAATCTTCCAAGATTACCACCCCCACCTATCAAAAAACGAACACTTGTTCGGAACACTTGTTCGGTTAAAACTGCTTGTATAACAACAAAAAATACGGGGAATTCCCCCCGTATAACAATCCAATTATCCTCGTAATGGGTCAAGGTTTTCTTCTAGGCAATAATCATAGTCATCAAAGCCATTTGTAATATCTATGGCAACCAATTTCTCTTTCCCATTTATGATAACACATGGGGCTTCATCTCCGTAATATTCATGCTCCATGAGGTATAAGGTTTCGCCGTTGTAAACCTTTGTGTCTATCTCGTACCAAGTTCCCACGTGTCCTTTTACTCTAACGTTAATCTTCTTATACATAACTACCTCCTAATTGATTAGTTAACTACTATCTAATATTATTATACCACCAACACCATTGAATGTATATAGGTCTTTAGTCCTAGTAATAATATAAATGTTAATCTTCCAACCTTAACCGCTTCAGTTGGAGGTAGAGGGGGTTTCCCCCCTCTTATTAATACTTTATCTATTTGTATAACCCAAACGTCATTTCATCTTCCCATTGTACCTTGTAACCACGTTTACTAGCGATTGCCATTACACCGTCCACGTAATCTTCCTCGTCCTCTAAAAGTCTAAACATGACCTCTTCTAAGTCCTCATACTCATCATCTGGGTCGCTACCCTCATATGCGAACTCTTTGGTTAGTTCCTTTACAACTTCCATTTCCTCTTTTGATTCTAAGTTTATCATGTAGTGCCTCCTATGTGGTGTTGGTTTCTTCCACTGAAATAAGTATACCATGTATGGGGTAGGATGTCAAGGGAATTCTGTAGGTATTTAGTCCCAATTTAAAAAAAATTCTAAAAAAATTCTAAAAAAAAATTTAAAAAAAAATAGTTTATATTACCCAACAATAAGTTTTTCTTATTATTGGGTAATTGGAGTTGTCAAGATTAAATTTATTATAAATTTAATAAATCTTTAATATCTTCCATTAAGCAAAAACCGTCACACTCTGCATCGTCATAGTAAATAGTTTCACATAGTAAATTTAATATGATGCTACTATTATCCTGTCTTCCTAATAATTCTACACACTTTCTTAATAACAAATCTCTTCTATCTTCCATCACTACCTCTTTTCAATATAGTTGATAGTTGCTAATTAACATTGTTCATATGAGCGATTTCCTTGGCATTTGAACAATCTGTGAAGTTCGCTATCTTCAAGGTAAACTTCTAACGTGTAATCATCACCACGACCTATCGCCCAGCTACGGATACGCTTGATGTTTGTATCTTCGATACTTTCAAAGATACAACCTGATGTATTTACTAAAATAGCTTTATAATTTGTCATAATATCTCCTCTGGCAGTTTAGCGACTTACCGGTCAAGTGGTTAATAGTTAAAGGTTTAATAGTCCATCAACATTTGCAATCGCGATAAATGAAACTCAACTGCTCCTTTAACCGTTTCTAGTTTGTTTGCTGATTCAAAAGCAACTGCTTCACGAACAAATAACATCTTGTGATTATCTTCTAAAGTATTTTCTGTCATTATCATGTAGTTAAGAGCTGATTCAAAGTCTTCAATAGGTGTTGCCTTTGTGTATGTAAAAAATGGATTGTCATTAATAGTAGGAATAAGTTTTATAAATCTTTCAAGTGATTTAGTATTTTTAATTGTCATAATATCTCCTTTGACAGTTTAGCGACTTGTTGGTCAACCTGTTAACTGTTCCTTATCTCTATAAAAAATTTAAGTTCCATGAGTCTCCAAACATTTGTCTGAGACCCTCATCAATTCCAATGGCTGAGAAATCTTCATCAAGGTATTCCTTAACTATCTCTGCGTTGATACCTTGTTCTCCATATGCTTTTGTACCATCTGAAAAAATTGTTATTTCTACTCGGTCAATATCGTTGTATATTGTTGCAATTGGTTTATATTCATTCATAGTGTTTTCTCCTTTTAAGTTTCCCATATAAACTTTTAACTTGATTGGTTGCTACTAGTTAATTATAACATATTTGTTTTATATTGTCAATCGATATTAAATAAAATTATTATTTTATCTCAAAATCTAGGAAGTATGAATTTTTTGCTGATTCTGTTAATTTGATTATATCCTCATTAGTTAAATCATAAATATAAGATTCATCTAATTTGTAAAAATGTACTACATTGTAAAATTTGCTTGAATGATGCCACGAACTGACATATAGCATCTTTTTTCTTAGTTCTTTGAGTGTTAACTTACTAATTAATTTTACATTAAGTTTTAAGTTATTTTCTGTTATGTAATTTTCAAGTTCTGACATTAGCACTTTTTTAGTCCACTTACTTATAGGCTTTTCACCTTCTTTGTATGCTAATAATGCGTTATTTGACATANTGTAGTTATNATATCCACTCATATTAAATTACCTCGTTTCTTATTCTGTTTCTTATATACCTATTGTATCACCTTTGATTATATAAGTATATAGGTCTTTAGTCCTATACCAATTAAGGGTATAGTTAATCTTCCAAGATTACCCAACTACATACAAAAAGGGGGGAACACCCGTTCCCCTGTCTTTTAATGTTTGTTGAATGTTATTGATTCNTTATGTTTAAGCCCCCAGCATTTCATACACGTTGAACACCCGCTAGGGCATTCTTTAGTATTATCTGGTATTCTTTTATCAAGATTTTCTTTATCCCTCATATATGCTATAGGTAGTTGATAGGGATTCTCAAATTCTAGCCCTTTCCACGCACTAAATACTACAACTAAATTTTCTGGTATAACACCACCATTGGCAATAAATTCATTAATAAGTTCATATTTTTTGGTGAATGCTAAATGTTTAACTTCTTTAGATAGGTTGGCTATATTAATCATCATTTTTAGATAATTTTTATCGATTATATCCCCGCTAACATGCCATCTAAAAGCACCTAATATAGGGAGCTGTGCCAAAAAAGTGTTTTTAAAGTTGTCTTTACTTTCATTGTAACAGTCAAGATTATTAGAGTATGCGTTTTTTACATTAGGAAAACAAAAAGACCCTTTGCATGCGTAACATTCTTTTCTACAAGGTGCATTGACCCTACAAGTCACACCTGCGGGTACTGATATAGATAACATCGACCCCATTTTACTATTCCCTTTTGATAATTTTACCGATAACATAAATACCTCTTTTCTGCGCTGTTGGTTGTTCCACTAGAACCATTGTACCATGAATAAGAGGTGATGTCAAGTGATTTTTGTATGTATATTTATACATTTTTATGCATAATTATACATGTTAATCTTCCAAGATTACCACCCACTTTCCCACTTCACCGCAGCACAGCACTGCATTGCAGACTTACAGTCATTCTCTTTCCGTATAACAACAAATTTTCCTGTGAACAGTGGAAATTCTGGGGGACGTGGACTAGCTACCCTCACCCCCACACCTTAAGTTTTTTGTCTAGTACCACCCACCTAATTTGGTTACAAATCAACACACAAATGCCTATGATTAATATGAACACTCGTACCGCTTCAAAACTACTACATCTAATATTAAAGCCATTATTAGTATGGTTACATCTTTTTAGGCATTGTGCCAATAAGAGTGCGTATAGCATGATATTCAGAATATTACATTATTCCCTTGCCTTTGAATGTACCCTCTGTATCCGAGCCTTCCCTACCCACAACAGCTTTATAGTCGTGTGTCTGTAGGGTGATTAATAGTAGTTTAAAGCAATTTAGAACCCCTAAGCTAATGGCTTCCCCCTCTACCACACAAGTAATACCCAATACAGCATTAGACATATAAACTACACATGGGATAGAGATATTCAATTCAACGTTTCTTCTAAGTTCTTCTAGTACTTTATTAGTGACTTGAGTTAATGTCTTGCAGTTCCCCCACGTTAACTTATTAACGTATCCATCTAACTTTAATGATGTAGTATGTCCTTGTGTGGCGTACATTGGTAGGTGTGATGTTTGGAGGTGGGTG
>JGI1221J13441_10001332_pt1 | contig 10511 bp, 15 predicted proteins | sample LakVidmifraction_4_FD_13441 | JGI IMG/M metagenome (IMG submission 13441) | reverse complement strand
ACCATCTTTTTCATTTTGACAGATGAAAGGTAATTTACATCGACTCCTTTGAGGTCTGCGATGTCTTGGAGGGTGAGTTCAATGATAGGTGGTGTATCTTGAACGATTGTGTACCCTATTTTAATGAGTTGCTCTTTTGTGTTACCACCACAGTATCGGTCTTTATCATCTGGAAAAGAAAGAAAGATAACCCTTCCACATACACCTAGAACTGTTCTTTTTCCATGTCGGCGTTCTACCTCATCACCTACTCGGAGAGTATCCCAGTCTTTTTCTGCAAGACTAAGGTTTTTTACAGAAGAATGTGTGAAGTCCTTCATTAGTCCCCAAGAATACTCGTAGCCAAGTTTATTTTTTGCAGGAGAACCATTTTGTTCATTTTGACAAATATAAGGGCTTCCGTCTTTGTTTATTGAGATACGAGCGTCAGTTATTTTTATTCCATTTATTTCACAGGTTACTTTTTGATTATGTTTCATGTTATCTTTTTTTACCTATTAGGTTAATTGTTATTTGACTTCGTTTATAAACTCCTATACCTTTTTGTCCCTTCTTAAACCGGAATCGTTTACCTGATTTGAGGACATTATCTGCTGTGCCGTTCTCTACAGCGATGTCTCTTTTCACTTTCCGAAACCATTCGGGTAGTATTCCCCTTTTAACCTCAAGTTTAAAGCTCTCTCTATATTTGCGTGCTGTCATTTTGTGGACCTGAACAATATGTGAACCGACTTGGATGTAATATTTCTCACATATTAAACACTTGATTTTATTAGAGTCTGGTTCTTCTGCAATCCTATCCCGAAAATTCCTGTGCCAGTCTGCCCGATAAGACCGATATGTCTTTTCTCGACACTTAGAACTGCAGAACTTCTGGCTATTTGAGCTCGCTACAAATTCTTTTTTACAGGTTGGGCATTTCATTTTACTATTTTGTAGGTTCTTTTTCATGTTGTTTTACCATTAACTTATATAGTATACTATTTTGTACATTTTGTACATATACATTTGGTATATTATGTCTTCTAATTTGTCCAATCGTTTAGAATAAAGTACCCTGAATAGGTGCTTGTTCCTCTAATAATTTTAATTCTTTTTTAGAAACCCTTCGTGTTTTTGCAATCCTAACAATTTTCGGGGATTTAATGGTTTCAAAAATCTCAACATCTGGAAATGCTACTCCAGTAATTCTTTCAAGGACTGGTTGAGTTTTGTTGCTCCAATAATAGTCTCTAGCAAAAGTTCCATCGAATTCTTCAGAAAGAACACCATTCATTCCTTTTGATGCATCAGTGATAATGTAATCAATTTCTACATTTGTAAAAACTTGATTCGTCTTCTCTTGAAGAGCTTTAGCCAATCGTACATGTAGTGGTGGAGTCTTCGTAGTATATTGGTCAATTGGTTTTCCTACCTTTTGAGTAAGTGTCAACTCTTCTTTCGTGAATTCTTTAGAATCAAACTCTTCTTTAGTTTCCTTGACCCATTTTCTTATTTCATCAGTTGTCTGTATTTTCTTATGAAGTAACATGTCAACTAAAATTTTCTGTTTGTCTGATGCAAAACTAAACGTATTCTTTTTTATGAATTCTAAACCTCTTGCGTAAGTATCGTCAGTTTTCTTACCTTCAATGTTCACAACATGCCCAACATAACTTTTCTTTGCAATGAGAATAAGTGACTCGTATTGCTTATCAAATTCCAATTGAATAAAAGTTTCGTCAATGTTGTAGTCTTTATGTAAGTCAATCTTCAATTGCTCATGGAATTTTTTTAACTCTTCATCAAGGTCGAGTATTTTATTTCCAACCGATACAAAAACTGAATCAGTATCTCCATAAATTACATCGTAGCCAATCTTGTTAAAATATTTTTGAGAATACAGAATAACCCATTGACCGAAGAGAGTGATACTTTCTGCAATATCTATATCAAAGTATCTACCATACTCTAGACCCATAATACCGTACGTTGAATTTGATAACTCTTTTACTATAATTTCATCACTTACAACCCTATCCCAATCTGGACCATGATTCGTACCCTCTTCAATCATTTTCAGTTTAAGTTTCTTATATTCAGTCCTTTTCTGTAAGAGATTAGTAATTGCAAGATTGATAACTGATGGTTCTTTAATGAAATACGTAGGTTTGATAAAAGTATCTCTCCTGGGTACATTGAAAGTACCTGGATTGGTTATACAGTTCTCTTCTGCTACGTTTCTGAGAGTGTCATATCCGATGTTAGAGGTTCTCATCATAGATGGATATAGACTCTTAAAATCGAACGTATAGACTCTTTCGTATTTCCCAATTTTCGGTTCTAATACAATTGCACCAAGGTACTTGCTTTTCTCATCTGTATCTGATGGATTGTCACCTAAGACGTTTTCAACATTTCTTTCCTGTATTGCCTGACGTGACGTATGTCCAAATTTACCAAGTTGGTGTGCCATTTTTAGAATATATGCATCAATGATAGCATATAGACCAAATTGACTCGCCGGAACACCGCACCATTGACACTGTCGAATCATCATAGCTGACACACCTAACTTATCATCTAAGTCTTTAACGAGTACACAGTCTTCTAGGTTATACTCCTCAAGTTTCTTTTTATTGTTTCGGTATAGGTCTATAATCTTCTCACCAGAATGGTCAATTTTACCTCTACCTAGAAAATAATTACTGATAAAATTTAGATTAAATTTTTTGATATGGTTATCGAATCTAAAGATATGTCGAAATCTTTTAAGTAGGTCGTAATGAGCAATCGTTTTGATGTTATCGTAGTACAGTGTTTTGAGTTTATTTTCTGCAGTATTTAATTTAAATGCTCTTATTCGAATATATGGCATATCAAACTGCGAACTATTCCACCCAAGTACGATATCATATTTACCCATGAGTTTTATTGCTTTTGTGAGTAGTTTAACTTCCGCTTCATCTGTAAATTCAGAAAGAGAAGTAAAATACTTTTTACCATGACTATCAATTGCACCAAAACTTAAAATCCTATCTCTACCAATTTCAATTGCTTCGAGTGAGTCATCAGTTTCAATGTCAAAATAAAGTTTCTCATATCGATCAGAAACCTCTATTTCTCGATCTATATAGAATCTTTTATCTGTTCGTAGGTCTCCTTCATAAGTTTTGATTCCATTTGTTTCTAATAAAAGAACTATATCTGTTTTTTTATAAGTTTGACCGTTCTGGCAAAAAACTTTAACATACTCCGGAAATTTTTCATCAATTTTTATTTCATACAAGTATCTTGACTCTTTCAATACCTTATCAGCGGCATCTTTATCTTTTTTGTCAATTGCAAAGTACCATGGAGTATTAACCCTTGTTGATTGACGAATACCCTTGTCGTCATAATATGATGCATAGACGTCATCGAACCTAGTCCATGTATTTACTATCTTTGTTTTTTTCATGTTTTTTAATTTCTATATGAAGATGCCCATAAACTACTACTAATTTCGTTACATAGTAACCAGTACCCCTTTCAAACTTTTTCATTTGGTGAGCAAAGAATGACAGGTCGTCTTTTAATTTAACAAGGTCAGCAGATCGTTGATATACATACATGTCGAATTCATTCCTGTGAGTATACACGAACTGAAAATGAGTAAAACACTGGAAAGTACTAAGATACTTACTATCATTAAAGACCATCATTCGTCTTGAATTTGGATCGACTTTCGCTTCACGAATTGTTTCTCGAAATGAAGAATACATTCGTTTTGAATCCTTTTCATATTTCGGTAAAAGGGTCTGCTTTCCCAACCATTCTAACAGTATCGGGCTTGAGATTACAACAAAGTGTCCTGGGAGAGACTGAGTTGTTCGTTTAAGTCGAGTATCTACCTGAGCAAACCCCTTTTCTGTCAACACGTTATTTAGTTCAGTAACTAAATGGTCGTATTGTTTTTCGGGGTTATTGTCCATGTTATTTTAGAAATGAGTCAGCATTCACACTACGATTCATCTCATATATTTCACTGTTTGTTGGAGATGAGTCATGTACACTTTTATCATTTTCAGAATATTTATTTTTGATTGCATCAAACTGTTCTTTAGTAACCTCATCTAGACCCCAATAGTAGAGATTTTTTATTGGAGTATTTGTATAGTTCATTTGTTCTTTAGAGATTGGATATACAAAGTCTCGAGTGTGGTAATCGAAGTCATCATCTTTTGGAATATATAATGCTGTTGAAAATGTATTCTTTCTATCAGCACTAGCTTCTCTTTGGAACCTGAATTTGTTTTCGTTCCTCTTAAACACTTCTAACAATTGTGGATAGACATCACTAACCTGTTTAGCAAGTTGTCTTGATATTTCATTCATCTGCCAAGTTTGACTACCGTCATCAATTCGTTTTTGGTGAAAAAATAATAGAGTAGCTAAGTTTGTTTGCATATTGTAAAACGTTTCAATATTTCGAGGTAATATACTTCTAGCAGCCTGAATCGATACTTTTTCAGAATCAACCATCTCAGCGTAACTCATTTTTGCAGCAAGAGTTGCATCAATGAATGATTTTAGTAGAACTGGGTCCTGTGCAATGCTTTCTTCTACAAGTACTTCATTATGGTTTAGGAATCTGTCTCCAGTACATTGAGCTGAAAAGGTTACACCGATTCTCTGTCTAGTAATCTGTTGAGCATCAATATGAGTAATTCCACCAATCATGAAAGATAGACTGACTGTTTCTAAACCGAGTTGAAGTGCTTTACCTGATAACATTTGGTCTAACGCATCTTCTTTCTGTTCCTTCGTTGCATTTTCCAATACTTCAGGTGAATCAGCCCAGGTCGCTTTAACAAATGAATAGATTCGATTCATCATTGATTCGACTGGTTCAGGGTTCTTTAAAGTCACCTTGATTGCTTTTCGATAATCTTTAAATTCAGTAAGTGGCTTTTGGCCAAATTTTATACCGAAGGGGTGTTTCTTCGGAACTAGTTCTGGATTATGAGACATGTTATTTTATGAATTTAATATTTGCAGCATCAACTAACCATGAAGACTTACTTCCGTTTTTTGTAGAAACACGATACTTTTTTGCAGATACTTTTTCACATCGTGTATATTTCGCTAAAGTTCCAATATTCATTGCTACTATTTTTTGAGTTTTCATTTTTGTTTATTATTTTTATAATCGATTGAATGTTTAATAACATGTTCAGATGTAATTCCAAACTGCCACTTTCCGAACCTTCCAGTGAATGTAATGTTTTCATTCGGTGATTCATTTTCTTCTTGGAAGATTCGACCCTGTTTAATTACTACAACTTTCTCTACCGGATAATCTGGGTACAGTTTTTCGAACTGTTCCTTAGTTATTTCCCCAGTAAATTCAAAGGCATACATGTCTTGCAAATGGGAGATTCTTGAGAAAGAAACATCATCGGTGTAGTAAACCATTTCGAATTTATCATTAAACCATTCAGGCTTAACTTTTGTAATTACATTAGTAATTGGTTCTGATCGGAAGTTTCTCTCTTGACCATAAGCTTTCCAAAAGAATGGTGCTGCAATTGTTGATACAATTTTTTCGTAAGGAACCTCGATAAATGTAGAATCCTTCCAATCTTTTTTATATTGTAGATGTGAATCAGTAATTTTCGTAACCATTCCATTTATCAATGTACCTTTTCTTTCATCGAGTTTCTTGATAATTTCAGAAGGGTCAACGTCTAGAACGTTCATATAGTTGACAGTTTTTACCTTCCTGGTGGACATATCATAACTTTCAGGAATGAATGATGTATCTACAGGTTCATTCCACTTACTCATTTTCTTCTGAATTAGTTTGAGATTTATTTCAGTAGAAAGTTCTTCATGAATCCAACCACGATCGTAGTAACCCATATAACTTTTCTTATGCAGTTTGTCTACATTTTTATACCCTAAGTCTGTTAGTAGTTTCCTTGTCTCACTTGTGTCATGAAGCCAGACAAGGTAACTATTTGCAAACATTCCTCCAATTTCGGGTGTGATGATAGTATATTCAGGGTTATAAAACTGAAAGACTAATCCAGAAATTCCACCCCCGAGGATAAAATTATAATTGCTCATTGAGTTGTTCTATTATTTCATTACATATCTCTAATGGTGATTTCCCAAATACTTCAACGATGTGATATCTTTTTTCTTCTGACAATTTGCAGAATGATTCATCTATTTCTTGCTTTTCCTCAATCTGATAGATGGGGTCTGACGAAAAAGAAGTATAGCGAATACCTTTATGATAATCATTAATTAGATTAGTCCTTCCTGTCAGTATGAAGACTATCGGTTTGAGTTTTTGTTCGATGTTTTTAATATAACTCAAGTCGTCTGTCCGAGCAAACACTTCAGAATAAACCAATGAACTCGTGAAACCTCTGTCCATGATGAAATTAAATTCTGAAAACTGAACAATCGTTTCGTTGTAGAGTCTGGAGTATTTTTCCGCATCACCATCTTTAATATACTCCCCCATGTTTGTCATCTTAATAACCGGAAGGTCTAACTTACGAGATAGTAGGTTTATGATAGTCGTTTTTCCTAAATTATCTGAACCGTCTATTATAAGATGAAGTGGATTTTTCATTTTCTCCTTCGTTTTTATCGTTGTCGCATATTCATCCATACTTATACTTCATAATTAATTTTAACATCAGGGTTTCCTACTTTCAAAATTTCAAGTTCTTCATTTAATATTGGTTGCCAATATTGAATTTCTTCATCCGTCGGTTTTCTATTGCCCGGGAGAATACATTTCACCACATACGTTACATAGTCATCGGTTGGCATATTTATTTCCCGACCTTCTGGATGAGATAATACGAGAATTGATTTTGGGAATAGATTACCAAACCCTAGATCTACAGTATAACCTGGTATGTTTTCGATTGATTCATTTAACATTTTCATCTTCCTATCTTTGACTTTCATGAAGTTATTATTTTGCACCTGGTTTACAACTTTTAGAAAGTGTTCCGGGGTACTTTTCCAAACTATCATCAAATTAAGAAAAAATAAGAATATGTCTGACATTTCTTCATCAATTCGATCAGGGTCAGCGGCCTTTTGTTTTTTACTCCACGGATTCATCGCTGATGGGAATTCTTTTCTAAGTTCGATGGCTTCTTCAATTAACTTAAAGACATACTTCTCGGACAATTCATTTCTGTCTTGTTCAAGATTACTATCTATAGGAAAACCAACAAATCGCTGAAAGTCCTTTTGTTTTTCAATAAGTTTGACTAATTCATTCATATTATAGGTTTAGTTTACCTTCGTCTGCTAATTTCATAACATCAAGGACATTTTGTCCTTTAATCTTAAAGGTCATGTATTTGCCACTTTTTGTAATTGGTTTGAATAGAGCTTGGGCTTTTTCAGTCCTAAGAAGGTCTGTAAAAGCTTTTCTCGATTTTATCCAGTCTCCTAAGAAACCTTCTCGTATGATGGTGCCTGCTGAGTAATATTTATGCGGTTCCAGTATTTTTCTTTCGTTCATATATTTTTTCATTAAGAATTGCTATCACTTGAACATACCCCTGCAGGTCTAGTTCTTTCGTCGATTCTCTGATAAGTCCTCGACCCTTTAATTCTGTTTTTATAGTTTCTCTACACAGTTTTCCATCTATTTCAGTTAATTCTGAATAAGTGTTAATAAGTGAGTTCATTCTTTTTCGAAACCTTTCAGTGCTTTCTTCTAAAGTTTCATCTCGAAATTCCTCAGCTTCTTTTGAACTTGTCGGAATCATTACTATTAAATATTCAGTACCAATTTCATCATTTGTCACCATTGATACTTCTCTAGCATATTTAGAATATGTCGAAATAGAAAGAATTCTATCTCCGTTACCTCTTGTCCGAAATGACTCAAATTGTCCAGGAAATATAATCATCTGAATTTTATTTTTATAATTTTATCGAACATGCTAGAACGGAATATCAGAATCGATACCTTCTCCGTCTGGAGAAGTTTGAGTAGTTTCATCACCGACCCAACCAGTATTTGCAGGAGCTACTGGTGTTGCAACAGATGGTGTATTCGGTAGTTTATCTGCGTTAGGATTGATTTTTAAGAGAAGTTCATAGACATATTCAGCAGTAATACCATTCAGTATCATGTTGACACCATTCTTACCATTACTTTCCCATGGGCGAGATTCGATGTAACCTGTCAGTACATCTCCTGGTTTAAGATTATCTTTAGTTGCCTTTGGGAAACTGAAACCAAGTTCTAGAACTGTCTCAGCGGTTTCAACTGTCTTGACTTGCATTTTCATCCAAGTACCTGTTCCATCTTTCTTTGCGATAGGTGTTCTTTTTACTCCTGTTACTTTAAATTTTGCCATAGTATTTATTAATTAATTAACGTCCAAACCTTTACGATATTTTTCACAGTCACAATACGGAGGATGTCCAATTGCTGGGACATTGAACTGCCTTGCTCTAATTTTTTCCAAGGTCGATTCAATTCTTGCTACGAAAGATAAGACATCTGCTTCTTCATAATAGTATTTGAGTATTTGAATCCTGTTTTTACTATTCAGACTCAAACCTTTTCTCATGACAATGTACATTAGCCATGGAGGCATTCTACCTGTTTGAAGATATCTTATCAGAACATACGAAAGTGCTTGAGGAAGATTCCTTGTATCTGTTTCATGATATTTAACCTTACTAGTTTTCATTTCAATAATTCCACCATCATAGTTTAGAGAATCGATTCTACCTGACATTGGAACCTCTAATGGTTCTTTTGTCAATGGATGAATAATTGGAATCTTTACAATGAGCTCAAACTCAACTGGATTAATATCATGAACATTTAACAATTCTTCTTTCTTTTCCCAAAAACTTTTTATGATAGCAAGTCCGTCGTCTCTCATTTCTTCAAATTTCTTTAGTCTTATTTCTTCAGTTGGATATGTTAATTCGTTATTGTAGTTTTTGTCATTTTTATCTAGAGCATCGATTGTGAATTCTTTTAAGAAGACCTTCTTTGCAACAGATATTTTTGCATATTTCCAAAAATCCTTTGTATCCATTTGTTCATAAACGTTTCCAATAGCTAAATGAATAGCATTACCAAAAACAAAATGAACCTGTGACTGAGGAAGTTTAAGTCCTAAGAAACTTCGATAGTAAAACAGACGAGGGCAATTTTCATACTCAGTAATCATGCTAGGAGTTATTCGATTAATTCCAAGAGTTGACATTTAGAATGTATTACTTAATTCTGCTACCTTCTTTTTGAACTGTTTTCTGAGAAAATCTAATTGGTTTACACTAAAAGATTTAATCTCATTCTTAATTTCAACCTGAACCTTTGCTAAGTCTGGTTTTTTAGCTGATGCCCAGATTTTATTAATGAACGGAACAACCGCTTGCTTTTCTTCTTCTGTCAATGTTTCCATATTTTCTTTGATAGGTTCAACGTCTTCTAATTCATCTTCACCCAGAAGACCATTCAGACCCATGTGCCTCAAAACAGCTCGATCGTATGCTCTTTTCTGTGCCATATTTGCAGGATTACCCCGACCCCTTGAAGAAAGATTTGACCGATTTGATTCTCCCATTTCAGTTGTACACTGACCTTTGGTGTCACAAATTTTAATCTGCATAAGATACTGATAATTGTTTTGATAATTTGGCTGAGTCAGGATAGTATATTCAGGGTTTGACATTATCCCACCTGCATCTGCAATTCTTTTAACTGCATCATGTGTCAGAATCACTGCAAGATAGGTTTTACCCTTATGTTCCCACCAATCCTTATCGGTCAAAAAGTCTTTAAGTATAGTTTTCTTTCCATTTTTATCCTTAAAAGCCTGTTCGAGCCCATAGAGAACTGGTAATGGTCTACTTCGATTCGTTTGTTTTTTTAATTTTTTCATTTTATGAAGGTTGTTTGTTTATTATTCTCGACCTAGTTTAAGGACGTCCCGGTCACATGTTTAATAAATACTCACTAACATTCAGCAAGACACCCGGCGAGAAAAGCAAGAGCTATGAATAACGGAATTGCCCACCACCCAAAAAGTAGAACGAATATAATAAAAAGTAATAAGTCTTTCATATTTATTATTATTTAATTACTGTTAGCTCACATACAACCACACTACAACCCTTGCCGTGCTTGCTTTCAATGTATTCAAGTATTGCTTCCATACCGAAATCTACGGTTACAGTCTTACCGTCTCGAAAGACCTCCATTATTTTTGGTAACTCCAACATAGCCTTTGGACGAATAACGCCGTCCTCGTCTTTAATTGTGTATATTTTCATATATTTATTTATCTGTTAATTTGTCTAGGGAGAGGTCAATTCCAATTTCCTTTATTTCTGCTTCAACCTTTTTGAAATCATCTTTTGAACCTAACCACTGAAGCCTCCCATTCTCATACCCTGAAAGCTGTAAGTGTTGTAGGTGTATTTTTAAGTCTCTGTTTATCATTGTTCGTTTTGTACTTCGTTATCGCGTTTTTCTTGTAAAG
>JGI1221J13441_10001331_pt1 | contig 10515 bp, 9 predicted proteins | sample LakVidmifraction_4_FD_13441 | JGI IMG/M metagenome (IMG submission 13441) | reverse complement strand
CATAGCCTGTAGCATATTGATTCGGGCTTGTACTTCTTCAGCGGTCATTATCTTTTTCATTTTGTAACCTTTTCCTTTCGGTTTTCTTTAACTTATAATACCATTATATTCTCGTTGAAAACAAAAGTAAATAGGTATTTTTAATTATTTTTATAATTATTTCAATAAAATCCCGGATTTGGTTGATAAAGTATGTAACTCCAATACAAGCGGAAGGGAAAATAAAAAAGTGAATGTCAAATTTATGTACGAAAAGTCCTATATAGCGGACTAAAACGTAAAACGACGGAAAATCGGCGTAAAATCCCATAATCTTATAAATTTAGGACGAAAAATCGGTAAAAAGTGAACAGGTACTGGAGTCAAAAATCGGTACCAGTACGGATGAGCTTTTGAGCGATCGAGTGAGGTAATCTTGTGTTTTAGGGTGGGTACAAATTACCGACTTTTCTTCTCTATAGGGGCAGCTAGGGGAAAAATATAAATCTGGCCACGTGTGTGTCGTCTTATTGTAAACTTTTTAAATACTTACTTTTTACAGCCTTGTATACAAGATTTACGTTTTTTATTTTTTCCGTTTGGGAAATATTTTTACACATAATACAGCGTGTTGACGTGACAATGCTTTCGTGGTACTCGTGAGGAATGCGGACGAAAGTATTTTAGCGGACTTTCAATAGCTTTCGTGTTAGGGGTGAGGAATGCGGAACGAACTTTTTTCATTTCGTGTGTACTTTTAAAAGTAACTATACGATTTTCTAAAAAAGTCCGAAAAAATTTAGATCGTTTTTATTGAAACTTGGTGTGAAAATCTCACGTTTTTTTCCCAACGAGCTTCCCAAAATCCGTTTAAGAGGATGAAAATTATGGGACAAAAGTCCTATATAGCGGATGAAAACGTAAAACGACGGAAAATCGGCGTAACTTACAGGGACTAAAAAGTCCGTTGGAGAAAAATCGGCGTAAATTTAACAGAACTTGTGGCAGGTACTGGAGCGAAAAATCGGTAACAGAAAACTATACGAAAACGGGCGAACGAGATAGGCAAACTGTCACTTTTTTATTTTACTTCTTACCGACTTTTATTTTCTATAGGGGAAGCTAAGCTAAAATATATATAATAATAATATATTTTTCTATATACTAAGGTATACTAGAAGAAAAATCGGTAATTTGTTTCGTCTTTAACGATGAAGAGAGCTTCCGATATCGCGAGATTACTAGCTTTTTCTGTTACCGATTTTCCGTCCCACGGTTGTTCAGTTTACGCCGATTTTTAAAATAAAAAACGGTATTTATTGTTATTTTTTACCGACTTTTAAAAATAAAAAACGGTAAGCTACTATTTTGAGGACTTTTACAACGGAATAGCCGATCCGAAAGGTCTAAAACCGTCCAAAAAACGACGTTTTATGTTCAAAAATACATAATCGTTAAAATTAAAAATTCTCCTTTTTTAGTCTTTTTATTGGGAGTATAGGAAAAGTCTTGTGTACTAAGGGCTTTTGTTGGTTTCACCCTTTTTAGGGACTGCCTCCTGTGCTATTTTTTAGGGACGAAGTTTACTACTATAATAGGGTAAAATAAGTTTACTACTATAATAGGGTAAGATAATAGGGTAAAACCACGAGAAATCTGCTGTAAAATAAACTTATTTTTACGTCCGAAAGTCTGTGTTTAGAACCAACTCGACCGTTACTCCTATGAGTTTTAAAAAAACAATAAAATAAAGCTTGACGAGTTTTGAATTGGGGGGAGTATAATATATATATTATATATATTAGAATTTGAGTTGGGATAAAACTCTAAATGAAAGGAGGGATTTAAATGCCGAGAGATGAATATACCATACCTGTAGTGGTACCAAGAAGAAAAGTAGTAAGAGTGAAAAGAACTAAAGGAAAGTTCCTCATTGATTTTAGGGGTATACGTGGTAAGTCAGTTGTTGTACCTGCCAATTATGCGGGTAAGGAGGGAGCCTTTACATCTCCTGCTAAGCTTCAATACTTAGTTGATGAGTATTTTGCTAGCTGCCAAGGTCCGATGTTAGATAAATGGGGTGCTCTTGCTAAAGATGGGGAAGGCGAGTTGATTATAGGTCAAAACCGCCCATATACCGTATCAGGGTTGGCACTTCACTTAGGTCTTCCTACAAGTAGCTTTTGTGCTTACTGTGCGGGTATATATGACGAAGTTACAGAGGGTATTTGTGAAGATGTAACGCTTTCCAAAATTTTGCATATAGCCAAACAACGTATCAACGAATATTGTGAAACCCGCTTGTACGACCGTGAAGGAAATGTTGGTGCTAAATTCGTTTTAGACCGAGCTTTTGGGTGGGTAGGTAGTAAGGAAATGGCCGAGATTGTAGAGCGTAGAGCCATGACTTTGTTGAGACAAAAGGAATTTGCCTTGAAAGTACAGATGTATGACGAGGGGGATAATCCAGACCAGAACCTAACTGTCAATATCGTGAGAGCTAACAAGCGAGAGGAGGAATAGTCGTGGTAATTAACAAGGCTATTAATCCAAGGTTTGAGTCGTTTTTAGCTGATTGGGATTACACTACTTACCTGTTATTGGGTGGGTATGGAAGCTCAAAGAGTTATCATATAGCTTTAAAAATTGTGCTAAAATGTCTTGAAGAAAAAAGAAAAGTATTAGTTATCCGTGAAGTTTATGAAACTATCAGAGAATCATGTTTTGATTTGTTTTGTGAAATTCTTGAAGATATGAATTTGCTAGCTCAGGGGAGTTCAAGAGGAAAAAATCGCCAAAAGGTTGTGTTCAAGACTTCTCCCCTGCAGCTACATTTTCCAAATGGTAGTAAAGTTATTTTTAAGGGTATGGACAAGCCTGCGAAATTAAAATCAATAAATGGCGTATCTATTGTATGGATAGAGGAATGTAGCGAAGTAAAATACAACGGTTATAAGGAGCTCTTGGGACGTATTCGTAACCCGTATTTAACACTTCATTTTATACTAAGTACTAATCCAGTAGGAGAAGAAAATTGGGTCTTTAAGCACTTTTTTATAGACAACATTGAAGATAGGCTCACCTTAGACCCCGAAAGGCTCTACGCTCGGAAAACTGTTGTGAAGAAAGGCGTGTATTATCACCACTCGCTACCCGATGATAACTACTTTTTACCTAAAAGCTACCTAAGAACGCTAGACGAGATGGCGGAATACGACCCAGACTTACATAGGGTTGCACGATTAGGCAGATTTGGGGCGAACGGTATCAAGGTATTACCACAAATTTCTAAAATGAGCCATAAAGAAGTAATGAAATCAGTTAGTATGATACCTGAAAAATATCGGTTCAACGGTATGGACTTTGGGTTTGAGACTTCCTATAACGCTATTGTAAGACTTGCGGTAGATGACGAGGAAAAGATATTGTACGTCTATTGGGAATACTATAAAAATAAGCGAACAGATGACGTCACAGCAGTAGACATAGCCCCGTTGAAGGGTATACACATTATAGCAGATAACGAAGACCCAAAGGCAATAAGGTTTTATCAATTATCAGGGTTCAAGATGACGGGTTGTCGCAAATTCGCTGGTTCAAGGTTAGCAAACACAAGGAAAATCAAGCGGTTCCGCAAAATATATGTATCGGACAATTGTCCAAACACGTGGCGAGAGCTGAAGGATTTAACATATAAGAAGGATAGCAAAGGGGAATTGGTATATGATGATTTCAGTACCGACCCGCATACGTTTTCTGCTATGTGGTACGGATTAGACAATTATGAAGTAGCAAACATCAAGCAGATACCAAGAAATAGTAGGAAGGGAGCTTAAAAAATGGAAATAATAAGCAAAGATAGTGATTATCTGATTGACCAAGTAACCAACTTTAATATGACCAAGTCTCTAATATATCAAGAAATGTCAGGGTTATACGGTAATAGTCTTTTGAAAGACTTGAACCATATCATCCAAATGTATGCTATATACGAGAACGGGGCTAACTTTAATGTTGAGACGACTGGTGATTATGTACCTGCGGTTATGAAGTATAAAGTAATCAAAGGGCTGATTGATAAAGAGGCAAGATTCTTGTTCAGCGTACCGCCAGACTTTAACGTGAGAAGTACAGAAGAAGACAATGAAAAAAAGGTAGCAGGTATACAAGAATTTGTAAACTTAGTGCTCCAAAAGAACAAGGTATCAGCTAAGCTAGTCAAAGCAGCAAAGGATTGTTTCATTGGTAAAAGAATTGCTATAGCGACAAACTTTAATGATACAGGAATAACCGTTAGTTTTATACCGTCACTTGAATTTATATTTGAAACCGACCCAAACAACGTAGACAAGCTGACCAAGTTTATTCAATTCTATAGTACCACTGTAAACGACATTAAAGACCAACAAAGGGTGTACAAGAAGAAATGGTGGCTTGATGAAAAGGGTAACGCTTGGTTTAATGAAGGTATTTACAACGGCTCAGGTGCTCTGATTGAAGAACTTGTGGCTGATAATAAAACGTTACTCACGTGGATACCTGTAGAAATTATCACCAATGACGGGCTAAGTGGTGACCCTTTTGGGGTGAGTGAAATTGAGTCCCTTGAAGATAATGAGAGTTGGTATAGCAAGTTATCTAGTAAGGATATGGATAGTATTCGTAAAGGGGCTGACCAAATCACCTACACCATAGATATGTCATCAGAATCAACCAAAGGTTTGAGTAGAGGTGCGGGAGCATTTTGGGATCTCTCAACCGAAGTTACCGCTGAGGGTAAAACAGGCTCTGTAGGGGTTGTAGAAAACACTATGGGTTATTCTCCTGCTTTAGACGTAACCTTGAAAAGAATAAAAACACATATGCACGATATGCTGGATGTTCCTGATACTTCTTCTGAAGCTTTACAAGGGATAGTAACAAGCGGAAAAACGCTTAAAGCTATTTATTGGGGTTTGATAGTAAGATGTAACGAGAAAATGTTAGTATGGCGTCCTGCTTTGGTAGAAACTATGCGAAGTATTATAGAGGGTGCTAAGCTCTACCCAGAGTCTAGAAAACCTTATACGACAGATTCTCTTGTTGCTGAGTACGACTTAGAAGTTGAGAATTCATACCCGTTACCTGAAGATGAAGCCGAAGAAAAGGATACGGACTTGGCTGAAGTAAGCGGTAACACAATGTCCAAAAGGGATTATATGAAAAAGTGGAGAGGTCTGACAGACTCACAGGTTGACGATGAATTAAAACAAATGGCGTTGGAACGTGAGTTATTGGAAGACGCATTTATGCTTGAAACAAAATAGTAATATAGTAAGGGGGTGAAAGAATTGGCCGATATAAAAGAACTGGGATTTGCGGAAGCAGAAAAAGTGGTTCTAACAAAAACCCAACAACAACGTATATCAAAAATGTATTCCGACTTATCCAAAGAAGCTTTAAAGAAGTCAAAAGCCCTCCCAATAAAAGGTACAATGAGTGATAGTATGCGTAAATCCTATTTGAGTAAACTATCAAAAGAACTGAGTGCAGAGGTGGACAAAATAGTAGCAGCACAAAACGGTATAATCCGTGAAGGGATGTTGAAATCGGCAGCTGCTCCTGTAGACGCAACTAACGCCTTTATGAGAAAAGCAGGTCTTGATATTAAAGGTTCTTTTATGCACGTACCCACGGATGTGGTAAATTCTTTGGCCACAGGTAAGGTATATGAGGGTAAATTCAACTTTAGTAAGGCTCTTTGGAAGGGTGGCGAAAAGGTTAAATCAGATATGCACACAGTCGTAGCAAAAGGTATAGCTTCCCAAAAAGGAACTCTTGATATAGCTAAAGACCTTGAGAAATACTTGGACCCAAAAGCTAAAAAAGACTGGGCGTGGAAAAAGGTGTATCCTGGAACCTCTGCCAAAGTAGACTACTCAGCCCAAAGGCTAGCAAGAACGCTATCTCAACACGCTTATCAACTGAGCTTGATGACTACCGTAAAGCATAACCCTTTTGTATCGGGTATAGTATGGCACAGCAGCAATAGCCTGAGAACTTGTGAGATATGTGCCGAAAGGGATGACACGGTTTTTGATAAGACTGACCTACCTCTTGACCACCCTAACGGTATGTGTTATTTTACCGCTGAGATCCCACCGCTTGACCAAGTAAGCGACAGAATAGCCGATTGGGCAAACGGTAAGTCGGATAAAGCCCTTGACAGCTACGCTTTGAATAGTTTAGGGGGTAAAGTAATAAAGAAAACCACGGGTTCTGTAGTAAAAGAGGTTGTAAAAGCAAAAGTAGAGATGAAGTATTGGGATAAAACGGTTGGTGCGTTTAAAAAAGCCAACTACAGTAAAGACGAACTCTTGAATTTAAACAAAAGCGGACAACTTCAATTTATAGAGAGTCACACAAAGAACGCTAAAAAGTTCGCAGGTTCAAGTGTTGACGAAGTCAAAAACGAAGCAGGTAAATTGTTTGATAATTTAGCAGCTAAAAGTAAGTTTGGGGATGAGCTTGATATAGGCTTTGGNNCNNCTGCTAAAAAAGCAAGTAAGCTTGCAGATGAAGCCGATAAGGGGTTTGTCTCCCCTGCTAAGGTAACTATTGAACCAAAACCTCCTGTAAAAGTAAAGCCTTTTAATAAAGTAGATGCGCAAAACGCTATATACGATATTAATGAGATGAAAGCCCTTGATTATGCCTTAGAGCATGGGTTTAAACAGGGAAATAATACCTATGCTGCTACTATGAAAGAAGCAAAAGATTTCCTTACTGATTTAATTAAAAATAACGGCAAACCTCTTGATGTAGCTAAAAGTAAAGGATTTGCCGCCACAGGTAAGATAAACATTGAACCAAAACTTCCTCTAGGAGGGAAGCCTTTTAATAAGGTGGATGCGGCAGGGGCATTATATAACCCTAATGAAAGCGTAGCCTTTAATTATGCTTTGAAACACGGCTTTAAACCAACAGGCGGTGGGCACGATGCTACTATGAAAGAAGCAAAAGAGTTCCTTAATGGCTTACTATTCCCTAATAGTGCAAAAGCAAAAGCAGTGAAGCCCGTTATTATAGAAGCACCAAGAAACCCTGCCTTAGAAGTAGCAAACGCAAAATGGGATGAGATGCTAATGGCTCAAGACTGGTTAACTCAAAACAAATACGCAAAAGTGGGAGAGGTCTTTGATAAGGTTGGCTCCTCTGTTCCATCTTCTTGGAAATACGTTGACGACTATATGCCTAATTTTAATAAATGGCATAAAAACCTTACTTCTGAGCAATATGACGGGATACACGCTTATACAAGCGGTGGATATACTAAAATGAACAAAAAGCTTAGAGGAATAAGTAAGGGCAACGATAGCACGACAAATAAGCACATAGAAGAGACAAGAGAAGCTTTATCAAAGTACAAGTTAGAGCAAGACACCCTGTTAAGACGTGGTTCTGATACCGAATCTTTACACGGTCTGTTGGGAATATCCGAGGAGCAATTTGACAAAGCTGATTTATCTAGCTTCATAGGTAAAGTGGCTGAAGACAAAGGTTTCATGTCAGCTAGTCCAATAACAAAAGGCGGTTTTGCATCTGATGGAGTTGAATATAGAATACTTGCTCCTAAGGGTACGCAAGGTGGCTATGTTGCCCCTATCAGCAGTTTTCAGAACGAACAAGAAATACTCTTAAACGCTGGCACTAGATTCCTCGTGAAAGACATAGTTCCAAGCGAGAAGTATGGTTTACGTGTTTATTTGGAGGTATTAGTAGAATAATTAAACTTATTTAAAATATATCTTGACTTTATCACCAGAGGAGAATATAATAGCATTGAAGGGACTATTCCCTGAAAAGAGGAGTTTGTTATGAATAAAAATACAAAAAACCCCGACAAATATTTTAACTGGGGGGCTGAGTCGGGAGCACCCACAAGTGTAGGTAATACCACCCTTGTATGTAAGGATTGTATTCATAAAATTGAAGTTAACACGTCACAATGTGAAGTATACGTTGACAGAAAACCTGTAGCTGTGTTGTACGGAAAGGATTGTGACTTGTATGAGAAGGAATAGAATCAAAGGAGCCATATACGGGTTTGCCATAGGCGACGCAATGGGGGCTACTACTGAATTCATGGAAAAGAACGAGGTTCACCAGAAATACGACAAGGTCACCGATATTATAGGCGGTGGTTGGTTGAGTTTAGAAGCAGGGGAAGTTACAGACGATACTCAAATGACTTTGTGCGTAGCTGAAGCGTGTTTTGAAAATAATTTTGAGGAAGCCTGCTGTAAGAACTTTTTAGAGTGGTACCAAACTGACCCTAAAGATGTTGGAGCTGCTTGTAAGTCTGTGATTGCTGCTATGAACGTAGAAAAGGTTGTAGACCCTTTGGAGTGGCGTAAAACTAGTCTAGGATTACAAGCAAATCGGGGTTCTTCCTACGGTAACGGTTCATTGATGCGTTGCTTAGTGCCTTGCCTTTTAGGGGATAGGGAAAAAGCAATTAATCAAGGTAAGTTGACTCATTTCAATGAGTTATGTTCTGAACTTATAACTGATTACTACCACGGAATTCAGAGAGCCTTAGAGGGACAGAAAATAGGAGGTAAGTTTAGCCATAAGCCCCCAACGGGACACGTATCTAACACGTTTAACAACGTAGGATATTGGTTCCAAAATTCTAATACATTTAGAGAAGCTATTGAAAATGCCGTCAATGACGGTGGGGACGCAGACACAATCGCTGCTATTTTAGGGGGTTTGGCTGGAGCTTATTGCGGGTTTGAAGAAATACCGCCTGAGTGGGTCAAACAATTATCCCCAAGCGTGAGAGAGCAACTTGATTGGGTTGTGGAAAGAATTGTGAAGGAGAGTAACAATGTTGGAAGTTAAATGCGACAAATGCGGGGCTGATTTTGAGTTAGATGTAACCGACTTAATTGAAGCCACTGACGTAATTGACGGGGTAAAACTTACTGCTACCTATTTTACTTGTAGGGAATGTAAAGAAACCTATCTAGTACAACTAGATGATGAGCAAAGCCTTAAAAAGCTTGAAGAGGAAAAACGTTTGAGAAAACGACACAGGTTTTTAGCAAAAAACAATAAAGTAATGCATCAAAAGCAAACTAACAAAATGAACCAGCTCATCAAAGAGCTTATTCATACCAGAACCTTGTTAAAAGACAAGTACTGGGCGTCGTTTGACCTGAATATCGACGGTAAAAAACCTCAGGAATTGAATTAGTAACTGACCAAGCAGAACTTGGATAGCTATGAGACTGACCAAGCAGCTAAAACTTGGAGGAGGTAAAACGATGAAAGTATTTGGGATGGAAAGATTTAAGAACTTGATGAAAATGGCTGCCGATGATGGCGGTAGTGGTTCTGGCGGTGCTGATGACAAAGCTGATAACAAAGCAGAGGATAAAGGTACTGGCGAAGAGGGGAAGGGCGGTGATTCTGATAAAGACAAGACGTTTACACAGGAAGACCTTACTCGCATTGCGGCTACAGAAAAAGCTCAAGGAAGAAAAGCAGCCCTGAAAGACTTAGGTTTTGAGTCTGAAGAAGATGCTAAAAAAGACCTTAAAGCTTATCAGCTTTACAAACAAAGCCTGCAAACAGATAAGGAAAAATCTGACGCTATTGTAAAAGGAGCATTGGATACCGCATCAGCCGAAAAGGCACGTGCAGACAACGTAGAGCAAAAACTAGAAGCAATCACAGCAGGAGCACTACCTACAGCAATTGATGACTTAGTGATAATTGCTAGGGCAAAAATGAGCGACTCAGTAAACTTTAAACAAGCTCTTGAAGAAGTCAAAAAAGTATACCCAAATTTTTTCGGGGAAGAAAACGGTGCTAACAGAGGAACTGGTGGCTCAGGTAACAACCCAAGAACTCCCGCAGGCAAAGGTTCTGTAGAGGGTATTGGAAAACGCTTAGGCCAAGGGAAATCAGCACAATCAGCACAATCAGAGGGTAATAAAAACCCATACTTTTCAAAGAATTAAAGGAGGACTAAAAAATGACAATTTTAAAATCAACCGCAATAACTCCAAAAACTATTTTGTTCTGTAAAGAGCCAATGGTTGGAGTTGGTATCGTTGTAGACGATGCAGCATCCGTCACTGAAGACGGCGTTCTAAAAGTTAAAGCAGGTACGCCACTAGCTGGTGATTTATCCGCAAGAGCTACACCATTTGTAGCAGCAGTTGAAGGTAACGCTGTTGGAGTTTTGCTTCACGACGTAGACGTTACTAACGGTAACGCAAACGGAACGTTGATGATTGAGGGTTATATCAATATTGATAAAGTAGACGCAACAACCCTTGCTTTGAACACCGCTGGCGTAAAAGCCGCAATGGGAAAAGTCACGTTCTTGAAATAGGATAATCCTATATTCTAATACGCAAAATTAAAAGGAGGAAAAATAAATGACAATATTTGATTTAGTAAAATCCCAGGAGTTAACGGCTTATTGGGAAGAAATGGTAAAAGACAGAGCTCCTTATTTGGGAGAAACCCTTTTCCCGAATG
>JGI1221J13441_10001330_pt1 | contig 10515 bp, 9 predicted proteins | sample LakVidmifraction_4_FD_13441 | JGI IMG/M metagenome (IMG submission 13441) | reverse complement strand
CGGCTCCGACATATCCCATTGAAGCCCTTAGGCCTCCGACTAGTTGGTGAACCACGGTTGGAACTGTTCCCCGGTAAGGAACGCGACCTTCGATGCCCTCTGGCACTAGTTTCTCTTCTTTCAGAACATCGTCCTGGAAGTAACGGTCTTTTGAGTAGGACTGGGCTTGACCGCGAGACTGCATGGCTCCAAGTGAACCCATGCCTCGATAAGTCTTGAATTGCTTCCCGCCAACGTAGGTAACGTCTCCGGGAGACTCGTCGGTACCAGCAAGCAGAGAACCGAGCATTACAGAGTTGGCTCCGGCAACTAGTGCCTTGGCGATGTCACCGGAATACTGCAGGCCACCGTCGGCAATTACTGGAACTCCTGCCTCGCGAGCTGCGAGCGCCGCCATGTGAACGGCAGTGATCTGAGGCACTCCAACTCCGGCGACCACTCTGGTTGTGCAAATTGAACCTGGGCCCACGCCAACCTTTACGCCATCAGCGCCGGCTTCGACGATTGCCCGGGCCCCTTCGGTTGTTGCAACGTTGCCACCCAGAACATCGGTGTGCTTGGCAAAAGGTTCACTCTTTAGCTTCTTGATCATCTCGAGCACGGCGGAGTTGTGACCGTGGGCGGTGTCTACCACCAAAATGTCCACTCCGGTTTCAACCAGGGCCATTGCTCGTTCCCAGCCATCGGGGCCAACGCCGACTGCGGCGCCCACAAGCAGTCGCCCTGCGCCGTCTTTAGAGGCGTTCGGGTATTTCTCGCTCTTGTCAAAGTCCTTTACGGTGATCAAGCCCTTGAGGATGCCGTTGTCGTCAATTAGCGGAAGCTTTTCAATTCTGTGCTGCGCTAGAAGAGCCATTGCCTGATCGGGGTGGATACCGGCCTTGCCAACAATTAGCGGCATCGAGGTCATCACATCTTTAACCAATGTGGTGGTGCGCTGCACCTCAAGCACGAAACGCATATCGCGGTTTGTGACTATGCCGACTAGCTTTCCGTACTCATCGATAACAGGGAGTCCCGAGACGCGGTAGCGGCCACAAAGGTCGTCGACTTCTTGGATAGTTGCGTAAGGAGTAGTTGTAACTGGGTGAGAAACCATTCCGGCTTCGCTTCGCTTCACCAGGTCGACCTGGTCAGCCTGCTGCTCAATAGAAAGGTTGCGGTGCAAAATCCCGAGTCCGCCTTGCCTTGCCATGGCTATTGCCATGCGGGACTCGGTAACGGTATCCATTGGCGAAGAGATGAGGGGGATGTTGATGCTGATATTCCTGGACACCATTGTCGAGGTGCCAACACCCGATGGAATCACATCCGACTTACCGGGCATCAGTAACACGTCATCGTAGGTTAAACCAATGAGGGAAAAAGGGTCTGAATGCTCCAAAATAACCTCGCAACGGCTCGGGACGGTGTTACTCAATCCTACAGAGCTAAGTCACTTGATATAAGTGTGAAGTTTTTATTACAAAAAGGTACATCTACATATGTGTATTGTTATCGATTGGTATTGTTTTCCAATACCCCTTTATCGGGACAAACGTGAGCAATGCTGCTCACCCAGATCTGGAGGACCGGTGAATTTCTTCTCCGTGGGCAATCCAAAACGTTTCCTGAGGCTAGTAATTGTCGTATTCACCGCGCTAATAATTGGACTTGGTCTGCTGGTATCCCCAGCCCAAGCCGACAGCGTCGGTGAAGAGTTTGACCATGCTGTGCTTGGAAACGTGAAAATTAAGGGCGAGCCGATTGGCGGCGTTCGAATCGTGGTTGAAGGACCCTCCTACAGCGCTGAGACTGTCACCGCTGATGATGGAAGCTGGCTAATTGGTGTTCCGACCAAAGACACCTATTCAGTAACCCTTGACCAAAATACCCTGCCAGAGGGCATCGCTGTTTTGGAAGGTGGCGCCAGTCAAGAGGTGGACCTTGGTCTATCTGATCGCGTCGTAAAAAACTTTTTCATTGGTCAAGGAGAGCGAAATGAGGTTTCGTTCTTTGACCAATTTATAGCTCGGCTGATCTACGGAATCAACTTCGGACTCATGCTTGGGCTTGCCTCGGTAGGCCTGTCACTAGTTTTCGGAACAACCGGACTTTCTAACTTCGCTCACGGTGAGATGGTTACATTCGGAGCAGTTGCTGCTCTGATTCTCGGTGTGGTTTTGGAAGTACCAATTTGGGTTGCAATTCCTGCCGCAGTTATTATTTCCGCCGGGTTCGGGTGGTCGTTGGATGCCGGATTATGGAAACCGCTTCGAAGACGCGGTATGGGCATTGTCCAGTTGATGATCATTTCGATTGGCCTCTCGCTAACCCTTCGCTACATAATTCAGTTCTTCATCGGTGGTGGAACCGAACAGCTTCCAGGCTTTGATTCGCCGAAAATCAACCTTTTTGGTTCGGTGGCCCTGAGCGTCAACGACCTTTACTCAATGGGCATCTCGATTGTGGCCATTATCGGATTCGCTCTCTGGTTGATCAAGACCAACACCGGTAAGGCAACTCGTGCAATTTCGGATAACCCAGACCTTGCCGCAGCTTCTGGTATCGACGTCGACAAAGTGGTTCGACTCGTTTGGATCGTCTCGGCGGGGCTGGCAGGTCTTTCCGGAGTGCTCTGGGCCTACTTCCGACCAGGGATTAAATGGGACATGGGAACGCAGATTCTGCTCCTTATCTTCGCCGCGGTGACTCTGGGTGGACTGGGAACTGCCTTCGGTGCTCTCATTGGCGCACTCATCGTTGGAGTTCTCGTGGAAACTTCGAGCTTGTTCATCCCATCAGATTTGAAATATGTCGGCGCGCTTGTTGTGCTAATTGGTGTATTGCTCTTTAGGCCACAGGGCCTTATGGGACGAAAACAGAGAGTTGGGTAGGAGGTAGCTCATGGACTGGGGAACAATAATAAATAACACCTTGGCAGGGCTGCTAACGCCCACCACGATTGCATTCGCACTTGCAGCACTCGGACTTGCAATGCACTTCGGTTTCGCCGGGCTTTTGAACTTCGGTATCGCCGGCTTCATGGCCATTGGTGCCTACGGATACGCGATATCGGTTCTGACCTTTGGTTTCCCTTGGTGGGGCGGCATGATTGTCGGAATCATCGGCTCTATCTTGTTCGCGATTCTCTTGGGTGTCCCAACCCTTAGGCTGCGCGGAGACTATCTGGCCATTGTGACCATTGCCGCAGCTGAGATTGTGAGACTGTTGTTCTTGACCACAGCCTTCACCGATGTCACCGGGAGCGCCGACGGACTATTTGGTTACAACAACGCAGGTGGATTTACCTCGGCTAACCCCTTCCCTCCGGGAACATATGGCTTTGGTCCCTGGACTTATAACTCGGAAACACTCTGGGTGATTACTTTTGGTCTTGGTGTCCTAGCCGTTTGCGTTTGGTTCCTATGGGCCCTTATGCGTTCACCTTGGGGAAGAGTTATCAAGGGCATCCGCGAGGACGAAGAGGCCGTCAAGGCTCTTGGTAAAAACGTATTTGCCTACAAGCTTCAGGCACTTATCATCGGTGGAATCTTCGGTGGAATGGGTGGAATCATTTACGCCGCATTCGCCAACGTTTCTCCCGGTGTCTATGTGACCTCAATCACCTTCTTTATCTGGACATCACTTTTGCTTGGTGGCGCGGCCACAGTCTTTGGTCCAGTTATCGGCGCAGCCATCTTCTGGGTACTGCAGGCCTTCCTTTCAAACATCCTGCCGGAGCTTGCTCTTGCGGGAATCTTGCCAGTTTCCGGAACCCAGGCGGCAACGCTGAGATTCGTACTGGTAGGTATCGGATTGATGTTGCTTGTGATCTACAGACCACAGGGTATTTTCGGAGACAAGAGGGAGATGACCTTTGTCAAATAACGACTCACCAAAAAAATCATCTGGTCTACACATCGGCGAAGCCAAGCCGGGCTGCAAGAAAACCGACCCAATGCTGGTAATTGACCACGTCAAAAAGAGTTTCGGTGGTCTAATTGCAGTTGATGTTGAGCACCTAGAGATTCCTAAGAATGCCATCACGGCCCTTATTGGACCAAATGGTGCCGGCAAGACAACGCTGTTCAACCTGTTGACTGGCTTTGATTTTCCGGACACTGGTACCTGGAGCTTCATGGGTACCTCGCTATCGGGTGTCCCAAGCTACAAGGTTGCCCAGTTGGGCCAGGTTCGCACCTTCCAGCTGACCAAGGCCCTTAGCTTGCTTACTGTCTTGGACAACATGAAGCTGGGAGCAAAGGATCAAGCCGGCGAGAGCATTTTCCGCGCACTGTTCCCAAGCTCCTGGAAAAAACAAGACGCGGAGATTGAGGTTAAAGCCCTTGAACTTCTAAAGCGCTTCAAGCTCGACACCAAGAAGGCCGACTTCGCAGCTTCACTCTCGGGTGGTCAGCGCAAGCTTCTGGAAATGGCTAGAGCCTTGATGACCGACCCGGTGTTGGTCATGCTTGATGAGCCAATGGCTGGAGTGAACCCCGCGTTAACTCAGTCGCTGCTTGGTCACGTGTTAGATCTGAAAAAAGAGGGAATGACCGTGTTATTTGTTGAGCACGACATGCACATGGTTCGCCACATTGCCGACTGGGTAGTTGTAATGGCTGAAGGTAAAGTCGTCGCCGAAGGCCCGCCTGAGACGGTCATGAATGAGCAGGCTGTTATTGATGCCTACTTAGGTGCTCACCAAGACACTGATCTGGGAGTGGTCACCGGAAGAATTAGCATCATCGACGAAGAGAAAAACAAATGACCCGAGTTGTAGACGTCGAAAACCTCACCGCTGGCTACCTACCGGGAGTAAACATCCTGAACCAGGCAAACCTTTACGCTGATAGGGGCGAGCTAATCGGAATTATCGGACCAAATGGCGCCGGTAAGTCGACGCTACTAAAATCAATTTTTGGACTAGTTAAAGTTCGCGAAGGCACGATAACCCTAAACGGCGAAGACATCGTCGGCCTGAAGCCAAACCAGCTGGTCGCCAAGGGTGTTGGCTACATTCCTCAGAACAACAATGTCTTTCAATCGCTAACCATTGAAGAAAACCTTCAAATGGGTGTATTCCAAGAGCCAAAAAACTACGCGGAGCGTCTTGAATTTGTTGTCTCAATTTTCGATGAGCTCGGAAAGCGTCTAAAGCAGCGTGCCGGTTCACTTTCTGGCGGCGAGCGCCAGATGGTGGCCATGGGTAGAGCATTGATGATGAATCCAAGCGTCCTTCTCCTTGATGAGCCTTCTGCTGGGCTGAGCCCAGTGAGACAGGACGAAGCCTTCCTTCGAGTCTCTGAGATCAACAAAGCAGGAGTGACCTGCATCATGGTTGAGCAGAACGCCCGACGTTGCCTTCAGATCGCTGATCGCGGTTATGTTCTAGATCAAGGCAAAGATGCGGTTACAGGCACCGGTAGAGAGCTACTGAACGACCCACAGGTCATCGGACTCTACCTTGGAACCCTTGGCACCTAAAAGCAGCATCCCTCCCGTCCCCTTCATCCCAATCGGTGTTGCAGTTGGCGTTGCTTTAGGAGTTGCAATCGACAACATTGGTATCGGCATTGCTCTGGGCGTTGCAGTTGGAGCTGCCTTGGCAGGCGCATCCCAAAAGAAACGCTAGGCTCACACCAACAACCCAGTCCGGGCTTTAATTAGGGCGCCTCGAGAAAGCCCCCAATCAAGACGAACCAAAACATAATTGCCACGCCTTCAGTGATATTCAGGTTATAAAGAAACTCCCTCGGACCAAAGCCCAAGGGAGTTTCTTTGTTGAAACTAGCTACTAGCCACGAATGGTGACTGGAACGTTGTTTTCATCGAACTGCTGGATCAGGATGTTACCGTCCGTTGGGTCTCCAACGTCATTGAAGGTAATGCTTCCCGATGGACCGTCATAGTCTGCGGTTCCACCATCGTTGATGATGTCAGCACACTCAGCGAAGCTGGTGCACTTGGTACCGTTTCCAGAACCTCCAGAAACTTCCTGAAGCTTCTCTGACATGTTGGCACCCTGGGTGCTACGCGCCTCTAGAGCAGCAAGTGCAAGCACAATCACTGCGTCATAGGTCTCAGGACCGTAAGCGTATAGATCCAAGGCTGCGTTTCCGCGTGCCAGCCAGTTTGAATCAAGCTTCGCAATGAAGTCAGCAATTGTTGCCTCGTTCACGCCTGGGAAAGTACCCTTTGAATCTTTGAGGGTGCCAGCAGCGAAGTCCTTGGAGAAGTCGGTTAGGTTACCGTCAACAAAGTAAAGCTTGTCACCGGGGAACTGGCTTGTTAGCTCAGGCACGATGGTCTTTGCCTCGTCGAAGGTAATTAGAACGATTGCGTCTGGGTCTCCGGCTAGTGCCTCAGCAATCTGAGCGGTGAAGTTAGTGTCGCCAGTGTTGTAGGTAGGTGCAGCGATAACCTCGCCACCAGCAGTCTCGAAGGCGGCAGTGATGTACTCAGCTAGACCGGTACCGTATGAGTCGTTTAGAACGATCATTGAGATTCTCTGGTGTCCGTCTTCTGCAATTAGGTTACCTAGAACTTCACCCTGCAAAACGTCTGAAGGAGCGGTACGGAAATACAGGCCCTTGTCCTCGTAGTCAGTGAAAGCTGCTGAGGTGTTTGCAGGAGAGAACTGGATTACACACTCTGCAATAACACGGTCGATGAACTGAAGTGATACACCTGAAGATGCAGCACCAACGATTACCTGAGCACCTGCGCCTAGAAGACGTGGGATCTCAGTGTCGTAAGCCTTGTTGTCGGTGTCACCGGAGTCTCCGAAAGTCGGGTCAATGGTGATTCCCTTGTTGGCAGCGTTGATCTCGTCAATCGCTAGAGCGGCACCAGCTTCTTCCGGTGGTCCTAGGAAAGCGAGGTTACCGGTCAAAGGCAGTGCGGTACCTAGGTTTAGTACTAGGTCTCCATCCTGCTCAGGACCTAGCTCACAGCCACCGGCGGTTGTTGTCGCTGCACAGCCAGTCAAGACGACTGCACCAAGCGTTAGAACGCCCAATGCTGACAAACCCTTGAAGGCACGCGACCTGTTGTTCTTTACGGTCATTGTTGCTCCTTGAGATAGCAATTTAAATGCGAACACAGGCAGGGAGCCCGCGAGCTAAATAAAAGCATACTGACTGCTTCATTTCACGGAGGTTAACGCACCGCCCACAAAGTTATATTGGCTTGAAGGCCAATAGAATTTCGAAGAATTGGGCGTTAGAATCAACGAAATCAGCGTAATCAGCGTAAGTAAACAGCTGGAACCACCATTATTCGTACACAAGTTAGGTTGAATAACAATTCGATTGCAAAACTAAAGCGGTTCCACAACCGGCACTATTGGCTTCTTTCGTAGGGCATCTGTGGTCAGAATCACCAGGGACACCCACACTAGACCAAAGCCGATCCATCGCACCGTAGGCATTTCCTCGCCCAAAATAAAGTAACCAGCCAAGAACTGCAATACCGGGGTTAGGTACTGAATAAACCCGATCATCGAAAGCGGAATCCGACTTGCAGCTGCCCCGAACAAAATCAACGGCACCGCTGTCATGATGCCGAGGCCAATCAGGACAGACGCCTCCATAGGACCACTTAGCAGCATCACTGGTCCAAGGGACGCAACAACAATCAACTGCACGATTGCTATCGGCAACACCATTGCGGATTCAATGGTGAAACTCTGAAGGGCCCCCATTTTTTTACCCACCTTGTTTTTAGCGAGTGAGTAAGTTCCAAAGCTCAGGGCCAAAACAATCGCAATCCAGGGTGGCCGGCCATAATCGGCGGTGAGCACCAGCACCGCGATAAAACCAACACTCAGCGCGACCCACTGCATGCGTCGCAGTTTTTCTTTTAGCAACACCACGGCAAACATGACCGTGACAAGAGGGTTGATGAAATACCCGAGCGATGTCTCGATTACGTTGCCGGTAACAACTGCGACCACGTAGACCTGCCAGTTGATAAAAATAAAAATGGCCGCAACCGCGACCCAGCCAAGTTTTTTGGGAGACCTTGCTAACGAGACCACTTGGCCCCAGGTTTTAGTCAGTGTCACAAGGAGCGCGGCAAACAAAAAACCAAACACCACGCGCCAGACCACAATCTCGAACGGGGAAGCAAATTTAGACAGTTGAATTAGCAGCGGGAAAGAACCCCAGATCAGATATGCGCCTACCCCAAAACCCAAACCCACTGAATTTCTAGAACGCTTCTGCACGTTGTAAGCCTAGGGGCATTAAACAAAAAAACGACCCGAGGATCCGGGCCGTTTTTTAGTAGTTTTTCTAGCGCTCGATAACCGCAAGGATGTCGCGGGCTGATAAGACCAGGAAGTCCTGACCATCGTAGCGAAGCTCAGTTCCGCCGTACTTCGAGAAGATAACAAGATCTCCGACTTTTACGTCGACCGGAATGCGATCCCCGTCTTCGCTGAAGCGACCTGGGCCCACTGAAATGACCTCAGCCTCTTGTGGCTTTTCCTTTGCTGTGTCTGGAATAACCAGACCTGACGCAGTTACCTGTTCGGCCTCTAGTGGGCGAACAACAACGCGATCTTCAAGTGGCTTAATAGAAACCGACACTGTGACCTCTTCTATGTTTAAAGTTTGTGAATTAGCAGACTCCCATCGAGAGTGCTAATGCAACTTTAGGGGCTATCTAGCACTTGGTCAAGGTCATGGGCTGGCATCGACGGCGGTAGGTTTAATAGGTGCCTGATCTAGACGAGACAATTTTTGGACCTGAGGCCAAGCAATTGCTTGGCAAACTGGGTTTTCTCGACACCAAAGCCGACTTACTTAAGCTAACGACTGATCTCCGAAAGCAGGGCTATGAGCCCCAACTGGTGGCACTCTGCATTTCCCAGGCAAAACTGCGGGCAAGAGCGGTGTCAAAATTTGGGTCGAAACTTGCAAGCACAATGCTCTTCACCGAAGAGGGCCTCGAGCAGGCGACTCGATTTCAGGTGGCGGCCTGGCATGCTCAAAGGTTTGAGGCTGCTGAGATAAAGTCGGTGACCGACCTTGGCTGCGGTATTGGTGGTGACTCAATTGCTTTTGCTGCAGCAGGGCTTCGGGTAGCAGCCATTGAAAAAGATCAACTAACTGCCGAGATCGCCAAGCATAATCTTGCTAACCATCCACTAGCCGAGGTGTCACATGCTGATGCCGCCAATCAAGAATCCGAATCAGGGTCTTTCTGGCTCGACCCAGCCAGAAGAAAACTGAGCTCAAAAGCTGCCGGAAGAATTATGCTCAAGCCTGAAGACTTTTCGCCGGATCTGAACTTTGCCTTTGCCATTGGCCGGGGGCACACGACCGGCATAAAGCTCGCCGGTAGCTTGCCCCACGAATTGATCCCGGAAGACTGCGAGGCAAACTGGGTCTCGCACAACAACGAGCTAGTTGAGACTGTGCTGTGGTTTGGTCAACTTGGTGAAAGTGGCAAAAGGTCTGCAGTTATTTTGACGGAACCGATTATTGAGTTTTCGGGTGATTTGATTCAGGCGCCGGTTAGTGAAGTCGGAAAGTTTATATACGACCCAAATCCAGCTCTTGTTAGGTCTCACTTGCTTGGCGCCTTCGCAATTGAAAATGGACTCTGGGGCATTGCCCCCTCCATTGCCTACCTGAGTTCCGATAATGAAATTAGCTCACCTTGGCTCAGAGGTTTTGAAGTGCAGGAGGTCTTGCCGCTTGATGTCAAAAGAATTGCCAAGCGAATGAGTGAGCTTGACATCGGAACACTCGAGATAAAAAAACGGGGGGTGGACATCACCCCAGAGCAACTTCGACCAAAGTTGAAATTAAAAGGAAAGAACGCCGCCACCCTGATTCTCACCAGGGTGGGCGACGCTCGTAAAGCACTTATCTGTCAGCCACTTAGCCAAAGATTAGCCAATAGCGACTAGTCGTCATGACCACGCATGCCGCCGCGTCCCCCTTGGACTTGGAATAGATCTTGTTCAAAAGGCTGGAGACCTAATGACCCAGGCTCCATAAATGCCCTTAGCGAAAAAGCGATTATCCCAAAAAGGATCCATAATCCGATAGTGACATATCCGATAGTGACACCGGTAATTGCAAGCTTGCGACCGTTTTGGTCGGATCGCTTAATCTGAGCGAGAGCAATGTGACCGGTAATGATTGCAGCAACAGCGCCAACGCTTGTTAGCGCAGTCGCCAAAGACACAACGGCCAAGGTGTTTAGCGAACGCCAATCAAACCGCTGCCTGTTTACTTCTGTTATTTCTGGTGCTTGCTCGAGCCCCATCGGCTCAGCGGACTTTTGGTTCTTTGCACCGATTGAAACTCTCGAACTTTTCTGGGTCTTGTCAGCCATAATTTGGTTTCCTATCTACTTATTGATGTCAGTCAAGCGCACTGCGCTGGGAGTGAGCTGGGGTTTACTTGGGCGTTAGTTGGGAAGTTCTAGAAAGTCTGGACCTTGATCACCTCGAGCGTCGACTCTGCCCCGAAGCCAAGACCGCTTGGTGGTCGACCGGCCATGATTAGCTGTGCG
>JGI1221J13441_10001327_pt1 | contig 10533 bp, 17 predicted proteins | sample LakVidmifraction_4_FD_13441 | JGI IMG/M metagenome (IMG submission 13441) | reverse complement strand
AAAAAAAAAGAGGCCCCCGCCAACGACAACGGGGACCTCAGCCTTTAAATCTTTGCAGCCTCAGAGGCTCCGGGGTGCGTGCGCTTTACTACTTCGAGCACCGCAGCGAGGTCGTGCTCTGGGCACTGTGCCAGCAGGTTCGACAATGCGAAAGCAGCACCGTAAACCTCAGACACATCTCGGTAAGCTTTAAGTTCTCGGAACTGAGGCGACCATGAGATAGTGTGTTCGTCCATGAGGCCCGAGAGCTTCTGTGCGGTAGCAACCATCTTCTTCTCTACGCCTACTCGAATGGCGAGGGGCCAGTCGGTTGTCACGTCCGCTTGCAGAGTGAACCGCGAGAGCAGCGCCTCAGACATTTGGACTCCGGGTGCGTTGGGGTTTGTTGCCCCAATGATGAAGAATCCGGGAGCAGACTTAATAATCCCTCGTGACTGGTTCATGGTGACCACAAGCTCGCCACGTCCATCCATCACGCCGTAGAGAATCGATCCCACTTTCGGGTCCATCAACCCAACCTCGTCAAGAAGCAGCGGTCGTCCTTCGAGCATGGCTTGAATAAGAGGGCCGTCAACCCAGATGTAGTCGGGTTCGTCCGAGGCTCCATTAGGGTTGGGTGCATAGTCGCCTACGAGGTCTCGGACTTCGGAGTCTCCTGATAGCACTACTGTAATCAGGTCGGGGAACGCGGAGTCTACAAGTGCAGTCTTTCCGGTTCCAGGATTGCCTTTGAGCAGTGGGAAGTATCCGTGAGTCTGTGCTCGTCGCAGTACCTCTACGTCTTTGATTCCAGACCAGAGTCGCGCATAGTAGATTTCGCCGTTGGGGCGGGTGAACTCCCACTCCCCATCGTCCTCTTCTTCTGGCTCGTCGGTTTCTGTGATATCCACGCTGGCAAGGTGGACGGTGCCTCCGGGCGGGATTTGTGACTCTGCGTAGTCATACACCTCTGAGTTGATTGGGGCGGTAATTACGCTGAGAATAAGTACGGCTAGGCCGTCATGAAAATTTTCAGCAGCATTCAGCTTGTCAGCATAGTTATTGGCTCCGTTGTGGAACTCAGCGGTGAGGGAGTCTAGGGTTGCGTTGTCCGCCCCCAAAGATGCCTCATCTGTAGGGACAAATTCTCGGGTGGCAGCAATTCTACCCATCATAGCTTCGGGGTATTCATCGTATTGAACAGCAGCGTAGTCCTCATCCGTCATCTCAAACAGGAACGGCACTTCCTCATTCTCCCAGACAAGAGTGCCTAGATCACCAAACACCGCCTTAAGGGTGTCTGCAAAGGGTGTTGCTGCCGCGAAGGCGGAGAAGAGGCCTTGAGAGATGTACTCTGGGTCGTCAGGTGTGGGGCCAGTGGTTTTGATAAACTTGCGAGGGGCTTTTGTATCGTCATGAAGACGAGAGAGGATCATCCCTGCAACGTCCCTAACGGGCGGCACAATAATATACTCTGCATCCCCGACACCTTGTGAACCTGCTTGGGCTGTGAAGCGGAGGTAGAGGGCAATGCACGCCACCATGCTCCTGTCATGAATGGCCCCTGAGGACTCATTCTTTGTCATTGTCGTTGTCGTTGTCATAGTTACTACTTTATCCCTTTCCTGCGGCGTTGTCAAGCGTGTATATAATTTCTGCAAAGTCTTCGAGGGCGAGTAGTAGCTGATCTGTATCGAATCCAACTCGACGAAGTGCCTCTGTCCGTCCGAAATACATTTTAATGTCTAGCTCCTCCGTCAAGCCTATCTCATCCTCTGGGAGAGTGGGCCAATATCGCGTTGAGAGTTCAATGAAACTGCTCTCTGGTAGGGCCAATTGAAATTTGGCAAAGAACACAACTAACTCCACTTTGCCGCTGCCACCACCCTCCTGTACCATCTGAACCGTGTATGGCCCTAAGGCGGGGAGAAGCGTTTCAGCCGCAAGCTCCAGTCGGCGTGCGTCTGTTGAGAATCCGGCGTTGGCAATCATGTCAAAGATCGACCCCGCCTCACCCAGCTCTAGCTTAAGAGGCGTTATGACAATCCACTTCATTTGGACTCCTCTAGTGCATCTATATACGCAGCAACGGCGTGCTCCACATGGTATGCAAGTCCGAAAATCACAGAGTCGCTTGGCTCGTCTGCGGAGTACAGTGTCACATAGTTGTCCGTTACCTCTACCGTTAAGTACATCTGTCCCGGTGTTTCGACGCAGGAGAGTGACAGCCGTGTGTTGGGGTTGGAGAGTGTTAGGGTCGTTTTGAAATGGTGGGCTGTGTTGTAGTGTAGTGCGTCGAGGCGTGCGTCCTCAACCAGTTCTGAGTATGAAGGTGCAAGGTGTTCTAGAGCCTGTCTGAAATGCTGTGGGAGTGTTGGCAACCATGCGTCAATGTCCCAGGAGGAGAGGAAGGGGAGCCCTACAGCCGAATTAATATGTGCAAAAGTGCTCCACAGGTTTCTACTGCTCATCAGGCTGGCCTTGCCTAGTGAGGGCGGCATGTTCCTAATATGACTACGAGTTTTCATAAGGTCCGAATCCGTGGTAGTACACGGTTCTGTGTTAAACATTAGAACCCCTCCAAAATTTCTTCGTAGGTGCGGTCATTTATATTATACCAAGGATGCCCGAGGTCGGTGTACTGCACCTTAGAGCCGATCTGCGCGATGGGGAGCAGCTTCTGTTCGATGGTCAGAGACATATAGGTCCATGTAACGTCTCCAAAATTAACAGAGACGGTATCCGAAATTTTATATCCCGGTCGTGCCCACTCTAGAAATGGCTGTAGTCCGGTGAGAAGTGCGTATGCGCCTTGAAGGGGTACTTCGTAGGTGTACGCAGCGGTACTGGAAACGAGCCCACGGGGCGCATTGCTGCTGAATCTAATTTCATCACTCTCACAGGCGCGTTCAAATCGGGCCATGCTCCAGTTAACCGGGATAAAGTCAATACTCATACTCACACTCTAGAGGCCAGAGTCTATGTTGTCACGGTCGCATCCAAACATTTGCCAGAGGGTTATGTCTTTGACTGTATACACAGGGCCATTAAAGTCGTCATGGAAGCGACAGTTCAATTCCCCACTGTTGTTGAAAAACCACAGCTTGCGGCTGTCTCCAACAAAATTGACCTTCATCCTGATCCAAGTTTTGGAGCCAAGGAAGACTACAGTGATTCTCTCAGCCACTAGGCCGTTAGGCACAGCCCACTCTAGAATCTCTGATGCGCCTTTAAAAAGAAGATTTATGTGTTTCGGCTCCATTTCAAGACTCTGAGGAAAAATGCTCGTACCCACTTGAGGATGTGGGAGTTGGGGCTCTATAGCTGCGGCCAATGTTCGCAGTGTGGCGGGGCGTGTTGCATTTCTATTGTAGGCCATGCCCCTACTCTACGCCTCTCAGCGTCGAGAGTCAAGCGGATTATCTAAACCCCCCTGTATCGTTATTGGGGTTTGAGATTCGTAGATTCTCCCAATGCCAGCGCCTAGATCGTGAGCACTGCTTGCAGGAACACCATGGATACGTGTTGCTCTTCTGGCTATTATCTTCTCGGCACGACATAACTCTATTTATTCGGGTGTCCAGCCCTTTTAAACTTTTCGGAACAATGTGATCTATCGTCCTCGTAAGAATGGTCAATGGGCAGTGACAATAGTGACATGTGGCCGCGTCAGTGACCCGCTCTTGGTGTGGCCTCAGCTTTCTCATGCCTCGACTATACCACAACCCGGTCAAGGAATTCAAGCAGCCCTTGGGCAGCATCATCGGTCGGGCAGTAGGCATGATGCTTATTGCAGGTAAACTCTATTTGGGTTTCTAATTTGCCTCTGGGCATGATTTTTATCTCTACCACCCCATTAAAGGTCACTGCAAGCCAAACAGGCGTGCCTCTATTGTGACAGCGATAGGCGAGGTCTGTGACTGGGCCATAGCTGGGTTCCAAGTATTGGAATATTGGTGTAAGACCGCTAACGATGGGGGTAAGATCAGGGAGGACGAAGATACTACGACACACAAAATCTGAAAAGTTGCTTCCTAGAGTTCTGGCACTCTCTTCCCACCCCTCCCATCCCCCCAGTGCGGTGAGTTCGTTACTGGATGGTTTAAACCATGTGATCAAAATTTTTGTCCATCTCCGCTAGAATGTCATTATAAAAGGTGTCTGCGCCCGTAATGAACAGCACCCTCTTAGCATCTGGGCGGTCTCTCATCTGGACAGTGATATACTCACTTGCAGGACCACCCGAGAATGAGGGGTTAATGTAAATATCTCCTTGGTCGAACCCCAGGCACACATAAACAGGCAGAATAGTCTGAGTGTTGAGAAAGATAACACGAGAGCCTTTAAATTTCCCCATAATGGGCGCAGCCCAGCAACTCAGGGCCATACTGCCGTCCAGTACGCTCTCGGCCAGTTTATTGTCACCACTGTTCACTACCTGAACACCAGAAGGCAGGGCGTTGTACACCCACCCCAGACCATTCCTCTGCATTCGGCGTTGTAGCTCTTCTGCACCTGTAGTCATCCATTTCATACCCCTACTCTACAGCCTCAGTCCGGCTAAGTCAATCATCAAAGCTCTTGTCTCGGATATTTTCTATCCATGTGCGCAGCACACCCGTCAGGTTGCGGACCGTCATATCAATGGAGAGTGTGTCTACGGAAGTGGGGGGTAGATGTATCTGGAATGAGACATAGTTTCCCCCAAAAGGGTCATCTTTAATTCGAAAGATTGCCTCATAGAAATAAAGCCAAACTACTCTTTCGGATGCTACAGGCCCCTCAGTGTTGATGAATGAAACTTGGGCACTTTGAACGCCGCCCAGCATGGGCACAAGGCCTGAGGCTACTTCTGTGATTCCGGGGAGGACTATTTCGGGCAGGTCCATGTTCTTACGACAGTAGAACTGTGTGCCACCTTGTCCCGTTTTGTGGTAGTACCACTTATTGTGGTCGCCCTCATCAGCAAGTCGCATCAGAATAGCAGCGTCTACTAAGCCCCAGTGGATTGTCATACCCCTACTCTACTATCCCCCACGATAAAAGTCAAGCACGAAGGAACGCCGTCTCTATGTTCTCAACGCTGGGGTCACCTGTGAAGTGAGTGATGGGCGCACCCGAAGCATGATGGAGGACGCTGAGTACGGACTCGCTCGATGTGTTCTTTCCCCTACGCACCGAGAGTGTGGCTTGAGGATATCTCAGGTCAACCAAATAGGCATAACCACGAGAAGAGTACGTAACTTCTGCCGCCCTCAGAGGACCACTAAAGGGGGCGATACGCGGGAGGAACAGGCCAAGCCCTACAAGCGTTGTTCGCGCCAGAGCCTGTCCATCCGACCCCAAAGCGGTTATAGACTTCCGCCCAACGCCTCTCGAATAGATAGACCACCCCGTCAGTTTCTGCCGTGCACCCAAGGCGTAGGTGTCGTCATAGCTAAGCCCCGCCCAGCCTATCTGAATACTCATAGTGCGGACCACTTCCTCGCCAAGTCTCCAATAGAAAAGTTTTCCGCAAATCTGGAGTATTGCATCGTACCATCTGGGCCGTAAAAGTTGATCAGGGTCTCAGGGGGTCCAGTCGTGGTCCGCTGTTTTGACAACGTTATACTACCCTGCTTATACGCAAAACTAACAACGCAAGGCTCATCTCCAACTGGTGAGGTATAGGCCCCGAAGTGAACAGCCGTTTCACGCACAAGACCCATAAACGGAGTAAACAGTGGTAGGAGTGTGTCTGCTCCACCAAGGACCCTCTCCGAAAGTAACCGGGGGTCCACCCCTAAGGCGGTAATGTTCTGGGTTCCGCGCAAGGATTTAGAAACTGCCCAGTAATTTTTTAGCCCAGGTTTGTTCCGTCCCAGCGCCTCTCGAAGTTCCATCACGGAGACGAAGTTGATTTCGACCCACCGAATGTCCACACTCACTTAGGCCCCCAACCCGATACGGCAGTCCGCGCAAAGCAGACGATTATCTCGACTGGGTTCGAAGGCGATCTGCCCGGAGCGGGAGACGGCAACAGGGGTGACGGCGTGCGTAGCTCCACAGGTGTCACACGCCCAGTCCACCTCGGAAACGGTCTTCCCTCGAACCAGTGACGCGGCAAGACCTCGAACGAGTGCGTGTTGGCCCATAGGACCCCGTGTGCGGAAAATAAACACTCGTGGGTCCTCGACCTCCACTACGCCTCTGAAACCTCCACAGGGGCACTCCATGCGCCCCGGGAGGCACTGGTCTCGACCGGACTCTCGGAACGACTTGTGAGTAGGATTATCGGAGAGTGCCTGTGAGGAGTGCGAGCGCGCCCCATGACCACAGATACAGATGCGTCGATCCCCGGCCCCGGAAATTTCGGACTGGGCTGCAACCGATGCCAACTGTGTAGCAGACAGTCCCATTGCGTCAAGAATGTTAATTGTGTTCTCCTTTAAAATAGAAATAGAAATAGAAAGTTATCCACAGGGTGTGGTAGGTACACTCTACCACAGTCAGCCCGAAAAATCTCGCTTAATACCTATAGAACATAGACTCTTCATATTCTTAATAACTCTAATAATCTTAATATTTATAATAGGTACCCTAGAGCTGTAAATATATTAACGTCAGATCTGAGCAGCAGGGTAGTAATTATAAAAATTAGAAGTCTATACGAAATTAGAGACTATAAGTCTATAATGTTTGCCGATTTCTATAGCTATTATAGCTATTATAATCCGACTTTTGACCTCCCAAACCAAAGTATTTCTCATTTCCACCCTCTCTTTTCGACCTCTCCAGCCCGAAAAAATCCGAAAATACCCAAAATACGACCCAAAAACGCTCCCATTTCGACCCTAAAACCATATTAAGCTAATTAAGAATATGAAGATTTCAAACCCCCCAAAATCAAAAGTTATCCACAGGCTAGACCCCTACAGAGACCCCTAGAGAGCCCCCCCCCTAGAGCCAAAAAAAGCGCATCCCGACCCGAAGATCAAGATGCGCTTTTCCGATTTTTAGCTTACGACACGCCCTACCGCCCACCGCCCCCGCCGCCCCCGTAGGGAGGGTACCGGAAGAACTCGATGGTGGTGACACTTACAACTCTATCACAAAGTGTCAGGGAGTCAAACCACAACGCGAGAATACTCAGCAAACTGGGAGATATCACAATCTGCGGGAGTCTTGTCCAGACGTACCCGAACAATCCTAGGTTGAATCAATGCCACGCCCGTCCAATTGAGAAAGTTGACCTCCACCACACTGCCCACCACGATAGTCTGATCCTTTCCGATTAGAGAGGCGTGACCCACAGGCAGCTCTGTACGCGGCGAGAGGGCATTAGACTTAGTCTGAGTCGCAGACCGCACGCCGCGAGGCGAGAGGAAGGGCTCAGGGTCCTGTAGAGGCTCAATATTCACAAAGAGTAGCGCACGGCCATGGGTTACCATTCCACGATCATTAAACTCTCGGCTGACCGTAGAGACAACCACGTCCGCTGTCTTAACCAGCTTATGCTTGACCCAGTCCTTAGTGCGGATCGGAACGTCTAGTCCTCTCTTCGATCCACTAGAACCACTCAACCGCGAGGGGACATAGACGGAGGAGAGGCGCTTAGATACCGCACCCTCAACACCGGCAGCATTAATGAGACTCCAAAGGAAGCGCTTCTGCTCTGGAGTGTAGGCGGTGGTGGCCTTGCGAACACGTCCGCAGTCTTGAGTGTGTTGGAGCATTTCATTGCGGACTGCAAGAGAATCCCCTAACTCAATGGAGGGGGCATTGCCGGAGGCCTCTACAATATCAAACACGTGGTAGATACCTGTCTCCGGCATGATCTCGCCGTCTAGCACCACAGAGGACAGCTTGTTGGCCTTGATCCATGTATGCACGTCCCGGTCCAGGTTCCAGAGCACTTGCTTCACAGCAGCGGAGCCAATAGGCTCTTTACCATTGTTGGTGTAGACTACTGGCCCCACGCCATCCCACTTGGCCATCATTCGTACACCATCATGCTTTTGTTGCATAATCCACTCATCACCAAGGAACAGCGATATGTCTGTGCCAACGTCTGTCAGTTTCATAGGAAGTATGTTCATATCTATAGTCTACTTCAAAGGACCCACAGGGTCAACCCTCAGGGAATGTCATCGCTACAAAATATTTCTTTTCTTTTTTAAAGACAAACCCTAGAGCACAGAGGCGAGCCTTCAATCCCCTGTACGAGGGGTGTGAAGCTTTAGACTCTCCATAGACGGCGTGGGCACCGTACATTCCACCCATAGGGTACTCGAAGTCTATGCGTACTGGGCCGGAAATTAGCTCTTCGGCCAGTGCTGCCTGACGAGGACCCCTAGCACACGACAGGGCCAGGGGCAGGAAGTCAGCGCTACACGACATCATCATCACTGACTTTAACTTCAACACTAGCAAACGGGTCACGAGCCAGAGAGAGGATAGAGCCCATCATCTCATTAAAGGCCTCTTTATCTTTTCCTTTAGGTCCATCCGCCAGCGCCTCTAGGACAGTAATCTCCAGGCTCGAAGCCGCAGTGTTTACATAACCCTCAACCGACTTCATTATATCCAAGATAACCATTTTAGCGGTGTCAGCGGCTGCCTTAGCCTCAGGGCTTTCAGGGGGAGAAGTCATTAACCCCAACTCAACATCTACAAGCATTTCTCGCAAGCCCATGTACATACTCTGGCGCTCTTGAAGCGAGGTAATCTGTGAAGAGATCATCAGATTGTTTGCCTGACGATCAGCTAGTGCTGTGATTTGTTTATTGGTAAACCATCCTGCCATTATAGTACCTGCTCTCGATTTAATTCCATAGTCCTAGACTAACAAGAAGGTCTTCGGAAGTCAACTCAGGACTCATAAATGGGTCAAGAGCGAGTGTCCGAATGAAGGGCACAGTCTCACTAATCCCCAAGACTTCGGCAGCCTCAAGGGCGGCAAGAACTACTAGAGAGACTTTACGGACAATCTGCTCCACCTCCTCTAGGAGAAGCGTAAGCTCCTTGAGCTTGGCTGAGACCTCCGACACATCATCAAGCTCTAGGAGAATACTGTGCAGCTCTGCATCAATCAGCATGTCTCGCATGGAGAAGTACTTGTCTCGTATCTCCAGCAGCTCTACAGTGGAGGAGATCAAATGGGTTTGTTCGTTGTTCATTACATTCCAATCTAGGTTTTTTAGTTACTATGAAGTGTATCGCACAGTGGGGATTCCAGCAAGCTCAGCAGCGTGCGCACAGTGGGTGGCTCCACTACTCTCGGCCCGGATGAAGGCCAAACAAATGTCAGCACCAGAGTCAACCATCTCTTGGTTGCGGATAAACCCTGCACCACGCCCTAAACCCACCCAGTCGGCGCTGTGCGTCTCTATAACGCCACCTAGGTGCTTCCAGATGGTCGCAGCCATTGTATCGGCTCCAGCGGCCCCACCTTCGATCAGGACAGCCCCCGGCTCGTACACACCGGAAAGAGCCTCCCCCATCATTTGAGGGTCATTCCAGATACGGCTGCCAGTGATCAGTACACGCTTACTCATTGCGTAGCCCTACAAGTGCACGCAGCGCCGAATCAGAAAGTTCAGGCGCGTCAGACATAGGATCAACGATGAACTGCGTAAGTAGCGACCGAGTGTGGCTGTTGACGTTGAGGCTGATTCTCAGTGCCTCGCGCGTCTTTTCGGCTACCCGATGAACTTCTGCGTAGACCTCCTCCATTATATCCATCATGTCATTGACAGCGTCCTTAGTTGTCTGCCTACTTCGAAACTCGTAAGACCCGCCCATAATTAGGTCAATAGTTACGTCTAAATTTTTTTGTATGTCTACAGCGGACTTTCGCATGGCGATCATTGTCAGTACATGCTCTTGGAGGTTAGGTTTAAACATATCTCCACTATACACAAAAAGCCCCCCACCTGCAAGAGCAGATAGGGGGCAATTGTCCTAAACCTAGTTCAGGTCCAGTTCGTCAAGAGCAGCTTGAAAGTCCCTGCGCCGAGCAGCAGTCACTCGCTTATTCTTGTACCGGCTCAGGTTCTCTTGCGCCGGAATCAGAAACTCAGTAATCAAGACCTTAAACTTCTCTACCTTGTCCCGGTCTATAGGGGTAGACCAGTCTGAACCAGAGTCAGGATATGTACCCAAAGCCTTAAGATTTTTCAAGTCTGGTTCGCGCGGAGTGTGACTCTCAGCATCGGTGTTGTACATGGTGTAGAGGTCACCACCACCATTAATGTAGTTAGTAATGTCAACTTCACTGCCTGAGTCCTGTGCGGCCCTTTTCTTAGCCTTCTTCTTCTTCTTCTTCTTCTTCTTCTTCTTAGCCTTCTCTGCTTCTCGAACAATTGCAGCCCTTGCCGCAGCTTCGGCCCTCTGCCGCAAATCCTCTAGCAACTCGACAGTGACGATGTCACCCTCGAAGGCATCATGTATATCAGTGGCAATTGTTGTGTAGCGAGACACACGAACCTTCTGGTTGCCAGAGTCCTGAGGCACTGAAACCACATCACGAGGATTAACTCGCACCATGTTGATCTTTGAGCCGAAGCCACAGGC
>JGI1221J13441_10001321_pt1 | contig 10558 bp, 10 predicted proteins | sample LakVidmifraction_4_FD_13441 | JGI IMG/M metagenome (IMG submission 13441) | reverse complement strand
CAATCAAAGGAACCGGAATTAATAAAAATCTATAACAAATTAATTAATAAAGCAAAAAAATTAGAAACCTAAGCAAGGTTTCTAATTTTTTTATCAACTTTTATGCCTAAAATTCGTAAAGCATTCAATATTGCGAGTATGGCGACACCTACATCTGCGAAAACAGCTAATTTCATAGAGGTCATACCAAAGGCACTTAAACCTAGAACAAAGAATTTTACGGATAAAGCAAAGACTATGTTTTGTATGATAATTTTTTTTGTTATAGACGCAAGTTTAAAACTATCGGCAATTTTACCGATTTCATCGTTCATTATAACAATATCTGAGGCCTCAATTGCAGCGTCGGATCCTAAACCCCCCATAGCAATACCAATATCTGAAGTCTTTAAAACAGGAGCATCATTAATGCCATCCCCTACAAATATCGTTTGACCTTGTTCCATTATTCTATTTAATTTTTCTACTTTTTCATTAGGCAATAAACTACTGAAATAATTTTTAATATTTAATTCATTAGCCACTTGTTTTGCTATATTTTCATTATCACCTGTAAGCATGTATACATTTTTCTTATATTGACGGGTCAGTATTTCAATGTTTTCCTTAACACCAGATTTGATTTGATCAGACAAGGTTAAATAACCAATATAATCATTATTTAAAGCCACATACACAATTGTGCCTGTAGTATTTGCTTTATTGTACGACACATTAAAGGTGTCCATTAGTTTATGGTTGCCAATAATTAATGTCTGATTTTCATAGTCTAGTGAAATGCCTTTTCCTGAATGTTCTTTGTAATTTGATAATAAACTTTCATTAATGTCTTCACCATACTTTTTGACGATTGATTTACCAATAGGGTGATTTGAGTAACTTTCCCCATAAGCAGCATATTTTAATAAATCCTTCTTAGAAAAACCATTGGAAGGCTTAATCTGTCGAACATCGAATGTGCCTTCTGTTAATGTACCTGTTTTATCAAAAACAATGTTGTCAATTTTTGTTAAACCTTCTAAGTAATTACCGCCTTTAACTAAGATGCCATTTTTACTGAATACCCCTATCCCACTAAAGAACCCTAATGGAATGGATACGACTAAAGCACAAGGGCAAGAAACAACTAGAAAAATTAACGACCGATAAAACCAAGTATTAAAGTCTTGTCCAAAAAATAATGTGGGAATTAATGTCAGTCCAATTGCAAAATATACAACGAATGGTGTATAGAACTTTGCAAACCTTGTAATAAACTTTTCCGTTGGTGCTTTTTTATTACTGGCTTCTTCCACAAGTTGTAAAATCTTAGCCACGGCTGAATCTTCAAAGAGTTTTGTTACCCTTATGGTTAATACATGATCTTTATTAATGAAACCACTTAGAATATCATCACCAATTTTAAGTTTTTTTGGTGTGGATTCACCTGTCAGTGCTACAGTGTTGACAAACCCTTCTCCAATAACCACTTCTCCATCAATTGGGACTTTTTCCCCTGGTTTAACAATAATTAAATCATTTATATTGAGTGACTCTGGGGTAACTTTTTCTGTTGAAAAGTCTTTTTTTAAATGAGCATAATTTGATTTAATATTCATTAAACTTGAAATAGAACTACGGGAACGATCAACAGCTAAACTTTGCAAATACTCACCAAATTGATAAAAAAGCATGACTGCATTTGCTTCATGATATTCTTTTAAGAATATTGCACCAAAGGTTGCAATCATCATTAAAAAGTTTTCATCAAAAACTTGTCCTGACTTAATATTATTGAATGCTTTAAAAATAATATCATAGCCAATAATTGCATAAGAAATCATTAATAATGTAATTTCAACTGGAGAGCTAAAATTAATGATCAAAGTAGCTAAGAACAATGAGAAACTTACGATAAAGCGACTTAAAAGTGGATAATTATAATTCAGATGATTTTTACTTTCATTTTCTTTTAAATCATCTTCTGGGATAACTTTTACATGTGGTTCGTATTTATGGACTATAGTCTTGACTTTATTAAGTATTTCACTTGTATTTTTACTATTGATATTTTCAAGAGTTAAGAGTTGCGTTGCAAAATTAAATTTAGCATTTTTTACTAAATCTATTGTATTTATTTCGTTTTCTATTTTAATGGCACAATTACTACAAGTCAGTCCTTTTAAAATTAATCGCATAAAAACCTCCTAGTCATGGGTTACATGAGAATAACCCTGCTTAATTATATTTTCTACATGTTCATCATCAAGAGAATAGTATACAGTTTTACCTTCTTTTCTAAATTTAACTAACTTAGCATCTCTTAAGGTGCGTAATTGATGTGAAATTGCTGATTGACTCATGGCTAAAATTTCAGCTATATCACAAACGCATAATTCTGATTTCAATAATAAATATATTATTTTAATCCGGGTGGAATCACCAAAAACTTTAAAGAAATCTGCTAAATCAAAAAGAACTTCTTCTTTAGGCAATGTATTTTTGATCTTATCTGTCAGCGAATTATTTAAATGGCTCGTATTGCAAGTTGACATATTATCCTCCTTATATGAATACTTGTTCATATGTTCATGCGTTTATCTTATCTTGATTGGATCTATTTGTCAAATTTATTTTCATGCTATTAGGATAAATATCTGATATAATTTTTTCAGGAGGTTTCTATGAGCAAAATTATTGGAATAACAACAACGTTAAATAGAAGTGATAGGATTATTAAACAAGGCATAAAGTATCTAAATGAGATTGATCTGGTGAATGTTTCTTCAGATTATTCAAATGCTATTAGTGCTTCTGGTGGGACACCTATGCTTCTGCCAATCCTTGAGTATTATGATCATGAGATAATTGAAAGAATAATCGAAGGGATTGATGGATTGTTGTTAACAGGTGGGGAAGATATTGACCCAAAGTTTTATAATGAAAAAAGAGGAAATTTTAACACGTATGCGTTAATGGAAATTGATATTGAGAGAGATACCTTTGAATTAGCTTTGATTAAAGCCGCTGTCTTTCATAAGCTACCAATCTTAGGCATATGTAGGGTCTAAACAATACAAATAAAAACACCAATAAATGCTTTAAAATACTGTATTTATCATCAAAAAATGATATAATAGATACAAGGGAATGAAACNATAACTATCATTGAGGTGATAAAAATGTATGAATCTAAATGTAGCCAAATGGGTATTAAAGAATATTTTTTAACTTACCAAATAAAATTGGATCCAAATAATAGATGGGTAAAATTTGCTGAGTGTATCCCATGGCATAAGTATGAAGATGAGTATAAAAAGAACTTTAAAATATCTACAACTGGTGAACGTGCATATAATTTTAGAATAGCCCTTGGTGCGTTAATAATAAAGTATAAATATGATTATTCTGATGCAGAATTAGTTGAACAAATCAAGGAAAATAAGTATCTTCAGTATTTTTTAGGCATCCAGTTGAAAGAAGGGGAAGAGCCTTTCTCAAAATCACTGATGTCATTTTTTAGAAAAAGAATTGACAGTGGTTTGGTCAATAAAATCAATGAAGATATATTTTTAGAACACATCAAAAAGGAAAGAGAATCTAAAATAGCAAAAAAAAACTAGAGACAAAACAAGCGTCAACTAAAGATGAAAATGCTCAAAATATAGCGACAGAAAGTTCAGAAAAGATAGTTGAAAATGAAAATTACGGCAATTTAATACTGGATGCAACAGTTGCACCTGCCGACATAAAATATCCAACGGATGTTAATTTATTAAATAAAAGCAGAGAAATTTTAGAAATAATAATTGTTAAACTACATGAACCAGATATCAGCAAAAAAAGAATGCCAAGAACATATAAAGAAAAAGCACGAAAAGATTATTTAGCCATAGAAAAGAAGCGACGAAAACCAAAAAAATCAATCAGAAAAGCAATAAAAAAACAATTGAGTTATGTAAAAAGAGATTTAAAATATATTAGAAAGTATTTAGATAAAACCCCAGAAAGAATCGAATTATTATCACAGATTGATTTAAAAAAATTAGAAACAATTGGGAAAATATACGACCAGCAAAAGTATATGTATGATTCAGATATAAGGAAAGTAAAAGACAGAATAGTAAGTGTACACCAACCATATATACGACCAATCGTCAGGGGAAAAGCAGGTAAAAGAGTAGAATTTGGTTGTAAAATACTAACATCAGTTATAGATGGGTTTAGTTTTATAGAATATTTAGATTTTAATAATTACAATGAAGGAATACATTTAAAAGATTCAGTAAAAAAGTATAAAGAGCAGTTGGGATATTATCCTGAAGCAGTCATGGCCGATACAATCTTTAGAAATAGAGAAAATATTAGATGGTTAAAAGAACTTAATATTAGAATGAGTGGCCCAAGATTAGGCAGACCACCTAAAGATAAAGAAAAACGCGCTTCTAGAAGAAAAGAGATAAAGAAAGATAGTGGCATCAGAAATCAAGTAGAGGCATCCTACGGTACAGCTAAGCGTTTTCTAGGATTAGATTTAATAAAATCTAAAACAAAAGAAACGAATAAAACAGAGATCATACTTCAATTTCTGTTATTAAATTTAAATAAACTATTTAAATTTTAGAGTTTAGTTTAAAAAAACCACCCGTCAAACAAGGAAATTTTCTGCTCAAAATCTACTATAAATTGAAAAATACAAAATTTTATTATTTTAGATCAAAAAAATTACTTAAAAAAATAAATTTTTTTGATCTAAAATAGTAAAAGGTTCACCGTTAAACAAACCCTAATTAGAGGATACCTCATTAAAAATAAAAAAGCTATATCCATCTGATCTTAAGTTATCAAAAGCATTATCAATAGCTCCGCTCCAATTATGCGTGCCGTTTTCTTGATAAATGTAATCAATGTAAATTTTCCCGCTACTGTTATACTCATAGGCATCATAATTCCACCAATTTAAAATAGTATAATGAGTAATATGGGATGCAAATGTCATTCCGCTTAGCGATACTAAAAGTAGCACTAGCATGATTGTAACTAAAATTCGTCTTTTCATAAAACCTCATTGTATACAATGCACTTATATTTACTTAATTATATAAAAAATAAATCATTTTTGCAAATTTTATATTACTTTATATTATAATTATTTTATGATAATATATATTGGAGGGGGTAAAGCATGAGCAGAAAAACAATTGTATGTTTAATTATAATATTTATTATATTTTGCATTTTACTAGCTTTTTATCTAAGACTTGGGGTTATAGCTTAAATTTTAAGTTTTATGTAGAGCTAGCATTTAAATGCTAGAAATTGTGGTAGTTTCAAAATTTAATGAAAAGAAAAATGTAAAGAGATTAAAAAAATTCCGTTATCGAGTGATTAAAGATTAATTTAAATTATAGTAACGGGACTTAAAGATCAAAAACAAGGGATTAATAATGTAGCATATATTACTTCCTACTTTTTTAAGATATATTATAAAAAAACAGGGATGAGTTAATCTATAAGTGAAGTAATTTGCTGTTTTTATTAAACCTTTCGATCATGAAAAATGGATGAGAAATTTTTGTTTTGTTCATAATAGAAAAGACATCTATTATATTGAAGAAGGGAGAGAAACAGTCTTTTAATTTCATTATTCTACTATTACACTTGGTGCAACAGATGTAAACAATAGGGCGATTGATTTAGGAACAACTGGATTGACACTTGATGAAATCACTTTACAAGATATAGCAACAACTGCGTCAAGTGTTATAATTAATTTCACTGGTATAGCATCAGCTGGATCTTTACGTATGACACCTCATGCAGAGACACTTAGAAGTCACACGACAGGAGCTGCAGTAACAGTTAAAATACCAGAAGCAACACCAATACCTATAAGTAATATTAATAGTGTGTTTCAAACTGTTTTAATTGAAGGAACTTCTTCTGTAGTACTAGATGCTACAATTGCAAGCTTAATAGCCGTTGGTGGCGAAGGAATAATTACTTATTCACTCGTACCAGGGGATGGTTCTGACAATAATGATCAGTTTAAGATTAGTGGTAATGAAGTACAAGTGAAGAGTGTTGCTTTAACAGAAGGAACTTATAGTTTCCGAGTGAAAGGTGAAGATTTAGAAAGGTCATTCTTCGAAAAATCATTTATAGTGGTAGTGATAACACAACCAAGGTTACCTGTAAATTTCGTTGCCTTAATAGCTAATGGCTTTAATAATACTGAAACAACGACGTAACTTACGCTACTATTTAGTTCAGACCCGACAACGTTAGAAGCAGGAGATATCACAGTAATAGGGGCTGACAAAGGGAATTTATCAGGCACTGGTGCAATTCGAAACCTTGAAATCTCAAATATTGATGGTATTAATGGTGATGAAGTAACAGTTGCCCTTATGTCACTAGTAGGCTATGATATTATACCTTCTTCTAGAAATGTAGTCGTATTTTATGAGGACTCTTTTGAAACAACTGGTGGTATTGAAACATACAGCTATACAGTAACATCAGGAGAACTACCCACTGGATTAAATTTATCTATTAATGGAGAATTAAGTGGGACACCAGCTGCTACTGGCACCTTTACTTTCATAGTAACAGTAACAGGAGATGATGGTGAAATAGATGCCCATATCTATAGCCTTACCATTGCACCAGAACCAGTTATTCAAGTATCAAGTGTTGAAGATTTAAATAATGTTAGAAATGATCTGGATGGAAACTATATCCAAATAGCAGATATTGATTTGTCGGGTGCGCCTTGGGTGACAATTGGAACCTATAGTAATCATTTTACTGGGAACTATGATGGGAATAGATATAAGATAACAAACTTAAATTTCACTGGCGGTCATAACGTAGGACTATTTAGTGTTATTAGTGGAAACATTGAAAATCTTGTGTTAGAGAACTTATCAATTAATTCAGAATCAAGAGTCGGTGGCCTTGCTGGACGGTTATGGGACGGCGGTACAATTAGAAATACCCACATTCAAGGCACTGGTAGAATTTATGGTGATTTTGTCATCGGAGGATTAGTTGGAGAAAATAGAGGAACAATCAATAGAAGTTTTGTTACGGTAAAGACATTAAGTGAAGGTCCATGTGTAGGTGGTATAGCAGGAACTAATTACGCATTGAATGCCGGTGGTGGAACTATTAACCAGTCATATGCTACAAACGATGTAGAATCTACCGAACACTGGATTGGTGGTTTAGTTGGAGATAACAGACAAGTAGATAGTTATATTATTGAGTCTTATGCTACTGGTAAAGTAACTGGCACAGGTAATATCGGTGGATTAGTGGGACTTAGTCATGATGGAACTGTAGAAAAAAGTTATTATGATGAGAGTACATCTTTGCAAAATGATGTTGGTAGTGGTACACCAAAGTTGACAGCGGAAATGAAACAAGAAGCAATTTTTGTTGATTGGGATTTTGAAGATGTCTGGACCATTGATGAAGGTGTAACTTATCCAAGGCTTCAGTAAAATATTAAAGGGTAAGAATATTGGGAAGTTTGGGTTTAGAGATAATAATCAAATATAAAAATAGGACCTATAGGTGGTCAATGTCACCAACTTAAGGCGGCTTGACAATAATAGGATAATGTAGTAATAAAAATAGCAAATTTTAAGGAGAAGAGACAGTTATTTACTGACTTTTCTCTTTTTTTATGATATAATGTAGTGTAAAGATAATTATAGAAACGTTGTCTAAACTAGTTAATTAAGGTTATTTGTAGTGGGAGGTTTAAATTATGTATGTTAGATCTTGGAAAAAAGGAAACAAAATTTATGCTAGTGTAGTAAAGTCTGTTCGTGTCGGAAAAAAAGTTAAACAAGAAACTGTTGTATATTTAGGTGAAGTAACTGAGGAACAATTGCCGTATTTAAAGGCTGCATATGCTAAAAATAAACCAAGACTTGTATATGATGATGAAATAGGTGATAATTAATGAGAAAGAAACTTTTTTATAAAAAGTTGATTGCTATTAGCAATCAGTTAGAAGAGAAATATTTAAGTAAAATACGAACCAAAAAAAGCGACTTCACTCGAAGGAGAAAAATCACTGTGAAAGATATATTTTTACAAATGTTTTTTAATAAAGGGAAGGCGCAAAAAAATGAAATATATGATTTTTATGGGGAGGTAAATCAAGATATGTCTGTATCAACAACAGCCTTTGTTAATGCTCGTATGAAGTTTAATCCAGAAGCGCTTTTGCTTATAATGCAAGATTTAATAAAAGAAGAATACGCTACACCAGACAATTTAATAACACTCAATGGCTACTTTATTATGGCCGTTGATGGCAGTGATTTTGTATTTCCAAGTACTGAAAAAAATAAAGAAAAATATGGCGAAGCATCAGGTGATAAATATGGCAACGCAAAAACAATGTCCTCTATTTCAACATTTTTTGATTGTATAAATAAAGTTTTTGTTGATGTGTCCATTAATAAATATAAATGTTCAGAACGGAAATCTGCTATCAATCACTTAGAAAAATCAAAAGAAATTTTACCTAAGAACGCAAAGACGATAACTATTTTTGACCGTGGATACGTTGGAATTCAGTTGATTGATCAAATGATCGATAATAATCAAAAATTCTTAATGCGTTTACCTAAAGGAATTTTTTCAAAAGAAAGAAAAATGCTAGGAAAAGGAAATCAAGATAGAATAATCATCGTTAAATACGATAGCTCTCGAAGCAATCAATTTCGAAATGACAAGAAATTTCGATATAAACTATTAAATACTGAGTATGAATTACGCTTTGTTAATATAGAGATTATTAATGAAAAAGGTGAAACTTCAATAATTTCATTCGTTACTAATCTTTCTGAAGAAGAATTTGATACAAATGGAATAAAAGAATTGTATCATATCCGCTGGGATATTGAAACGGGATATAGAGCATTAAAGTCACAGATGAATGTTGAAGATTTTAGCGGTTATAGAGATGTATTAGTAAGACAGGATATTTATACTTCAGTATTTGTTTATAACACTGTCTCCTTAACAATTGCTGAGCAAGAGGAAATTTCAAAGACGCCTGAAGATCGATATAAGTATGATATGAAGACTAACAGAAATTTTGCAATAGGCGTATTAAAAACTGATTTACTGAAAATATTTGTTCTTTATGATAACAAAAAGGCAAGTAAAAAAGCTAGAAAACGTTTTGAAAAAAACATTGTTAAGTATTCTTGTCCAGTAAGAAAAGGACGTTCTTATGAAAGAATCAAAAAGGGAATTAATAAATCAAAATTGTCATACCGCAGAAGTTACTAAGTAAGTATTGTTAAAAAAATTAAAGATTGATTTTGCGACTATTTTTTTATGAAAAAAATTGGCTCTCTCTCATATTGTGTGGGTAAACCCAAAATATATTAACTGACTTTACAAACTTTTATCAAACTATGTTATAATTTCTATAGTGAATTAACAGAAAAAACTATAGATTTGAAGAGGAGATTATACTATGTTTGATCAAAAACAATTATTTGCAGCTGCTTTAGGAATTAAAAAACCATGGAAAATAGAAAATGTTGAATTTAATCCTACAAAGGGTCAACTAGATATTTACATAAAAAAGATTAGAAATGAGAAAGTTAATTGCCCTGTATGTGATAAAGAATGTTCAACTCATGATTCTAAAAAGCGCACTTGGCGTCATTTAAACTTTTTCCAACATGAGGCCTATATTCACTGTAAAGTACCGCGTTCAAAGTGTGATGAACACGGCGTTAAACAAGTTGAAGTTCCTTGGGCTAGACCTGGCTCTGGATTTACGCTTTTATTTGAAGCTTACATCATGCAACTAATGCCACATATGCCAGCAAAAGCTATTGGTGAACTTGTAAATATAAATGACGAAATCATTTGGAGAATGATTGATCATTACATAGATGAGGCCTATGAAACTGTAGACATGGCAACTGTTAAAAACATAGGGATTGATGAAACATCTAGTAAACGTGGTCACAATTATGTAACGACTTTTGTTGATTTAGAAACATCAAAAGTTATTTTTGCAACCGAAGGAAAAGATTCAAAAACAATTGAAATATTTGCCGAAATATTAAAGAAACATAATGGTGATACAGAAAAAATAGAGAATATTAGTTGTGACATGTCAAAAGCCTTTAGAAAAGGAATCAGAGAAAACTTTGATGAATCAAAAGTAACTTATGATCAATTTCATGTGATAAAACTTATTAATTCTGCGGTAAATGATGTAAGAAGGATGGAATCTAAAATCAACGAACTTTTAAAAGGTACCCGATATATATGGCTTAAAAACCCTGAAAATTTGACAGTAAGCCAAGAAAAATTGATGAAAGCATTATCGCAAATGAACCTCAAAACAGAGCGTGCTTACCGTATAAAGCGGACATTACAAGAGTTTTATAAAATAGCAAAAGAAGACACCAAAGCAGCAAAAAAACACTTGAAAAAATGGTATTTCTGGGCGACTCACAGTAGATTAAAATCAATAATAAAAGCCGATAAAACAATTAAAAGGCACTGGGATGGCGTTATTAACTATGCA
>JGI1221J13441_10001320_pt1 | contig 10572 bp, 7 predicted proteins | sample LakVidmifraction_4_FD_13441 | JGI IMG/M metagenome (IMG submission 13441) | reverse complement strand
CGGCTGTTACTTTATCAGTCAAGCCATTGTTAACGGTTGTTTCAATACCTGAATTATCGTTGTAGCCACCAGCGCTCCCTGTTGCAAGCCCTAAGCTTTTACCTACAGCCCCTAAGGCAGCATTAAAGTTGTTTTGATATTGCGTGTCATTTGTCCCTTCATGGTTATTTGAGTTTTGTAATGCTTTTACCCTTGCCGCTGCAAGAGCAGAATTATTATCTAAACCATATCCACCCTCTGTTGATGGCGCGCTATAACGTTCATATAGTTGCTGTGCTTCTTGCTTGGTTTCAGCGCTTACTCCACCGCTATTCCAATAATCATTCAAGTCAGACATAGCTTCATTATTCCCTGCTACTTGAGAACCAACATCACGTAGCCTGAGGTTGTTTAGGCTACCAAACTGATTATTCAAAGACATAGCTTCCGAAAATGAGTTGCTGGTACTATTGAGATTCTGGGAAGCTTCAGTTAGCGCCATTGCTTCATTTTTACCTAGGCTCTTGCTTAAAGATTGACCGCTACCTGTTGATATTGCTCGTGCTAAGTTATTTGAAACTTGAGATTGTTCCTGTTGGCTAAAGCGAAGAGCGTCTGATATTGCGTTACTTTGCCCTGCTGCCGTAGTTCTAGCATCTGAAGTTTCTTTATTGGCACCAGCTGAGATTTTAATATCGCCTCCTACATCAGCTGCCACTTTCCCTGATTTAGATTTACCGCTTGTATTATTTTCAGATCTTGATTGGGTTCGGCTTGCCTTGGCGTCAGGGCTTGCGTTAGGTGATGGTTTTTGTTTGGTTACTTGTGTTTCGCTTTCTCCCTCTGTATTACTATTCGCTATTTGCTCAAGTAGAGTAGTACCCGCTTTAGCCGAAATCGCTCCAGTAGCAACTGCGGAAACAACACCTTTCACAGCATCTGAATGTTGTGTGCCTATAGATGTGTTTTCCATTATCTGATTAGCTCTCTCATTGACGATGCCTTCAGAAGTTCCATGCATAGCAGAATGAGTTCTACCAATGGAGGCAGCCTTGTCATAGCTTTCATTACTCATTGTGCCGCTAGAAAAGTTAGTCCCTAGCGACTGTGCAAAGCTGTTTTGCGCCTGTGTCATATTCTGCTTGGCTGAGGTGGTCATATTGCTTAATCCAGAGCCAAATGAAATAGAGCCCATTAGACCCGCAGCACCAGAAGAGGCCATGCCTGTTAAATCACTATACTCATTTGATGAAGCCGACTGAACTATTGGGCCATTAGATACCAAGTCTTTACTTTGGATTTTTTCATCAATATGATCTTTACCACTAATCCTTCCAGCTAAACTCGTTAGTGCATAGGTTGAACCAGTAACTACGAATAATGATATTATCGGTGTAGCTGCTGCTAGCATGCCGCCGGTGGCTATCCAATGTTGAAGCTGATCAGCTCCAGCATTCAAGGCATAAATAGAAGTGAAATCGCTACCGAGGCTGCTCATCTCTTTATTTGCTGCAGTGTGGATGTAGAGGTTTATTATGGACATTACTGGCATCCATAATTGTATCCAAAGTAGTGTTTGAAAATACTTTGCTGCTAAACCTATACCGAAGCTACCTAAAACAATCAGAAACCCCATTAGAGGAGTTATCGCATAAACAAAACCTTCAAAGAAAGTCATCATAGGACGTACAATTGTTAGGAACATCGATTGCTCTGCTGCCCATTGAGTATTTCTTTGTTGAATTGCCTGATTAATCATTGTAGCAGAGGCCATATCCTGAAAATCCGCATAACGACCTTGTGCCGCCTCATAGTAGATAGGCTCCAACACTGCTGCTGTTAGGTACTCTGTTCCTGCGGTAGCGGTAACACCCAGAACCCCTAAGGAGTTGGTAACATATGCCTGACCTGAGCTACCAGTGTATGTATTATCAATACCAAGTACATTTAGTATAGCATCGGACATAGGAGCGCTATTGATGGCTTGGGTGGTTTTACTTACTAATAATGGATAAGCTTCTGAGCATGTATAATCTTCACCACCAGCGGTTCCTACATAAAGCCGAGTGCCGTAAAGGTCAGAGTTAAACCTTAATGCATCAGGTAGCTTTTGGCTCATTATGCTATCTAATGATTTCTCCTCAAGGTCAATCGCTGTTAGGGCACACTCTCGAATATAATTATTCCACGATAGGCGCATATCTGCATCGCCACCTGTAGCCATATTCATAGCTGTATATACAGGTGTTGAAGCAACACCTCGCCGGGTGTTATTTATTATTTGCAATGATTCAGCAAAGTGGGTTTCTGTCACGTAAGGTACAATAACTCCATAACCTTGTTCAAAAAGGCTGGTAATGTTATACCCAATTGATGAGATAACCCCACCGGCAGCCCCTACACCAATAGGGACATTATCAACTACTCGAACTTGACCCGAAAACGAGTCCTCTATAACGACAGTCGTAGTAGGTATAAAAAATGCGGCATACAAGATGTACCCAACAAAAATTTGATGATAATTTATTTCTTTAGCGCCTTGAAAAACACTCTGAACAAAAATCAAAATAACACCAAGCAACAAGCCAACGCTTACCATTTTCTCAAATGAAGCCATAGACGTAACCATTGCTACGGCCATGAGAATTTGCTCTAGGAAAGCAGCATCGCCGGTTGAATATATTTCAAACATAAATTACTCCTGTGATGCCTTATTCGTTGTCAAACTACTTAATGTGTATCGTTGTTTCCTGATGTTATTAAGCAAAGTGTTATAATGTTCTATTAAAAAGGCTACATCGCCATGTTGTGATCGCAATTCCATGAAGTCACTGCGAACTTTTTTTTGTGAGCTGCTAATCAATTCAAATGCAGTGTTTTGATGGGGTGATTTTGATTGGCTGACCACAAGAGTTACAGCCCTAAAAAGCTCTTCTGTAGTTGTGTACACCATAGTGAGCGCAATAGCATTAGATGCCTTAAGGGCAAAAATTCGAGCTGCATCTTCAGAGAGGATAGCTAAGTTTCTTACAATAGTGCCCGCACCGGAGGGTAAGTTTGAGACAAAGGCTTTTTCCTTATCAGTCAAAGTCCCCTGGTTTCTCGCGTATTTAGTTATGATGCCTGGGTTGGAGTGTGTCCCTAAAAGCATATCTTCTACTTGCTTACCCAGCCCTTTTAACGTGATTGTTACATCCGTGGGGTTGAAGCATTTCTCGCTAGTATCGCACTTATAAACTTTTACAGGGCCACCATCTAAAATAGAAACTAACAAATCAGGTTTAGCCGGCTTAGTTATGAGTGGCATTATTTTTTCAGCGTCTGCTGGATCGCCTGCATGCATAGGATCAGCTTCAGGAGGCATTTTAATAATAGTCCCTGTCAGGCTCATCATTGTCTCTAAAAGTGATTCATCACCATAAGTAAACCATGACTTTGCGTTCTGCCTCTTAAGTTGTTGCCATACTATATTTCCAATTAATTCTGATTTTAGAAGCTCATCTTCGCCAAGCATTGACTCAGGTGACTGTCCAGATTCAACCTCCTCACGCGAGCTGAAAACATCTTTAACTAACCCTTTACCGGTTGCAGTGATAGAAGCATCTGTTTTCCCTTTCATCTCGTATGCAGAGGTTACATCGTTAACTATACCTTGAGCTAACTGGCAAGAGTTGCCTAAGTGCTGATTTAAAGCTTGTATTTTCTTTTGAAATGACTCAATATGTTTAGAGCAGTCTGGACATACGTTATCGAGCGCCAGTTGAAATGCATACCCTTTTGCATTTGCGGCAACCTGCCGAAGAAGCTGCACTATCTGCTCTGATGACACAAAACTGAACGAACCGTTAAACATATCAATCCCTCCACAGCCTCCTTTCCAAGAGGGTGGAGCGAAGCTGATTAAATTTTCATTGAATATTTTTGTTTTTTCTGTGTAACGCCCCCCAGATAAAACCCCTCGCCTTTGTGTTTTAAACACACCTGGTGAGGTTGTGTTGCTCATGCTGCTAAATATACTATCAAGTTCATCCTGTAGCCCGGCATGGCTTAGGTTGGGGAAGGTTAAGGCTGAAACAGCAAACGTAACGGCCACTGCTGTTTTTTTCATTCTTTTATTCCAATAAATCCAATGGTTCATACTAATTATCCTCGTAAAGTTTTTGCTTTATGAACTCGGCCAGCTTTTCTGGGGGTATAAAGTTTGTTTCTTGATTGTTTGTATCTTTAGCTATGTTAGATAACTCGTAAGATTGCTCATCTAAAAGCGCAGCTATATTGCTATCCAGATTAAGAATTGGTTTAGTTTTATTAAACTGTTCGTCAGTTATCCAGCCTCTACGCTTAGCAACTAAAATTATTCTGTGCTTTATATCAGCAAGGGAAAGTACGCCTTGAGATATTGGTTCTATTTCATGATTTTCAGAAACTAAATAAAGCGCCGGGTATGCGCTCACCCCAAGCCTCTCAGCTTGACCATCATCTACTTTGAAATTTGGAAAAACATCATTAGGAAGTGGTTTGCCATCAACAGATATTGGTAAAATAGTAAAGCCATCCCTAACAGCGAGCATTTTTAATATAGGTGCTTGAGTCCGGCTTGTTCCTGAGTCAGAGCGGAAAAAGAAGAAAACACCAGCTTTCTTTGCAATACTGCGTGCTAGTGAGTCTTTTTCTTGACCAGCCCAGCGGTCAAGCTTCTGGGATGCGAATGTAGCTGATGGGCGTCTTGTCTCTTCATCTAGGAATGGGTCACCTACAACAGCTAGTTCGGTTGTATCTGCAAACTGCTCACTTCTATCCATTGCATAACGTTGGAGATACATGTAAACCCTAACATTTTCAATTGTTGGGTCGTTCCATGCTTTATCTTTGTATTTAGGTAGATTTTCCCGAAACCAAGCAGCTGAAAATACCGATGGGCCCTGAATAATTTCTTTTGGTTCAATAGGGCTCTCAGCTTTTGGCGCTGTGGCTACAATCTTTGGCTCCACTATTTCTGGTTCGGGTTTTTCCTCTGGAATTTCTTCCTTATACCAGAACCAACCCTCAGCTTTTCGTTCGTAAAATCGTGAGTTTGATTCGCGATCTTGTGAAAGTACAGGAGGCGTAAGAATTGCGAGCCCTAATGCAAATAAAATCTTTTTGTTAAATCTCAACATAAGTCCAATACATATTTATGGGGTAGCATTGGATGTTACTGGATTTTAAGTGAACAGTAGGCATGCAAAGCAGCCCAAAAAGGGGCAATAGAGCCTTCTAAGTGTAAATTTATAAAATCTTTAGCTCATACCACTTCATTTTTACTGGCTGCAACAGCTTTTGCATAACGTAAAACTTGGGCAGTTGAATCGTTTATGACCAGTAGCTTTTTAGCTCTAGTGCTACTCACGTAAAGGAGGTTTATTTCATCAATTCTATCTTCATTTTTTAATTCTGGATCTAGTACATCCAGGAAGTCATTATTCAATAAAACAGCGTCCCACTGTAAGCCTTTACACCGATGTGCAGTTGATAGTGTAATATCTGCTTCATGCTCATCGTCTACAGTTTGTTGAAGTATCAATTCTATGCATTTAGGGGGGTTTTCAAAATTTTTTAAAAGCGTTATAGCTCGTGACATTTCGTTATCTTTAGTTGCTTTCGCTATTGATTTAAAGTCATTAAAGTCATCAAACTCGCTCACTATCATTTTGTTTCTAACTTTATTGTATTGTTGTTTAGAAAACCAAAACAGGTCTTCAAGCTCAGATAATTGGTAAGCATTAACACCGCCAACCCAGTATAGTTTTTTTCTCTCTGTAGCTGCTATGAGGGCTTGAGTAATTACGCCGCGTACAGTCCGGCTTAGTATTGTGTATTTATTAATGTTGCTTGGCATTGATTTAAGAACTCTGTCTTCACAACCTCTACCAATAACGCTCTTTTTTTCATTTTTCAACATTAAAAGAGCATTAGCAACTACTGCAATTTGCCGTCCAAACCTAAAGCTGTGCGTTAGGTACAATGTATCTGCGTTATTTAAAAGTGAGTTTTGCAGTGCGTTATTTGCACCGCGAAATCTGTAAATTTGCTGGTGGTTGTCACCTACATAAACTATCTTGCAATCTTGCTGCAATACAATGTGGTTTGTTACTGGATTCGAGTCCTGTGCTTCATCAAATAAAATGGTTGTATATTTATTAGATAAATCAGGTAGCGATAGTTGGTATAGTTTTAGGTAGCCATCGTGAGTCATTGGGAATGTATTATCGGTGCAAATCATCTTTTGCCAAATCATTTCAGCATTATCTAACACTGACGCCCGGTACATTACTTGGCTTCTACTGCCACCTAGCTCACGGCAGTAATGCCCCTCAAGAATGCGACTATCATGACTAACAATATAGGTGTTTAAGGTCTTTGAAATGTCTTTTACTAGCGACCAATTGGCTTCAGTGTTGGGTAAAGCCTGAGCAATGTCGTTCAATCTTAAGTTATTTCTTAGTTTGTGGGTGTAATTGCGGCCAACTGAAGCAAAAGCTAACTGATGTGATGTTTTACACTCTACATTTTTGGGGAATTTACTGACTGCTTCATCGCGGATAGCTCGGTTAAAAGCTAGGTAAAGCATTCGTTCGCTGTTATTTTCCAACGCATACTTTACTAATGTAGATGTTTTCCCTGTACCTGAGAAGGCAATAACCTTTAGCCTTCTACCTTTATATGAAATAATTTCAGACTGTTCAGGCGTGCTGGTTTGTATTTTGGTTAACGTGTTTTCATTCATAAATACTTACTCTTGCTTTTAAGTACATAGCAAGAACCTCCGAAGTCGATATATACTAGGTATTCTCCCCTTATTACTTACAATTCAAGCATCTGTATTTGCCTTTTTTGGTATAATTACCCCTGTTAGCCAATTGTATTTGCACTACCGAGCTGAAAAAGCCTCAATAGTTACCCCACCAAAGGAGCCGATAACTTCTGATGCCACTTTATCAGAGCGTATTTTTCTTTGTGATCTAGCATCAAAATCAGTTAAAGCTTTAAGCTTAAGATCATTACTTTGAATTATGATTATAGGCATTGGTGCTGTTACTGTTTTTATTCCAGCATCAAAGCGTATATTTGCTGCCGGTTGTACGCGAACCTGCCGGCGTATCCTAAGCTGCTCCCCAGGAGTTTGCTTAATCCTATTGATCAATTGCTCAAGAGGTACGCGGTATTCTGGCCCCGATCTATCAAACTCCTCTTCAATTTTAAGTAAAAGGTCTTTTTTAACTGGCTTTGATAGCGAGTCTTTTCTTTGCCAGGCGAACCGAATTGATTGAATGTTTTGCTCTGAATAACATCGAATATGCCTATATAGGTGCATAGTCATAATACCAGGGCACTCTGCGCGAAGCGCTTCAAACCGGTCTTGCCTTGTTTCATACGTTTGAATGATATGGTTTTCGATATCCGTTTTTGCCGCGTTTATTTTATCCACCAGCTCAGGGATAGTAATGCTTGTTGGGTTTTGGGCAGGGGAGAGCCAAATAACGCCGACAGTGCGCCGCGCTGATTTTTGTGAATAGCCTGGTTGTATGTAAAGGTCTTGGTAGCAGGATGCCGCGAGTTCAACAGCCTTATGTCCGGTATGTTCTTCTGCTGCAATATATTTAACCGGTTCACTTTCCATTCCCTTTGAGGTGCAGGGTAGTGGGTAGGCAAGAGCGACTAATGGTTGCGTATGTGTGAGAATTGTATTGAGAGAACGGATATTGTTTTTTAACTCATCAAACCGATCCGCGATAAAAGGCATGGCATGCACTCGATATTTGTAGTGATAGAACAAATTACAATTAATAGGTTAAGACTAGACCATCATGCAATATAATGGAAGTTAACCATGTAATTCTTTTAATATTAACTTTTGTGGTACTACTTTGGCTGGCCTCGCCCTGAGATTAGAATGAGAAAGAGAGAGAAAAAGTAGAAAAAGCAATGAAGTTGGCCGGGAATGAGCTCGGGGTTAAGGGTTTGTTTATTATAAACCCTTAAATGCATGATGGTCTAGATGAGCCTTACCACTTGAATCCATATCTGCGTTTAGTAAATTATATCACCACGCTTATTTTGCAGTCCGTTAACTGCGTCAATGTCTCTTTGATTTCCAATATCTTCAAATGTTTTAGCAGTAGCCCATTCTACCCCCGCACTTTAAGCAACGTGTTCACCTTTGTCCTTAGGTTGGAAGGCAGAAGAATATTGACTAACCCGCTATGCGTACCTAAATTATGCCCCAATTGTAGAGGAACAACAAAGATTGGCGGTAGGTTGAAAATTAGAAGAGAATAGACAGCTTTGAGCGAGAAGCAGACGGTCGAGTAAACTCGTTTTTGGACAAAAATGAGTTAGAGCTGAAGGACGGCTCTGTGCCAATTGCGGACGTTTGTAACGCCAGCCAGCATGCGCGGCTACGAAATGGAGGCGAAGCCGCAATGTAGTAGGCGTCGCCGTGCCTGGCCTTGTTAGCGACTCCATGGCACCGGGTTATCTCTCCAATCTAGGCCATCGCCCAGAGCATCCTCAGCGGATTTTAAAGCCTCGGAGTGACTACCACCTTGGCCATACATACCGCAATCCTGACACTCGCACAGATAGAAGGTGTCCTTGATTTTGTAGGTATTCAGTGCCTCCAACCCACACTGCGGACATTCATCAACCTGAACAAAAGACCGTTCTTTCTCTGCCTTCCAAGCATTAGCGAGCATCTGCGTGATTTCTGCGCTAGCTGCTGAACGTTTCCCCTCTGCCTCCCGAACTCTTTTGGCTCCTTCTGGGTCGAACTTTCCACCGACATAATTGCCAGGATTCTCTTCAGGAAAATCCTCGAAGTATTCAGACCATTCACCCATTTTTAACCCCTCCTGTGGGTTTGTTTACTGCTCGCTAACGCCCGCCTAACACGCAATGTGTTGGCGTGGCTTTTTGCGTTGTTTGCCAAAACCATGACAACTAATCATTGTCGGAGTTAAGGCGCTTGTTATATGTATCTGCGAATCTAAATAAGAATGACAAAGCAGACGCGTAGATTGTAAAGAAAATAAAAAATGCCACTGCCAAGCCTATTTGTGCAGCCCAATTACTTTTAGTAGACAATTCATAAATTAAGTATACGGAAATAGGCAATGAAAGAAGATAGTTATTACTCTTAGCAATAGCCTTTTCAAAAGTCGATATACATTTATCAGTCAGGTTTGGAGAAAAATAAAGGGCTAATGGGATGAGAAATAAGCCAGCGAAAAGTATATCTATTACAACTTCTTTCAATTTAGAAACTCCATATCTAAGTACATATAACGCCGCGATGTGCGGATTTTAAAAGTGGAGGCGAAGCCGGAGCTTCTAAAATTCCGTACCATCGCCTTGTTAGCTGGGGCCCCTAGCCGCACAACAAAAGGCAACCAAATTACATCCAGAAACCCCAAACTTCCTTCACACTTACTCTTAACACCCAACAATCATAAAAGACCTTTCCCAGTAAGAAGAAACTTGATTGCGTCACCAACCAATGCGAACCCAGCTATCGCAAGCAAAGCAGGCATAAGATAAGCACTAGCGCGCTCTACAACTAGATTTATACGCTTCAATAAAGATTGACTGCGCTCTCCATTCATCGCCACTAGAACAGGAACAATCACGAAAGGCAGAGCATAAAGCAAGTTGTAAGCAAACAGCACGATAACCGAATCAATAATCGTCAGGTCAGCCTTAAGAATTTGGTTGAGTGCAGCAAAATACGGCAAAGCAAAGGGGATGCCTACAAAGTTGATGATTGCTCCTAAACCGAATGCTTTTACCGGAGTGAGAACTCCATCCGGTTTAGCTTGTTCCTTTTTTGTTTTATTTTTTGGACGGAATGTAACCCACAATAAAAGGATTCCAAGTAGCAAGCTGATAATATAATCAACAAATTGCGGATTTGCTAAACGGTCGGTAATTCGCTCAAGTCCAAGCGCTAAGATAAAGCCTGCAATGAAGTAAGCAACAGCGTGCCCAATAAGAACTGCACTACTGTTTGAAACCGGGTGTTTTGTGCCTGCAGCATACACCATAAAGGCAAACAATACTGGGTTCATCACGTCTACAATCAGGATAGGTATCAGAATAGTCCAAATTTCAGTCACAATCTCTCACTCTTCTTCGGGTAGAAGTTAATATACAGCTAACAATTTAATAGTGCGCTCATCGCGCATATCTCTGCCGACTTAACGCTCACTTTTCTATATTATATAGTTTTAACAAATTACCTAAGGTATTACTATCACTAAGTTTTCTAAAACTTTTAAGTAAAGTTAAATGGAACAATATGCGCGCATCGCTCATTTTCATGAATATATGCGCAAAGAGTAGTTTAACCAATCAACTAACTCTTGTGTTTAGCCAACCTCAATGACCGGTTATCGCTAAAAGCTGCCCTTAGAGCATTTACGTTAACTCGTTTTGGGGCAGAAACGAGTTACGGCTGATAGTGGGGTTCTAGGGATTTTCCCCTCTAAAGTAACATAAATCGCCATACTCACCATATTTAAAGGCATACAAAGGTGGGTTACTTCTCCAAAGTATGGC
>JGI1221J13441_10001319_pt1 | contig 10573 bp, 6 predicted proteins | sample LakVidmifraction_4_FD_13441 | JGI IMG/M metagenome (IMG submission 13441) | reverse complement strand
CCCATACCTATAAGGATACTACCTACTAAAATCAGTGATAAGGTTATTGTATATCCTGCTTGTTCTGCTACTTTTTTTGTTTTCATAATCAAAGGTTTTTCCATGTATTACATTCTTCAATAGTACCTTGGAACCATACATTACCACTATCTGAACCAACCACTTGATGAGTGTCATTTATTAAGTGTATTACATCCCAATGCTCCTCACTTTCTCGTTCATTAAGTAGATGCTCTAATTTATCTAAAGTATTTAGTGCCTTTGTAATTTCTTCGCTGTTATCAGTGTAATCGTCAACAATACAATTTATTATATCTTGACTTAATTCTTCTATCAGTTTTTTCATATCTTTTAAATTTAAAAATGTGGCTTTAAAGGGGTTCTCTCACTCACCGCATTTTATTTTGACTTCTTACCCATGTGTAGGTACTCTTGGATTCTGTGGGTTGCTTGGCTCGTCTAGCCATTTTATGAAATCATCCCAATATTTGTTGTTTTAGTGAGCTGCAAATATAGGTTATCTTATTACCTCTGACAAGATTTTTTGATATTTTTAACGTTTGTATTATTAAATGTCCCATATTTTATTTATCTCTATTTCTTTTTGTTTAACTACTCCTTTACGGCAAAATAGTATTTCGTTCTCTAGCTCTTGCCATGTGTTCACTTCAAACTGAAATAACTTAAACCCTTTATTTAGAAGACTCACCGCATCGGAAGATGTGAACCAATAGTGCATATCCTCAACAGATTTTCCCGCACTGTTCCATACTTCTCCATCTTTTCTGTGAAGCTCTAGGTTTAATGGCATTGGAAAATCCTTTGCTATTCCATCTGGACATAGTATGTGTATCTCTTTTTGGAATACCCCATCTTTGTTGTACCACATTCCATTTTTATTCTCTGGTCTTTCTATTCTGAATATTGTTTTTGTTTCCATACCTACCTATTTGTTAATACTATACAAAAATAAGAAACCCCTGCCGTTAAGACAAGGGTTTTGGGAAAAATTTAATAATTTACTTTTGTTCTATCTACTGTTTCTTATAAAGGATCTCTTTTTTGGCTTCCTCCGTTGGTTTTCCGAACATTGATTTTAAGACTGTACCCATAGTTGCCGCCGAAGCGAATAAATATGCCATGTTATCAACATCCATCTCTAGTTCATCTCCCGTCATTTGAGTTATGAAAACACTGTACTGAGGTGCAAAGACCGAAACTGCTGCTATGATAACCCCAGCTATGGCAGTCCACATTAAAGGTTTGATATTTGTAACATAAAATAGGTCAAAGTCAAACTTTTTACCTAAATATTTAGTTGCCTGTCCTAAAAGAGTTATCACGGCGAAGGTCATAAAACCTCCAAGAATCTCTAAGAAAGATGTTAACATTACTTGATTTTTTGGTCAATCTTTGTTATTAGTTCATCAACCTTATCTTTAAGCCCTTTAACTTTCTCGTCAATTCCGTGCTTATCCCATGCGGCATCCACTTTGTCCGCAGTAGCATCAAGTTTAGTACCGTCACCATTAGCTCTAGATACAAAAAAGCCTGCAACAAAGGCGCCGATAGCTATTAATACTACCCAGATAATTCCTACTTCCATAATTGTTTTATTTTTAAGTTAATCTGTAAATGTACAAAATAATGATTCTTTAATAAAACTCGTTAATCAGAATTTAAGATTGAATATAACCACAAGCTGCCCATGTCAAGGCTCTGCTTGTTGTAGAACTTGTAGGTCTGCTCAGTTTCCCTTATGTTGTCAAGGTCTCTGACGCTCTTGAGCATCGGTATATTTCGGAAGAACCACTGGTAAGCTTCCGAGTGCCCCTTGTAATTCCCTCTCTGTACCGTCTCCATACTAAATATGTCTGGTGCATCCTGAACCGATTTAAGGGTGCTCTCCACAATGCTCAAAGGTGATGTGAAAGCATCCTTTGCCTGAGAAGGCAGTCCAAATTGAGAGGAAGCGAGTTCGTTCGCTGTCCTTAGCATCAGATAGTTTGTAAGTTGCAGTCCAGGGATATCCTCTAGGTCATCATCATCTGCTGCCATGGATATCATTGCCGCTATGACTATGAAGATACCCATAACGCTCATCTCTATACCCACACGTTTTAGACCTCTCTCTATTAGGTCTACTGCGTCTGTCTGCTGATAATAGTTGTTGATGTAATCTGTCAGTATCTTGTTTGCCCTTTCGTTATCCCCTATCCTGCCCTGAACCTCTGTCTCTAGTTGTGATATGTCGTTTATATCGTCTAGACCGTCTTTTGAGAAACCTTCTTTTTCCAGAGTTTCTTTTAAAGTTTCGAGATTTACCTCGTTACCGAAAAACTTCTCTTGAAATTTAGGGTTGTTCTTGGCCTCCTTTAAAGCTTTTGCGATATTCATGTTATAGTTTCGCATGTTGTTGACGGTCTCACTTATAACGTTGCCCACCGTGGCATATGTTCCCTGCTCCAGCTGATTGTTCTCTAGGTTGAGCTGTAAGGATTTAAATTTCCTTTGCAGGGCTATCGAGAGCCAACCTTTGTGTATCATAAGGTAATTGAGCATAGCATGTCTTTGGGCGGCTGTCTTTTGGGATTCTGGTATCTGCCCATCAATGAGCTGCAACCTATTTTTTACCACCACCCTAAGCCCACTGATCTTATTCTTTATGTGAGCTTCCTTGTCAGATACCTGTGTAAGATCATTGTAGAGCTCGTCCTTATAGGTGACTCCCTCTGCCGTTATGTTAAGATAGTTGTAAAGGTTCTTCTCAGAATGGTCCTTCCATTTTGATTCTTTCTCTTTTGTTGTCATCCCCCTTAAACTCTTATTGAACTCATTTCTGCTCACGATCTTACCATTTACCACTCTATAGTCCATTATGGCCGATAACATTGACTGCGGTATCACGGGAAAGTTTGCCATCTGGTGTGACACCATAGCGGAATCCCCCATAAATCTTGCAAATTTACCATATTTTGCGTTCCTTGCCTTTCTTGTCATCTCGTTTATATCCATAAACTCCGCCAGAACGTTCAGCTTGGACTTGTCGTTGTAACCCAGAGAATTATCTGTCTTCATAGCTTCCGAGGAAAGTTGCTTGAAGGTTTTCCAAGACATGTTGTAGGCGTCTGGAGAAACATATTCCTTTATCTTTTTCTCTATAAACAATTGTGCACGACCAGTAGTTAAACTTGTAAGGGGGACTATAAGGTTGTACCCCAAAGACTTGAGCCTGATCATTTTATGAAATAATCTTATCACTTTTGTAACGTCACGTTCACCAAAGCCAGGGATAGGTATCTTGAATTCTTTAGACTCTTTCACTCCAAAATAGTTATAGTCTAAGTAGGACTTGAGCATCTTGTAATTTTCGGTGTCAGCGGCTTCTTTGCCCTGTGGTACTTCCCTTTGTAACATAAGGTCTTGTAATGCCAAAGCGTCCGACATACCCTCTTTTCTAGCTTTGAAAAGGGCTGCCTGCTGAGTCATGGCGGATAAAGAGTAAAAGAGGTCTGGTGATACGTCCTGTTGGTTCTCAAGGCTCCTTATGAACATTTTTGGTATCTGCTTTTTCCTTCTGTTGTTCTCCACTCCATATTCAAGGTCATCCACTCTATATTCAAGAAAATCTTTCATTGTCTCCTTCAAAGTGGTGCCCTTTCCGTCTCTACCTAGAAAATCCGAAAGCTTGTTGGTGTTGGTCTTACTTATCTGGGGAGCCTTATAAAGGTTCTCTGAGTTTGGCACTTCCATATAATCAAATATGGACTGCTTTAAGGCGTAAACCTCTTGTAGGGCCTCATACTTTTTAAGGTTCTTTGTGGCGGTGTAATCTATAGGCCTCCCCTTATCGTCCAAAACCTCTTTTAGACCGAATTCATCATGAAATTTTGAGTTCTTGTACTTATCCATCTTAGGTTGAAAAACTCCTCCCTTAAAGTTGGGGTTAAAACTCCTGTTAAGGGAATCCTTCTCTTCCTCTCTATAACTGTAGTGCACGTTAAACTCAAAGTTTGGGTCTTCCGCTATCCCGTTTATATATTCTGACAGCTCTTTCGTAACCTCTCTGTTGTTTAGTCCTTCTGCCTTCGCTCTCTCTACTACCTGATTAATGGTGCTGTACCCTTGTGGGGATGTGCGTTTGAAGTAGGGAAGCATTTTTTGTCTTGAAATTGCAAAGGCAGCCTCTGTGTGAGTGCCACCGTTCTCTTCTACAAAGTCTATCAAGGTTTCAGATGTAGTACCTTTTATTACCTGTCCAGCGTCCATCCTTCTGCCCTGCGCCACTCTAAATTCGGCGTCACTGGAAGCTTTACTTGACATATTTTCTTTAATAAAAGACAACTCTGCCTGAGAGTTCTCTTGGATGGACTCCCTCTTTAGGGCTCTTGCGTAGGACGCGTTGATGTCCTTTACCCCCTGAAAAGGCTCTCTCTCTATCTGAGATGTTGGTAATAGATTATAATGTTCTGATATTGATTCAACAAGCTCCTTTACCTCTTCTTTGTCGGTCTTTGCCATCTCATCCCCGTTGATCTCCGCTGGGTTTTGATGATCCTGATATCGTCTTTGAACGTCCGACAGTCTATTTTGTAACTTTCTTATCTTAAATACCTCCTCTGAGTGGCTCTCTTGGAACTCATCCAAAGAGGACATCCCACTTGCCTGATCCCAGAACTCTCTGGTAAACACGATACCCATATTGTTTCGGTAAAAGTCCACTGTGGCGTTAAGCATTTCTTTTTCACCTATTTCTTCCCCTTTCTTTATAAAATCTTTGATGTTGGTAGATTGCCCCCCACTTTCACTAAAATCTGCGTCTATCCTGTTTATGTCAAAAGCTACTATCGCATCTTCTGAGGCACCCTCTTTTATAGAGTAGAACAGTCCCCCTTTCTCAAAGTATTCTGTGTTATCAGGTATAATATCACTTTCCACTATACCCTCTTTCAAGGTGGTTAGTCCACTGAACATGGATTTTGCAAGTTTTCTCTCCTGAGATATACTGTCCAATCTCTTTTTATCGTTCTCTGTGTAAACTGGGCGGTTTTTATCGTCCATCACTTTTCTCTGAACAGACCCCCTTTCAAATGATAAGGCAGATAAAAATTTACGGGTCGCCTGAGAAATGTTTAGTTTATCATATTTCCCTTCCTTTTCTTTGTAATATTCATCATTGTTAGGACGCTCTATAAACTCGGATACGTTCTCTTTTAAGTTTACGTTGTACAGGGCAAGTTCGGATGCATCCATGTAATCAGAAAGCCCTTTCGTGAGCATCTCCTTGAATTGTTCTGTTGATACGCTTTTTTTGGTGACTTTTTTATAGGTTTTCAGTTTTGCACTCTCTATGTCGGCCTCGAATTTTGGGTAGTCTATGAGGTTATAAATATAACCATTGTCATAAAATTCCGATATATCCTTGGCGTTGTAGCCCAATTTCTCCATCCTGTCCACAAAGGGTCTGTAAAGCTGCTGCTCATACTCTGTGGCGCTGCCCCGCATCTCTTCCACTAGGGTAGACATAATGTTCAAAAGACCATCAGATGTGTTGTTCATCTGCCCAAAAAGCTGCATAAATACACTTACCTCGCTGTTCATGGTGGCTGCCTGAGCCATGGCAAAGTCGGTGTAGCTATCATCAAGTCCATACTTCTCTTTTATCCTCTCCACTACGCCCTTGAATATTGTCTGCTCGTTATTCTGTTGACGGCCTGAGAGTTCCTTTATCTTTTTCTGAGTCTCTTCTATTTTGGCTAAGAATTTCTTTTTGGCCTCTATAGATTCTCTCTCGTTCAGACCGTCACCTATACCTATGTCCTGTGCCGTTTTACTTTTGCTTATAGTAGATATTGAGGTGAGCACATCAAATACGTTGTCCTTCAAGTTTATGATGATATCTCTTGCCTCCAAACTTACTGGTGTATTGTTGCTCTCAGATATTTCAAGCTCCCCCTCCACAAAGGACAGAAGGTTATTTGCCATGGCAGTAAAGTCAAGGGCTGCCTTGCCTTTTAGGGTTTCATGTTTTCTTAAGAGGTAGTTCTTTACCTTTAGGGCCGTGTCTGCAAGGTTCTTCCCTCCCCTTCTTGCCGTGGATACTGCCTCGTCAAGAGATTCAAGAAGTTTTTTGTTGTAGTTTCTGAGCCTGTCAAGTTCTGGGTCGTCAGTTGTCCCTTGAGTGTTAAGATTATAGAACCTAAAGGAGTAGTTTATGTTGTCACCTATATACTCTGAAAGGTTGTCCTTTAAAAAAATGCTCTCAATGATGTTGTTTATAGAGGACAGCTCTGATTTGTAGTTACCTTTTAGGGATATCCTGTCAAAGAAGTTTTTGATAAACTCCCCTGCCTTCTGATAGAAGTTTCTCTGCGCTGGCTCCTGGGTAAGGTTTAGGGTGGCATTTTTCATTATCTTACCCAAGACTTCCATCCTCACCGCTTTCTCCACTTCCTCTTTGGACATGTTCGGATTCTCTCTGGAATACACCTCTGTATATTGAGCAGCAAATTCCACGTACTCTTTTGAGAGGTGAATGTTCCTCATTAAGTCCTCTGTCAGGATAGGGTCTAAGCTTGCGGTTATAAAGTGCATCACCTCTTCCGTTAAGTCTTCTATACCTATGTTACCCTCTTTAAAGGCTACGACCCTGTTAGCTGTGTCGGCTATCACGTTGGAAGATAGCTCTACCCCGTTCTTTTGCTTGTACCTCTCTTTATACTGGTCTATGGTTAGTGTTTCTACCCCCATCTTGTTGAGCAGATTCTCAAATTTAAGTCTCAGGTTCTCCTCATCTATTTGAGGGGCAACACTGCCCTGTCTTTTATTACTCCTTCTGGTCATCTCAGAGGTAAGCTCCTTTATTATGGTGTTTTGCTCTTCACTTAGGTGCGTTCTCTTTTTAGGCTTGTTAAGTTCTATGAAACCTTCTATTGTGGACACGTTTTTAGCTCCAAACTGTCCCTTGGCGTCCTGCTTAAAACTATACTGTTTTATTCTTGACTGAGCAAAATTGCTCCCATCTGGTACCAAATAGGTCTTACCCAGATGTTCCGTCTTGGTGTCCTTTACTCTATCTGCAAGGATCGCCTCGTTTATAAAGCCTTCGTAAGTTTCACTGTTGACGTTGTAGGGTATGGAGGATATATTTTTGAATTCCCCCTCTGCGTCAACAACCCCCACCTGAAAGTCTTGTCCCTGCTGTAAAGCTTCTTTGTAGGTACCATAATTGTTCTCCCCAACTTTGAAGGTAAAATTACCACCCTCTAAATTAGATACCCCCTGATATAGACTTAGTGCATCCTCTTTGTTCTCTACAAAAGGTAAGGACTGTATACTACGAAAAAGAAGACTCTCGTCTCCACTTTCTGTCTTTACGGATTTAATGCTTCCGTTGTCTGCGTATGTTATCTTACAAGCCATTTAGGTACATTTAAATTTATCTTCCACCTCTTTTTGTGAGAGGTTTCTGCTGTTGGTTATGTTGTTCTCGTTTCTGGTCAAAAACCCTTCTAAAAATCGTGGTTTCTTGTCCGTTATGGGTCTTAGTACATTTGTCTGATTTAGTGTACCCCCTGTCTTATTCAATAGTTTGTACATCACTTTGTCACCTCTTTCCAATACTTTTTCGTAAGGTCTGGTCTTTATCTTTACAAAATCTCCCATGTTTTCCCCTACAACTTCTGTCTCGCTCACTTTTTGGTAAGCTTTCAGTTGAGGGAGTACTTCTGTGTTCTGTACGGCACGAAGTCTTTCAAAGTTGGATATTGTTGTATCTGTTTCCTCTTGTATAAGCACATCTGCAAACTTAGACAAATTAAAGTAATCTACCAACTCCTGTGAGGCTTTGTTTTTTATTTTTTCTAAAGTTATTGCGGCATCATCTATTGGTCTGATCCCTTTGTGGTCAACTTTTAAGTATTTGTAAAAGTTGTTGTAGCTCTCTGAGTTGAGCTCTTTTTGCCTTAACCGTTCCTTATTAAAGTCCGAGGTAAAGTCTTCCCTTAAATATTGCTCATTCTCTTTAGAGGTTGACACCTGTTTTTCGCTTACCCTATTTTCTAGGGGCGCTCCATAAAACATTTTGAAAGCAATTATTTTTTGAGCCGTTAGAGTCTCCGTATCCTCTAGAGTACTAGTTAACTCATCTATATAAGAATCAAGGCTTTCCATGGAAACTTCCCTATTTATCTCGTCAGAGAACTCTTCTAGGTTTTCTATGTCCGCTATCTCTGAGTAGTTGAGCGTTATTCCTCCTGCTGCCACCTTATTATATATAGCTTCGGTGATCTGCTGCTTTGTATAGGAAGGGTTTACTTTCTGGTATATGGTGTCGGAATGCTTTATGACTCCATGCTCTTTAAAGGTTGCCACTTCACTTTGAGTAGTGTCCAAGTACCTTAAAGTTTTTGGGTCGTTTCCTGTTTTTAGGTTTATCGTTTTTCTTGTTGATGCCGTATTTTCAGAGATAAACTGGGAAAGACTTTCTAGAGATTCACTATCCATATTGGAAGTAAATGCGGTCACGTTTTGTGAAAGCTCTCTAAACCATGCTTCATCCTTGTTTAGTATCTGTTCTTTTGTTATAGGTATTTCATATCCTGCGCTACTTAGACTGTTCACAAGATTGTCATACTCCTCTATAAGTAATTCCTTATCAGTATATATCCCCAACCTTTGAGCGGAAGCCCCTACCTCTTCCAAGTTTGAGACGTCAAGGGTGTTCTCAAGAGTCTCTCTTACTTGGGTCATATCTTTTACTTCTGCCACGTTGTGCAGGTTCATGGCAAGCTCTCTTAAATATGCGTTATCTACATTTAGGATATTGTACGGTATATTTTCCACCTTATTATAAGCTTCCTCTGATGTTGTGGCAGAAGATAGGTAGTTGTATATTTTATCAGTGATATCTTCAAGAGGTCTAAATCCCAAACTATTATACGTGTCACTTTTCGCGTAGATTCCCTCTATGGTCTGCGTTGCCCTTTTTTCAGCGTTCTCAACGTACTCTTTCAAGTTTTGCTGTACCTGCTCATCACCACTTATATATTTTGCCTCATCCCTTGTGAATATTCCCGTTGACATTAGGTTTTCTAGGGTGGGCTGAAATATACCGCCCTTATAAATACTCTCTAACTTTGAAGTGTCCACCCCTGCCAAAGAAAAATCAAGATCCTGTGAAGAGAAATCCTGAGCAGTATCCTCTGAAAAGATGTATCTTAAAAAATCGTTTTCCAGCATCTCTCCGTTTTCATCTGTTTGCTGCGGGAGATAATCCTCATTTTCGGTGAGAGCATAATAATTCATTGCCCTGTCGAACCCAAATCTTTGCTCTAACTTGTTGAAGAGTTTTGACTCGTTTCCGATAGGAGCATTTATTCGCTTACCTTCTATTCTACATTTTAGTGCCATACCTTTATAATCCGTCTACTCCTAATACTACACTTGTTTTTATAGAGTGGATTATATCCATTAATTCGTCTGATCCTTTCATAATTAGCAATTTTCATTTTGGTTACTATTGGATTGTGCCTGTTTTTGACTTGACAAAGATAGTAATTCTTCGGCTCTTTTATCTATTATTTCCTTAAATCTTTCATAAACTTGTCTATCTGCTGTAGATATTGGATTTTTATTGCTTTTTGTTTTGGGTCTAACGTCAATAAGAATTACATTACCCTCGTTCCTATTATCTCTTGCCAACTTTTTTAGTTTTTCTGCAAAAGGAGCTTTTTTATCTTGCGAGTACTCGTTTTTTTGATCGGCTGTTAAGAGTATTCTTGCATGAGCATAATACTGCCCCTGATTAAATTTTAATACATCCCAAGTTTTTCTAAAACTGCTGCCCTCTCCAGACCAATCATCAGCTTTGTTTGTCTGATATACCAATGCTTTATTTCCGTTGAAATCTGCATTTTTAACCTCCAGTGTACCACCATTGTTATCTCTGGCAAAATCTTCTACTTCTGAGTCATTATCTACCTCTTTACTGAATGCTATAGCCTTGGCAAGACTATCTATCTTAGACGTTGATATTTTGCCAGTGAGATCAATTTGAGTTTTAGTGTTCCTGTCCTGTTGTTCTCTGTTAAGGGTAATACCTTCGGCGTCCATGGCTATCTTTGGGTTTCTAAATGGTCTATCCGAAAGATTTAAAGTTGTTGTTGCCATCTGGTAGAGGTTGGAGAACCCGTAATCCTCGGCTAGGAATTCCGACTCAGACACGAATTTCTCTTTACCTTGCAGGTCTTTGATTACCTGCTCTACCGTTCCATCATCAAAAGAGTTATTATCGGAAGATATATATCTTAAGTTGTAAGCTCTTGGGTCTATCCCATTATCTGCTAATAAGCCGATAATTGAGGTTATCTGTTCTACAGCAGATAATTCACTGTTCAATACATCTCCCACTTCCTGTGCAAGAGTGTTGCCCTGCCCTTTGACCTGCGCGGGATAAGCTATTTTTTTATTTCCGTTCTTTACCACTATGATTGGCGCATCACCTAGGGCCCTTAAAAAATGTGTGTCCACATCCTCTGCACTGTCCTGAGAGTTTGGGTTTAGAAGTATTTCA
>JGI1221J13441_10001315_pt1 | contig 10589 bp, 12 predicted proteins | sample LakVidmifraction_4_FD_13441 | JGI IMG/M metagenome (IMG submission 13441) | reverse complement strand
GGCTTGTATTCGTATATCTGAATCAGGGATAGACCTAAACGATTGGGAAACCCACGCCGCGCCGCGCCTGGAATCATTGTTACCAATCGGCGCAAAATCTTACGCCGCCGAAATTTCGGCGTGGTCATTACGACACATGGGTATCGAATTAATGGCCTGGCAAGTGATCGCGCTACACGGCCAAACGGCGTACTACTTAGACGCAAATAACGAAGTACGGTTCTATCATCGAACCGCGCTAATTTCGACGGCTAGGCAGAACGGAAAAACGGTCGCACTAGCCGCGCTACTCGGTTGGTGGCTAACCGATCACGCGAAGCAATTAGGCAAACCGCAAAAGGTTATGAACCTGGCGCACCTATTAGAAACCGCACAAGAACTATTCGAGTATCTGACGCCGATACTTGTGCGCGATTTCGGCGGCCCGTCGGTACGTCTAATCGAATCTTACGGCCGATCGAAATGTGTACTACCTGACGGTTCGATATGGTACGCGCGGGCCGCGACGCCAAAGGCGGGCCATTCTAAAAATTTGGATTTGATCGTGCTAGACGAAATTTGGGCGATCGCGCCAGGGATAATCGATACTGGATTGATACCTACACAACGCACCAAACTAAATCCGTTGTGCTCGATGTGGTCAACGGCGGGCGACGAATCTAGTAAGGCGATGATACGTTGGCGATCGCAAGGCTTAGCGTCGATCGACAACGCGAAAATGGGTTCGCTATATTTCGCGGAATGGTCGCCGCCTGACGGCGTAGAAATAATGTCACCGGCCGCGTGGTCGTGGGCGAACCCCGCACTAGGAACAACTATCACTATGGACGTGATCGCGGCCGAAGCCGAATCGCCTGACCGTCACGCGTTCCTACGGTCGTGCGCGAACATTTGGCAGGCGTCTAGCCTGGCCTGGCTAATACCCGGCGTGTGGTCATCGCTAGCGACCGACGAAACGAAACCTATCGGCGGCGTACTGGCCGTCGAAATGTCGCTAACCGAATCGCGTTACTACGGCGTTCGATCGGTTCAGGTTGGTAAAACTACCGCCGTTATTCAATCGTTCGTCGTGGATACTCTCGCGGAAATGTGGCGAGAAGTAGCCCGCGAAATTGCCGCCGCGCCGACACTAAAACTAGCGTTAGTACCAGGACTCGAGGCACACACGCCGCCGCAATACTCGGCGCGCGTTACGACAGTTGGCTACCGTGAACTGTTGAAATGGACAGGCCTAGTTAGATCGATGATCAATGAAAAACGAATAACCCACTCAGGCGAATTACTACTAGGCGAACACATAAACCGCGCCGTACTGATTCAACACGAAGGCCATATATCGATTTCGTCTACGCGTTCGCCAGGCCCGATCGAACTAGCCAGGTGCGCAATATGGGCCGTCGCGATCGCGGCGAAACCCGTCTACAGCCAAAAACCGATCATGGTGATAGCGGGCTAGTAGTGTCAAGCGTGGCGGCCGCGCACACTTACCTTTCGTCGGGATCGGGAAAATGCCGCGCGGCCGCCACAAACCGCGCGTCCTAATGAACCAGGGCGCGCGGTATTCGTCCTGGGCGGTAGAGGCATACCCGAAACCAGGCCCGAAACCTGACATAATCCCACCTATGAAATTGTTTGACCGACGAGCCAAACCCGCGCTAGGCACGTCGCTACCAACGATCACAGCACTAAAACCTGTAGTCGCTAATCCGTCGAACATTCAAGCGAACGCGGGCGACGAAACAATTAAACGCCGCGCACCGATCTACGCCGAATCGCATGACCGAAACCGCGCCATGAGTATTCCCACAATTAGCCGCGCGCGCGATTTATTGGCGTCCGTTGTTAGTGGCGTACCGCTACAAATGTATACCGAAACATGGAACGCCACCGAACAAAAAAACGATCGGACAATCATTCAACCGAAATCGTGGCTACGACAAATCGACGTCGACACGACAAACGTATTTACGTTGGCGTGGACATTTGAAGACGCATTTTTCCACGGCCGGGCAATGTGGTACGTCACTAGCCGTTACGTAATGGACGGGCTACCCGCGTCGTTCACACGAATACCGATCGCGGGCGTATCGACCCCGAACCAAGTAGGCCCGATGTTCTATTCGCCCGCCAAAGAAATCATATTTCAAGGCTACGAAATTGACCCCGCAAACGTAATCCAATTTCTATCGCCCGTCGAAGGAATTATTTACCAGTCACCAAACGTAATCAATATCGCGTTGAGATTAGAGCAGGCCCGATTTAGGAACGCGTCGGCAAGCCAACCCGCAGGCGTATTAAAACAACTATCGGGCGAACCGTTATCGTCGCAAGAACTATCAGAAATGGCAATCAATTTCAACGCCGCAAGAATGAATAATCAAACCGCCGCAATATCTGAAAACTTGTCGTATACCGAAACGTCAGGAACGCCTGACCGAATGATGTTGATTGACGCGTCAGATTACACGGCCCGCGATTGCGTCAGGCTAACAAACATACCCGGCTACCTGGCCGAATTAGAAACGGGTTCATACAGTTACCAATCAGGGCCACAGGCCCGCGCCGATCTATACCAATTCGGCGCGCGTAACTATATGGAAATGATCGCCCAAACGTTATCAATGAACAACGTTACGCCGCCAGGTCAATACGTTCGGTTCGACGTCGAAAGTTATCTTAACGAAACCGTGATAAAAGATTCAGGCGTAACCGCCGCCACAGAACCGCTACCGACAATGAAGGAAACCGCGTAATGATTCAATTCGTAGCCGAACTAAAAACCCAACTAACTATCGAAGCCGCCGCACCAGGCGAACAACCGCGACGAACAATACGCGGCCTAGCCGCGCCGTACAACGTGGTAGCCGTAACGGACGGCGCTAACGGCCCGATGAAGGTTCGACTACTGCCAGGTTCGTTACCGACAGACGGTACGCCGCCAATCGTCATCAAGTACCACGACGTTACAAAACCCGTAGGCGTAGTAACCGAACGGGTATCGACAGATACGGCGATGATGTTTCAGGCCCGAATCTTGGAAACCCGCGAAGGCGACGAAGCACTAATAGAAGCCGCCGCCAAAGTGTTACGCGGCGTTTCAGTAGGGATAAACCCTACGAAATGGCACTACGACGCCGACCAGGTTATGAACGTCGAAGCCGCCGAATGGGGCGAATTGTCGCTATTAACGTTCAATCAGGCGTTCAAGGGCGCAATGATTTACGACGTCGCGGCGAGTATCCCACAAACCGCCGCCGATCTAGGGAATAATCAGAACCAACCGAAACCACAGGAGAACGCCAATATGGAAACCGCACCCGCACCAACCGCCGAACAGATCACGGCACATACGGCCGCACTCGCGGCGAACACTGCCGCACTCGCCGCCGCGACAACCGCGACCGCGCAAACGCCGCTACTATTCGCAGAACCGAAACGATCGTTTCGTATGCCAAGCGCGACCGAATACGTAGCCGCGTTTCACATTGGCGGCGATACCTGGAAAAATGTTCAAGTCGCATTTCGCAACGCGCAAAACGTGAACGCGAACCCGCTACACATTCAAGCGGCGGCGGGCGACATTCTCACAACCGACACGCCAGGAATTATCCCCGTTCCAATTCTTGGGCCAGTATTCCAAGACTTGAATTTCATGCGGCCAGTCGTGACCGCGCTAGGCGCGCGGCCGATGCCTAGCACAATGTCAAAAACATTCGTACGGCCAACCGTCACAACGCACACAAGCCAGGCGACACAAACTGAAGGTTCGGCCGTGTCGCGTACAACAATGGTGATCGCGTCGAACGTCGTCACGAAAACAACCGTTGCCGGCGGCGTGACAATCACGTACCAGGATTTAGACTGGACAGACCCGAACGCGCTACAAATCGTTATGAGCGATATGGCCGGTATCTACCTTGACGCGACAGACAATATCGCGGCCGATAATTTGCTAGCGGCCGCCACCACATCGGGCGTATGGGATTTGACATTGGTCGATCTTGTTAAGTCGTTCTACGACGCGGCCGTAGACATATACGGCACGACCAATTTCTTGCCTACTGACGTGTTCGTAGACCCCGCTACGTGGGCATTGGTCGGGCAACTAACCGACCTGGACGGCCGTTTACAATTCCCCAACCTTATGGGCGGGAATCAAAGCGTAAATAGTCTCGGCGCCACGTCGCCAGGGAACAACGTAGGCGGTAACGTTCTCGGCCTAAATTTGGTAGTCGACAAAAATTTCGCCGCCAAGACAATGGTGATTTGTAACAAAAACGCGTTCGAGATTTACGAGGAACAACGCGGAACAGTGTCCGTAGAAAACGCGACACTTTTAGCGCGCGATCTTTCGCTATTCGGATATTTCGCCACGTTCAGAGCCAACGCGACGATGATCCGCAAAATTACACAAGCCTAAGCGAAAGCCGAATAATCGGCTATGGCAACGTTCACGGTCACGCACAAACAACTACTGGACAACTACGCCGTATTACGGCTATTGACGCCAACCGAAATCGTGGTAGGTCAATCGGTAGTCGTAAGCGGCGTAGGCGCGCCATTCGACGCCACGTTCGTAGTAGTTGATCTACCGCTATATCTCTACACAGGTATCAACGGCGAAGGCGACCTAGTGTTCGACGGTACGCAACCGATAGACAACCAGGTATTGTTCGCGGTTACTGGCGCGAACGTGAACCGTACCGCGTCGCCAGGAACAATCACTTATACCCAAACGTGTACTTGGATATCTGACGCCGATTGCGACGCCTGGCTAGGCGGCATAGTTGCTAGCGCGGCCGACACAGCGTTCGTTACAACGTGCGTCGCGGCCGCTAACGCGTTCGTCTACCGCCGCCGCCAAGAGGCGGGCTATTTCGACGCGTCGCTAGCTGTCGCGCCGTCTGCCGACGTCAAACTAGGTACAGTGATGTTCGCGGGCGCGCTATACCGGCAACGCGGTTCGATTGACCAATTCGCGTCATTTGTTCAAGGTTCAGGCGGCGGCATTACAGGGCTATCACCGATCATAAAACAATTACTAGGCGTCGATCGGCCCGCGTTCGCGTAATGCCTACCGTCACGTATACCGATGATTTCAATAAGGCGTTAAAATTTGTATTCGACACGCTAGACGCCGTAACCGATATGACCGTAACCGACGACCCGCGCAACCTGAAACCGCCATGTGTACTAATCGACGCGCCATCAATCGAAGGACGCGGCGCGAACACGTTTCTACTTACGTTCCCGATCGTGATCTGTACCGTAGGGCCTAACAACCGTGACGCCTTAAAGTCGTGTATGGCATTAGTATCAAAACTTGTAGCCGCGAACGTCGGTATAACGGGCGGCCGTTCAGTAGAAAAAGAATTTGGCGGCGCACTATACCCCGCCTACGAATTATCCATGAACATAGGAGTAACCAACTAATGAAATACCGAGTAAAGAACCCCGCACTAGGTAAACCTGGGACAGAATGGACGCCGGGTAAACAACATTCAGACGCCTGGATAGAAAAAGCGTTACGGAAAGGCCATATAGAACAATCCGCGAATCACGCGGCCAAAGGTGCTAAAACTAAAACCACGAAACAAACGAAAGGTAAACCATGAGCGAAGCAAAAGTTTTATCGAACCCCGTAGTAACTGTCGGCGGCGTAGCCCTGACAGGTTGGTGCACGCGCGCGAGCGTCGTTCGCGGGTTCGTCGCAAAATCCGATAACGCGTTCGGAGACACGTCGCTAAAATCGCGCGCAGGCGTACAAAACAATAAAGCGACCCTAACCGTTTTCATGTCATACGCGGCGGCGGCGTCATATTCGATTCTCAAAGCATTGGTGGGTACACAGGTAGTACTGAAAGTGAACCCCGCGCCAGGCGCAGACAGCGCGACAAATCCAGGTTGGGTACTTACCGATACGTTCCTACCTGAACTACCGTTAATGGACGCAGAATTTGGGGAATTAGTTTCTGTCGATATAAACCTGGACGGTGGAGATTACACCGAGGACATAACACCATAACCAACGGCCCTACCAGGCCCGACGAGGATAGGACGTTTAGCAATGTTGAAAATGAAACTAACCGTAGATTTAGCAGACGGCAACGGCCCGCGCGTCATGTATACGAACATGAATTCGGACACGGAATGGGAACGTATCGAAGGCCGCCGCGCGTCAATGATCGCGACGCTAGGGCTAGGCGACTCGGATTATTGTTGCTGGGCGTACACGCTATGTAAATTAGCGGGCGACAAAATGCCAGCCACCTGGCGCGAATGGGTAGCCCTACACCCTGATATGACGATAGAGGTAGACAAATCGGTAACCGAGGCCGATAACCCAAACCCTACGAAAGCGGAACTACCCGCAGACAATTAGCAACCGTCCTAGCCGCCGTAGGTTGGTGGCCGGCCGAAGTCACATTCGATACCCGCGACTTGACTACAGTCTTAGACGTGATGAAAAAATCGGGCCAAATGAAAATAGACGGCACGTAATGGGCGCGGCAGTAATGGTGAACGTCTACGGCGTCAAAGAGGCGTTGAAAGAACTAAAACAAACCGGCCCGATCTACAAAGAAATGTTTGTCAAAGAAGCGGAACGAATCGCGCTACCCGTCACCAACGCACAAAAGGCGAGATACCCCGCCAAACTATTATCGGGCATGGCCCGAAATTGGGTAAGCAAAGGACGGCCACTATTCCCGTATAGCCAGGCGGCCGCAATTAAAGGCGTCAAGATATTCACCGAAACGGGAAAAAGAAACATATCGGTACTATCAATCGTTCAAATGGACGTAGCCGCCGCCGTTATCGACATGGCAGGGAAACGCGACATAGCCCTACCGTTAGGCGCAAGGCTCACCGACAAGTTAGGTAGCCACGCGTCGCGCGTAATGTGGCCAGGATACGAGGCCCACGCCGACGAAATCGAAAACGGATTTCGTGACCTAATAGCCGACGTAATGAAACGCGTCGGCAAAAATATAGGCGGCGCGTAATGGGAATAAAAATACCGATCGTCACCGAATTCAATTCCAAAGGAATTGACAAGGCGGTAAAAGAATTTAAGAGCCTAGAAGGTTCAGGCGCGAAAGCACATTTTGCACTACAAAAAGCGGCACTGCCCGCCGCCGCCGCATTAGCCGCCGTCGCGGGCGCGGCAACGTTCGCAGTAAAAGCCGCCATAGAGGACGCCGCCGCACAAGAACAACTAGCGGGCGTACTCATACGACAGACAGGCGCGACCGCAGACGCCGTGAAAGAAAACGAAAAATTTATATCGTCACTATCACGCCAAACCGCGACCGCCGACGACGAACTACGGCCCGCGTTAGCGTCACTAGTAACGGCAACTAAAGACGTCGCGCTATCCCAAGAGCTATTAGCAACCGCGCAAGACTTGGCGGCCGCTACCGGCGCGGATTTAGGCACAACCGTAGACGCGTTATCTAAAGCGTACAACGGCAACATGAAAGGCTTAAAAGCATTAGACCCGTCACTAATGGCCGCAATTAAATCGGGATCGTCATTCGATGAAATAATGGCGACACTGGCTAAAACGACAGGCGGCGCGGCAACCGATGCCGCGAACACGGCCGCTGGAAAAATGAAAGGCCTATCGATCGCGTTCGATGAGACAAAAGAATCGATAGGCGCGGCGTTACTGCCCGTCCTGGAAGCACTAATACCCGTACTACAAACCGTCGCGGATTTCGCGCAAGAACATACGTCGCTATTTCTTATTCTTGGCGGCACGATAGCAGGCGTCGCGGCAATTATTCTCGCTTACAACGCCTACATGAAAATAAGTAAAGCCGTAACAATCGCCGCTACCGCCGCACAATGGCTATTTAACGCCGCCATGACCGCCAACCCGATCGGCGTAATTATTATCGGCGTCGCCGCGTTAGTTCTTGGATTCATATTATTAGAAAAACGTTTCGGGATAATTTCTAAAGTGTTCGATAATTGGAAAGACTTACTATTCGTCGTTCTAGGGCCACTAGGACTATTGATAAAAGGAATCGAAACGGCGATCGCCCTTATCGGGAAACTGGACGTCAGTAAAATCCCTGGCGCGGGCGTCATCGGCGGCATTGCGAAAGGTATCGGCGGCATATTCGGCGCGGAAGGCGGCATAGTCACGCGGCCAACATTGGCAACAATTGGCGAGGCAGGCCCTGAAATGGTAATACCGTTACATCGTGCGCCAGGCGCATCACCACTAGGCGGGTTCGGCGGCGGCGGCGTCACTAACCATTATCACTACAGTTATTCGATACCGATTAGCGCCATGACGGTAGACGAAAAACTACCGCGATTCCTTGTAGACCAACTAAAAACGTTCAATCGGACGATAGGCCCAACGGGAATCAGAAATTAGCCATGCCAAAAACAATCCCGAATTGCGGTTCGTACACAGTTGAACTAGACGTAGGTACGACTACGAATATCTTTATAGTTGGCGACGCCGTAGCGGGCGTAGTAGGCGGCCTATATGCGGTTCAAGGTTCACCCGATTACCGCGACGTAACCCAATTCGTGCGAAATTGTGACTGGCTACGCGGCCGGCGAAACCGATTCCAAGAACAATCAGGAACGCCAGGAGTCGCGCGAATCGAACTGAATAATAACGGCTACCAATTCTCTATCGTAAACACGGCGTCGCCATATTGGAACGCGACTACCAACCGTCTAGGGTTCGAGGTAGGAACGGGCGTTAGAATATCGCGCGAAGGCGCGCAATTATTCACTGGCAGTATCACGAACCTAAAACAATTGGCCGAAAGGCCGTTTGATTCCACCGTGACTATTTCGGCGTCAGACGATTTATTTAAGGCGAACAACACGAAAATACCCGCAATTACATACGTCGCACAACGATCAGACGAACGAATAGTCGCCTTAGTCGATAGCGTGGCGAAATTCCCAACGTCATTACGCGCGCTAGGCGCAGGTATAGCCAACCTGGGATTAGCGCCAATCCCCGTAGGAACATCACTAAAAGAGGCGCTACTTATCGTGAACAATAGCGAACAGGGCCGCGTGTTCATATCCCGATCAGGCGTACTTACATTCCAAAAACGAATAGGCCGCGAGTTACGAGCACCAATAGCGACACTCACGGACACAAGTAAAGACGGCTATCAAACATTCGAGATAATGAATAACTAATGCCCGATTACACTCTCGCATTTAACGATTTAGAAGTAGGTTGGACGCTAGACGTCGCAGGCCTATATCACCCGACAACCGAAACCGAACCGCAAACGTTCGCGGATACCATGCCGTCAACCACGAACACAATAAACGTAGGGTTAGCGCCCGTACCGCAAGCCACGCCAATACCAATCGAATATGTAACCGCAATAAACGGCGTATCAGTAGCGCAATTCGGCGCACAAGAAACGCCGATCGTCGTAACGCTATTACAAACGATGGGCGACGCCGAACTATTAGCAATCTACTTACTTAGACCGATACCCGCCTATTGGTTCAGTGTCCTACGCGTCAATATTGGCCAGTGTAGCAACGCACAAAAAACGGCGATCGCCCAACTAGAAATAGGCGACCAGGTGACCGTGACTAAAACATTCCCCGCGCCCGCGTCGCCAACATCGATAACCCAATACCTATATGTTGAAGGCGTCGAACACGCAATCGATTGGGCCGACGAACATACCGTCATTGTCTATTGTGGGCCAGGAGATACATACCTGCCATTCACCGTCGCAGACGTCGCGGCAGGCGTTGTAGGCGACACGAATTACGGCGTATTGTGACCATACCTAAAACACAAACCACGAACCGCTAAAGTAGGCCGCTATGGGTGCGAACGCAATCACGTCACTAATAAAAATCGTGAATGGCAACACGCCTACGGGCGACGAATTAACGTTCGGGTTAGGCGGTATCCCCGTATTTGCTACAACCGTGACACGCGACGCCGCGTTCGGCGGCGCAAACGAAAAAGTGTTAGCACAGGGCCAACTTTGCTACCTTGAATCAACAAACGTTGTACAACAGTACAGCGGTTCGGTGTGGCAGACAGTAGGCCCGGCCACGCCTGGCGCGCTTGTCTTGCTACAAACCTTGTCACCATCGGCGGTAGCGTCGGCACAATTCACCGATGGCATTTTGACTTCGGTATACGATAATTATTTTGTCGCGTTTGAGTTGAACACGGCGGCGGGTGCGTCGGTGCTATGTCAGTTGAGGAACGCGGGCGCAACTATCTCGGCGGCGAACTACAGAAGCGGCGGCGCGGGTTTAACCGAACTCGGCGGGACAATGGATTTAACGCAAAGCGGCGCGACATCGTTCATTCTCGGTTACGCGGACGCTAGTAATCAAGTTGTTGGGCGTCTTGACGCTTATCGCCCGTCGGCGTCCAAACGCCAAGCGTTGACGTGTATCACGGCGAGCATAAATGCCGCATTGTCGGCGTACGGCGGTAGGTCGTTGGGATACCAGTACACGGCGGCACAAATATTTGACAGTCTAATATTCACCACAGGTAGCACAATGACAGGCTCTATCCGTTTGTATGGGTTACAGAAATCGTAAAGGACTAACACGCGATG